>Ga0207691_10001855_pt1 | contig 20651 bp, 19 predicted proteins | sample KBSM13metaG_FD_184327 | JGI IMG/M metagenome (GOLD analysis project Ga0207691, IMG submission 184327) | Miscanthus rhizosphere microbial communities from Kellogg Biological Station, Michigan, USA - KBS M1-3 metaG (SPAdes) (version 2) | ecosystem: Host-associated > Plants > Roots > Rhizosphere >... | reverse complement strand
ACGCCGATCCTCATCTTCGCCGTCGCGATGGTGGTGAACGTCGGCATGTGGCTCGAGCGCTTCGTCATCGTCATTACCAGCCTCCACCGCGACTTCCTGCCCTCGTCGTGGGGGATGTATTACCCGACGGTGTGGGACTGGATGACGTTCGTCGGCACGATCGGCATGTTCATCGTGCTGTTCTTCCTGTTCATCCGCTTCCTGCCGATGATTTCCATCTTCGAGATGCGGACGATGGCGCCCGAGGCGAAGCTGACCGAGTCGGAGGGGCACTGATGGACGCCGCGCACGCGCTGCCGCCGGTCATCTACGGCCTGATGGCCGAGTTCGACGATCCCTCGGCGCTCGTCGCCGCCGCGCGGCGCGCCTACGAGGCCGGCTACCGCAAGATGGACACGTTCTCGCCGTTCCCGGTCGAGGAGGCGTGGGAAGCGATCGGCCATCACGACCGGCGGCTCTCGAAGATCGTCCTCGCCGGCGGTCTGACCGGCCTGCTGACCGGCATCGGGCTGCAGGAATGGGTGCACGAGCTCGCCTACCCGATCAACATCGCGGGGAAGCCGTTGAACAGCTGGCCGCAGTTCGTGCCGGTGTGCTTCGAGCTGACGATCCTCTTCGCGGCACTCTCGGCGGTGCTCGGGATGATCATCCTGAACGGGCTGCCGGCGCCGTACCACCCGGCGTTCAACGTGCCGCGCTTCGAGCGCGCCAGCCGCGACAAGTTCTTCCTGCTGGTCGAGTCCGACGATCCGAAGTTCGACCGCCAGGCGACGCTGGAGTTCCTCAAGGGGCTCAACCCGAGCGAGATCAATGAAGTCGAACCCTGACGCGAGGTGCGCGGTGCGAGGTGCGGGGTCCGGTGCGCTGCGCGCACGGGTGCTTGCGGCCGCGGCGGTGCTGATGATGGTCGCAGCGTGCCGGCAGGACATGCACAATTCGCCGAAGGCGATCCCGCTGCGCGAGAGCGTGTTCTTCAAGAACGCGTCGAGCGCGCGGCCGCTCGTCGACGGCACCGTTGCGCGCGGCACGCTGCAGGACGACGAGGCGTTCTTCACCGGGAAGAACGGCGCGGCGGTCGCCGACACGCTGCCGTTCCCGCTGACCGCCGAGGTCCTCGATCGCGGCGAGCAGCGCTACAACATCTACTGCTCGCCGTGCCACGGCCCGACCGGGAAGGGGGACGGCATGATCGTGCGCCGCGGCTTCCGCCGGCCGCCGTCGTACCACACCGAGCGCCTGCAGATCGCGCCGATCGGGCACTTCTACGACGTCATGACCAACGGGTTCGGCGCGATGCCCGACTACCGCGCGCAGGTCTCGCCGCGCGATCGCTGGGCGATCGCCGCCTACGTGCGCGCGCTGCAATTGAGCCAGCACGCCTCCGCCGCCGACATCCCGGAGGAGGAGAAACAGAAGCTCTCGCAGCCGAAGCCGGCCGAAGGGGCGGCCGCGGCAGGAGAGCACAAGCGCTAATGGATACACACGTTCTGACCACGATTGACAGCGACCGCATCGGCCTCCTGCGCCAGCGCGGCATCGTCGTCGGCGGCGCCGGCCTGGTGCTCGCGGCGATCGGCCTCGTCCTGCGGCCGGGGGACCTGATGCCGTCGTGGCTGATCGGCTTCCTGTTCTGCACCGGCCTGTCGCTGGGATCGCTCAGCCTGCTGATGATGCAGCACATGAGCGGCGGCAACTGGGGGCTGGTGTCGCGCCGGATTTTCGAGGCCGGTTCGCGGCTGCTGCCGTACTGCGTCCTGCTGTTCCTGCCGGTGGCGATCTTCGCGCCGAAGCTGTTCCTCTGGGCGCAGGGGCCGGCGGTGGTCCAGGCGGACGAGATCCTGAAGTTCAAGCAGCCATACCTGAACCTGCCGTTCTTCTGGATCCGCGCCGCGGTCTATTTTCTCGTGTGGTTCGTCTGCGCGATGCTGCTCAACCGATGGTCGGTGCAGCAGGATCGCGGCGAGGCCGGCGTGACCGAGCGCGACACGCTGCGGTTCCGCGTGATCAGCGCGCCCGGCCTGCTCATCTACGTCTTGCTCATGAGCCTGGCGGCGGTGGACTGGATCATGTCGCTCGACCCGCACTGGTACTCGACGATCTTCGGCTTCATCATGGTCGCGGGGCAGGCGCTCACGGCGCTGTCGTTCGCCGTCGCGGTGCTGGCGCTCTTCGCCACGCGCGAGCCGATGAACCAGGTGCTGAAGGCCGGCCACTTCCACGATCTCGGCAAGCTGATGCTGGCCTTCGTGATGCTGTGGGCCTACTTCTCGTTCTCGCAGTTCCTGATCATCTGGGCCGGCAACCTGCCCGAGGAGATTCCCTTCTACCTGCGCCGCTTCGACGGCGGCTGGGGCTTCTTCAGCCTGGTGCTCGCCTTCGGGCACTTCGTGCTGCCGTTCTGCCTGCTGCTGTCGCGCGATCTCAAGCGGCGGCCGCACATGCTGGCGCGCGTGGCCTGGTTCATCATCGCCATCCGCCTGGTCGATCTGATCTGGCTGGTGGCGCCGAACTTCAATCCCAACACCGGCGGCTTCATGCCGGTGACGCTGGCGAACATCGGGGTTCCGCTGGCCCTCGCCGGCGTGTGGCTGGTCCTGTTCGCGCAGCAGCTGGGCAAGCTGCCGCTGGTACCGGTGAACGACCCGTATTTCAAGACCATGCTCCTGCAGGGGCATGAGGGGGGCCACTGATGTCCTCGCACGATCAGGCGCATCCGCACGGCGACCTGGTGAACGTGGATGTCCACCACGAAGAGACCGACATCAACCTCCGCGCGCTCGTGTGGTTCGTGGTCATGCTCACCGCCACCGTGCTGGCGGTCGACGTCGTCTGCTACGGCATGTTCAAGCTGATGAACCGCTACGAGGCGAGCAACGAGCCGTACGTCACGCCGCTGGCGGTGCCGATCGGGCAGGATCCGCCGCAGCCGCAGCTGCAGACGACGCCGTGGACGGACCTGCAGAAGCTGCGCGCGCAGGAGCACGAGTACCTGAACAGCTACGGCTGGGTGGACGAGCGCCTGGGCATCGCGCGCATTCCGATCGCGAAGGCGAAGGAGCTGCTGCTGAAGCAGGGCATCCCGGTGCGCGCCGGCGAGGCCGATGCCAGCGAAGGCACGCGTATCCAGGCGACCGGCGAGTCCAACGGCGGGCGATCGCTGCCCGCGGCGCAGCCCGATCGATCGAAGCCCGAGCCTGCCGCGCCGAAGTCGCCGCAGGCGACGAAGGCGGGGGGCCGCCAGTGAAAACGGTCCTGGCGCTGGCGGCGCTGCTCGCCGCCGCGATTCCCGCGCAGGCGCAGTACGCCACCGGGCCGCAGCAGCTGTCGCCGCCGTCGCTGCAGCAGCCCGAGATCCTGAAGCGCGTCGGCATCGATCAGAAGATCGGGCAGCAGCTGCCGCTCGACACGACCTTCCGCGACGAGGCGGGGCGCGACGTGCGGTTCGGCGACTTTTTCGGCACGCGGCCGGTGGTGCTGGCGCTCGCCTACTTCGACTGCCCGATGCTGTGCACGCAGGTGCTCAACGGGATGACCGCGGCGCTCAAGACGCTGAACTTCGACGCCGGCCGCGACTACGAGGTCGTCGTGGTCAGCATCGACCCGCGCGACACGCCGCGCGTGGCCGGCGACAAGAAGATGGCCTACGTCGCCAGCTACGGCCGGCCGCAGACGGCGGCGGGCTGGCACTTCCTGACCGGCACGGAGTCGTCGATCAAGCCGGTGGCCGACGCGCTGGGCTTCCGCTACGTCTACGATCCGGCGCTGCAGCAGTACGCGCACGGCGCGGCGATCTACGTCGCGACGCCGAAGGGCGTCGTCGCCCGCTATCTCCTCGGCATCGACTTCGCGCCGCGCGACCTGCGCCTGTCGATCGTGGAGGCCTCGAACAACGTGCTCGGCACGGTCACCGACCGCGTGATGCTGCTCTGTTACCACTACGACCCGGCCACCGGGCAGTACGGCGCGGCCACGATCAACGCGGTCCGTATCGGGTTCGTCGCGACCGTCACCGGGTTCCTGGTGTTCCTGTTCGTCAGCCTGCGCCGCGAGCGGCAAGCCGCGGCACGCGGCGCCATTGACCACGACGCGAGGCTGGCCAACCGACTCTAAACGATGTTCACGAACTTTCCCTTTTTTCCGGAGCAGGCGTCACAGCAGGCAGCGAACGTCGATGCGCTGTACTTCTTCCTGCTGGCGGTCTCAGCCTTCTTCAGCGCGCTCATCGCGATTCTCATCGTGTTTTTCGCGGTCCGCTTCCGGCGCCGCAGCGACACGGAGGTAGGCGAGGCGATCCACGGATCGCTGGCGTTGGAGCTGATGTGGACGTTCATCCCCCTCGGCATCACGATGGTGATGTTCGTGTGGGGCGCGGTGACCTTCTTCCACATGACGCGCCCGCCGCAGAACGCGATGGAGATCTACGTCGTCGGCAAGCAGTGGATGTGGAAGCTGGAGCACATGGACGGGGCGCGCGAGATCAACGAGCTGCACCTGCCGGTCGGCCGCCCGGTGAAGCTGATCATGGGCTCCGAGGACGTGATCCACAGCTTCTTCATCCCGAGCTTCCGCGCCAAGGCCGACGTCATTCCCGGCCGCTTCAACACGCTGTGGTTCACGCCGTCGAAGGCCGGCCGCTACCACATCTTCTGCACGCAGTACTGCGGCACCAAGCACTCGAACATGATCGGCTGGGCGACGGTGATGGAGCCGGCCGAGTACCAGGCGTGGGTCGCCGGCAACGTCACCGGCGGGACGATGGCCGAAAACGGCGCCAAGCTGTTCTCGGATCTCTCGTGCAACACCTGTCACCTCGACTCGGGGCAGGCGCAGGGGCGCGGGCCGTCGCTCCGCAATCTCTACGGCCGCCAGGTGCTGCTGCAGCGGCTCGAAACGACGGTGGCCGACGACGCCTACCTGCGCGAGTCGATCCTCAACCCGCAGGCGAAGATCGTGTCCGGCTTCCAGCCGCTGATGCCGACCTACCAGGGGCTGGTCACCGAGGAGCAGCTCCTGCAGTTGATTGCCTACGTGAAGTCGCTGAGTGACGCCCCGCCGCCGGCCTCAGCGGTGAAGAAATAACTATGGAAACCACGGCTCCCACCGCACCCACGCTGAACTACTTGAACAACGGCTACGGCCTGAAGTCGTGGCTGTTGACCAAGGATCACAAGCGCATCGCCCTGCTCTATCTCTGGTCGATCACCGCCTTCTTCTTCCTGGGCGGGTTCTTCGCGCTGATGATCCGGATCGAGCTGCTGACGCCGGCCTCCGACTTCGTGCAGCCCGACACCTACAACAAGCTGTTCACGATGCACGGCGTGGTGATGGTGTTCTTCTTCCTGATCCCGTCGATCCCGGCGGTGCTGGGGAACTTCCTCGTTCCGATCATGGTGGGGGCCAAGGACCTGGCGTTCCCGCGTATCAACCTGCTCAGCTGGTACATCTACGTCCTGGGCGGGCTCTTCACGATCGTCGCCGCGGTCACCGGCGGCGTCGACACCGGGTGGACGTTCTACGCGCCTTACAGCACGTCGGCGTCGAACTCGCACGTGATCCTGGCGGGCGTCGGCATCTTCATCACCGGGTTCTCGTCGATCCTGACCGGCCTCAACTTCATCGTCACCGTGCACCGGATGCGCGCGCCGGGGCTCACCTGGTTCCGTCTGCCGCTCTTCGTGTGGGCGATGTATGCGACCAGCCTGATCATGATCCTCGGCACGCCGGTCATCGCCATCACCGTGCTGCTGGTGGCGGTCGAGCGCGGGCTGCACCTCGGAATCTTCGATCCGGCGCTGGGCGGCGACCCGATCCTGTTCCAGCACCTGTTCTGGTTCTACTCGCACCCGGCGGTCTACATCATGATCCTGCCGGCGATGGGAGTCGTGAGCGAACTCGTGCAGACGTTCTCCCGGAAGAACATCTTCGGCTATTCGTTCGTCGCATTCTCGAGCCTGGCGATCGCGGTCATCGGCTTTCTCGTGTGGGGTCACCACCTGTTCGTGTCCGGGCAATCGACGTACGCCGGCCTGATGTTCTCGCTGATCAGCTTCTTCGTCGCGATCCCGTCGGCGGTGAAGGTGTTCAACTGGACGGCGACGCTCTACAAGGGCTCGATCTCGTGGGACTCGCCGATGCTCTACGCGTTCGGGTTCATCGGGCTGTTCACGATCGGCGGTTTGACCGGGCTGTTCCTCGCCACGCTCGGCATGGACATCCACCTGCACGACACCTACTTCATCATCGCGCACTTCCACTACGTGATGGTCGGCGGCGCGATCATGGGGTATCTCGGCGGCCTCCACTACTGGTGGCCGAAGATCACCGGCCGCATGTATCCCGAGGGCTGGGCGAAGTTCGCGGCGCTCAACATCTTCGTCGGCTTCAACCTGACCTTCTTCCCGCAGTTCATCGTCGGATATCTCGGGATGCCGCGCCGCTACGCGATGTACGCCCCCGAGTTCCAGATCTACAACGTGCTGTCCACGGCCGGCGCGACGATTCTCGGCGCCGGCTATCTCATCCCGATGATCTACTTCACGTGGTCGCTGAAGGGGGCCGCGATCGCCGGCGACAACCCCTGGGGCGCGCGCGGGCTCGAGTGGGAGATCCCGTCGCCGCCGCCGACCGAGAACTTCCCGGCGTCGCCGATCGTGACCGAGAACACCCATCAGTACGCGCCCAGCCGGGAGGTTGGCATTGTCTGACGCGCCGCCCCGTTACCATCCGCCTCCGGTCGCGATCCATCCGGAGGGGCATGCGCCGACGCCGCATCATCCGTGGCTGCAGCACCACTTCGACAGCATGGAGCAGCAGGCCGAGGCGTCGACGCTCGGCATGTGGGTGTTCCTGGTCACCGAGATCATGTTCTTCGGCGGGCTGTTCATGGCCTACCTCGTGTACCGCCACCAGTCGCCGATGGGGTTCCAGGAAGCCAGCCATCACCTGAACATCTACTGGGGCGCGGCCAACACCGCGATCCTGATCGTCAGCTCGCTGACGATGGCGCTGGCGGTGCGCGCGGCGCAGACCAGCCAGCCGGCGAAGGTGCAGGTACGCTGGCTGCTGGCCACGATCTTCTTCGGCCTCTGCTTCCTCGGCATCAAGGCGATCGAGTACACGGACAAGTTCAGGGACCACATCGTCCCCGGCGCGCACTTCCAGTGGGAAGGGCTCTACCCGAAGCCGGCGGAGCAGTTCTACTCGCTGTACTTCGCGATGACGGGGCTGCACGCGCTGCACATGATCATCGGCATCGGCATCATGGCGGTGATCGCGTTCCTGGCGTCGCGCAAGACGTTCGACAGCGATTACTACACGCCGGTCGAAGTGGCCGGGCTCTACTGGCACTTCGTCGACATCGTCTGGATCTACCTGTTTCCACTGTTGTACTTGATCGGCCGGCACTACACGCCGGGAGGGCACTGATGTCGGGCCACGTCGCACCCAAGACGATGTATTACTTCGTGTTTGCGGCGCTGATTGTCGGGACGGGCCTGACCGTGCTCGTGGCGTTCTTCGACCTCGGCGTGTTCAACAACATCCTGATGCTGTCGATCGCCTGCGCGAAGGCGCTGCTGGTCATCCTGTTCTTCATGCACGTCCGCTGGAGCTCACGGCTGACGTGGCTGGTGGTCGCGTCAGGGTTCTTCTGGCTGATCATCCTGTTCGGCATCACGATGACCGACTACCTGACGCGCGGCATGGTTCCCGGGACGCCTCGGTAAGCGGCGCCTTCGGCGCCGCTTCCCTCGCTGTCAACTCCCAACTCCACAAGCGCCCAACTCCCAACTAACTCCCAAGGACCAACTCCCAAGACTTGGGAGTTCCGCCTGGTCTTTTGGGCGTTATGTAGTTGGGAGTTTCCCTTGGTTTTTGGGCGTTGCGTAGTTGGGAATTGACGCATCCACCCAAGCCCCCGCTTACCGCCCGCCAGCCTCCATTCGCCGACTCCGGCGACCCTCCCGCGACATCGGGCCGTATTGTCTATACTGTGAGGCTCACAATCAGCCCCTTAGGTGTTACCCGTTTGTCATGACTGATTTGGCCAAGGATCTGGCGGCGCTGCGCATTCAGCAGGAGGACCGTGGCGGCGGCCGCGGCCGCGGGCTCGTTGTCGGCCTGGTGGTGCTGGTCGTGCTCGGCGTCGTGGGGGCGGGCGCCTGGTACTGGGCGACGGCCCTGCAGGCGGTCAGCGTCAAGGTCGCGCCGGTCACGGCGCGCGGCGGCAATGCCTCGGCGCCGGGGGCCGTGCTGAATGCGTCCGGCTACGTCGTCGCGCGGCGCCGGGCCACGGTGTCCTCGAAGGTGACCGGCAAGGTGCTCGACGTGCTGCTCGAGGAAGGGCAGCCCGTCCGCGAAGGCCAGATCCTGGCGCACCTCGACGATACGCAGCCGCGCGCGACGCTCGCGCTCGCGGAGGCGCAGCTGGCTTCGGCGCGCAAGGCCGCGGCCGAGGATCAGGCGCGGCTGCAGCAGGCGGAAGTGACCCTGCAGCGCCGCGCCGCGCTGGTCAAGGAAAACGTCGTCGGCAAGGCGGAGCTCGACGAGGCGCAGTCGGAGGTCGACTCGCTCAAGGCGCGCATCGCCTACACGCAGCAGCAGATCGGCGTCGCCGAGCAGCAGGTGAACCTGCAGAAGACGATGCTCGCCGACATGGTGGTGCGGGCCCCGTTCAGCGGCGTGGCGATCTCGAAGGACGCGCAGCCCGGCGAGATGATCTCGCCGGTGTCGGCCGGCGGCGGCTTCACCCGCACCGGCATCGGCACCATCGTCGACATGTCGTCGCTCGAAGTCGAAGTGGACGTGAACGAGACCTACATCAACCGCGTCAGCAACAAGATGAAGGTGGAATCGGTGCTCGACGCCTATCCCGACTGGCGGATCCCGTCGCACGTGATCACGACGATCCCGTCGGCGGATCGGCAGAAGGCGACGGTGAAGGTCCGCATCGGCTTCGACCAGCTCGACCCGCGCATCCTGCCCGACATGGGCGTGAAGGTCTCGTTCCTGCGCGACGCGCCGGCGCCGGGGCAGGCGGCGGTGGTCCCGCGCGCGCTGGTGCCGAAGACCGCGGTGCGCACGGCCGACGGCCGCTCGGTGGTGTTCGTGCTCAAGGAGGATCGCGTGGAACGGCGCGCGATCAGCGTCGGTCTCGAGAACGGCGACCAGGTGGAAGTGATCTCCGGTGTCAGCGCCGGCGAGCGGGTGGTGGTCGAAGCGCCGCAGACGCTCAAGGACGGCGACAAGGTCAAGGTTCAACAGTCCTAGGAGTAATCGACGATGGCGAATTCCCTCGTGACGGTTCGCGATCTCCACAAGGTGTTCCAGCGTGGCGGCCAGCGTATCGACGTCCTCCAGGGCGTCAACCTCGATATTCCCCAGGGGGACTTTCTCGCGCTGATGGGGCCGTCGGGCTCCGGCAAGACGACGCTGCTGAACCTGATCGGCGGTCTCGACACGCCGAGCGAAGGCTCGATCGACGTGGCCGGCGATCGCATCGACAAGATGTCGGGGGCGAAGCTGTCGGCGTGGCGGGCGCGGCACATCGGCTTCGTGTTCCAGCTCTATAACCTGCTGCCGGTGCTGACGGCGGCGCGCAACGTCGAGCTGCCGCTGCTGCTGACCAAGCTGCGCAAGGCGGACCGCCGCAAGCGCGTCGAGGTGGCGCTGTCGGCGGTCGGGCTCGCCGAGCGCATGCACCACTACCCGCGGCAGCTCTCGGGCGGCCAGGAGCAGCGCGTCGGCATCGCGCGGGCGATCGTCACCGACCCGACGCTGCTCCTCTGCGACGAGCCGACCGGCGATCTCGATCGCAAGTCGGGCGACGAGATCCTCGATCTGCTGCAGGCGCTGAACCGCGATCACGGCAAGACCATCGTCATGGTGACGCACGACCCGCACGCGGCGGTGCGCGCCAAGCGGACGCTCCATCTCGAGAAGGGCGTGCTGGTGCCGGAAGGCCGGGCGGAGGAGGCGCTGGTATGAAGTTCTTCCCCATCGTCTGGCGGAACCTGCTGCGGCGGAAGTTCCGCACCATCTTCACCATCGGCGCGGTGTTCTTCGCCTTCATGCTGTTCGGCGTGCTGATGGCGATCCGCTCGGCGTTCAGCATGGGCGTGGACATGGCCGGGCAGTCGCGGCTGATGGTGATCGACAAGGTGTCGATCATCAACCCGCTGCCGGCCAGCTACATGAACCAGATCCGCATGGTGCCGGGCGTGACCGACATCACGTTCGCCAACTGGTTCGGCGGTTATTACCAGGACGTCAGGAACCAGTTCCCGACCTTCGCCACCGATCCGGAGAGCTGGCTGCGGGTCTACTCGAAGGAGTTCGAGCTGCCGGAAGACCAGAAGAAGGCCTTCATCGCCAACCGCACCGGCGCCGTCGTCGGTGCCGACACCGCGAAGAAGTACGGCTTCAAGGTCGGCCAGCGGGTCCCGATCAACGGCACGATCTACCGCCGGCCCGACGGCGGCCCGTGGGAGTTCACCATCGAAGGGATCTACGACTCCAAGATCAAGGGGGCGGACAAGACCAACCTGCTCTTCAACTACCAGTACCTGCGCGAAACGATCCCGGAGCGCAGCGGCTTCCGCGACCGCTACAACTGGTACGTGTTCACGATCGCCAATCCCGACCAGGCGCCGGAGATTGCCGCGAAGATCGACGGCATCTTCGCCAACTCGCCCAACGAGACCAAGACCGCGACCGAGAAGCAGTTCGTCTCGGACTTCTCCAAGCAGGTCGGCGACATCGGCAAGATCATGATGTGGATTGTCGCGATGGCGATGTTCACGATCCTGCTCGTCGCCGGCAACACCATGGCGCAGGCGGTGCGCGAGCGGATCAACGAGCTGGCGGTGCTGAAGACGCTCGGGTTCGGCAACGGCCGCATTCTCCGCATGGTGCTGATGGAATCGGTGCTGATCGCCGCCGCGGGCGGCATCGCCGGGCTGGTCGTGTCGTACGCCTTCATCACGCTCGCCGGCGACCCGACGCACGGGCTGCTGCCGGCGTTCTTCTTCCCCACGCCGTCGCTCGTCATCGGCGTGATCCTCGTGGGGGTGCTCGGCGTCGCCTCCGGCTTCCTGCCGGCGTGGCAGGCGAGCCGCTTGCGCATCGTCGATGCGCTGAGGAGGAACTGATGCTCTCCCAGATCATCGCGGTGACCGGCGTCAACATCCGCTCCATCCGCGCGCGGCTCGGCTCGTCGAGCGTCGCCGTCGTCGGCATCGCGGGCGTCGTGCTCGTGTTCGTCGCGGTGCTCTCCATCGCCGAAGGCGTGGCCGCGACGATGAAGGCGTCAGGCGATCCCAACACCGTCCTGGTCCTGCGGTCCGGCAGCGACACCGAGATGACGAGCGGCCTCGGCGGCGACAGCGTGCGCGTCATCCAGGATGCGCCCGGCGTGGCGCGCGACAGCTCGGGCACTCCGCTGACCTCGCCGGAGCTGTTCGTCGTCGTCGATCATCCGCTCAAGCGATCCGGCAGCCCGGCCAACGTGCCGCTGCGCGGCATCACGCCCGAGGCGTTCAAGGTGCACGACCGCGTCAAGATCGTCCAGGGCCGCAACCTCGAGTTCGGCAAGAACGAGATCATCGCCGGGCGCGCGGCCTCACACCAGTTCGTCGGGCTCGAGCCCGGCACGACGCTGAAGTGGGGCGAGAGCACGTGGACGCTGGTCGGGATCTTCGAGGACGGCGGCTCGGCGTCGGAGTCGGAGCTGTGGTGCGACGTGAAGGTGCTGCAGCCGGCCTACCGCCGCGGCAACAGCTACCAGTCGGTCTACGCCAAGCTGGCCGAGCCGAGCGCTTTCCAGGCGCTGAAGGACTCGCTGACGACCAACCCGCAGCTGCAGGTGACGGCGATGCGATCGCCCGACTACTACGGCACGCAGACGGCGACGCTGCAGATGATCGTCAGGACCATCGGCGGCATCATCGCCATCCTGATGGGCGTCGGCGCGGTGTTCGGCGCGGTGATCACGATGTACACGGCAGTGGCGAGCCGCACGCGCGAGATCGCGACGCTGCGCGCGCTCGGCTTCGGCAGCGTGCCGGTGGTCGTGTCGGTGCTGGTCGAGGCGGCGCTGCTCAGCGCCGTGGGCGGCCTGCTCGGCGGCCTCGCGGCGTGGGCCGCCTTCGACGGCTACGAGACGGCGACGATGAACTTCCAGTCCTTCAGCCAGATCGCCTTCGCGTTCCGCGTCACGCCGGCGCTGCTGGCCACGGCGATGATCTACGCGCTGGTCATGGGACTCTTCGGCGGCATGCTGCCGGCCATCAGAGCCGCTCGCTTGCCGGTGGTCACTGCGCTGCGCGAGTTGTAGCCACGGATAAAGGCCACGGATAAACACGGATAGCCATTGATTACCGGTATCTAATCCGTGTTTGTCTGTGTTTATCTGTGGCCTTCTATCTTCGCCTGTCTCGACGCTTCGTGATGCGCCAGCCAGTCCGCAAGCACTCCCGACTGAGACTTCCTGACTGCCGAGCACACGTCGATGCGTTCCAGCGCCTGCTGGAGCGAGCGCTGCGCGTCGGGGACGGGATGCGCGGCGAAGAACTCGCGGATCTCCGTGGCCCGCGCGTCGCTGCAGAACGCGCCGAGCGATGCGACGATTCCCGGGTTACCGAGGAAGGGACCGACCTTCTTCTGCAGCTCGGCCCATCGTTCGCGCAGCAGCCTCCAGGCCTCGTCGTTCGTGTCTGAATTCCCCAGCAGCTCCTCGACGAACCGCGGCGTGTCCTGCGGCCGGATCGCCGGCGACAGGATCAGATCGATCGTCCGCCGCACCAGCGCCGGATCGGAGAATCGCCCCAGCGCCAGCAGGTAGCGGTAGTGCTCTTCGGGGTTGGCCACGGCGGCCTTCGACGCGGCGAGGAAGCGGTCGTAGAGCGCCTGGTTGCCGCCGATCGCGGCCAGGTTGACGACCGTGTCGCGCAGCTCGGGGTCGATTGACGCGCGGCGCTGGAGCCCTTGTTCGACGAGCGCGCGCGCCCTGGCGAGCACCTGCGGGTCGTGCGCGATGCCGCCGAGCGCGCCGAGGACTTCGGCGCGCAGGACCTTCTTCGCCGACGTCTCGTTGGCCGGCCCGCTCCATCCGAGCTCCGCGAACGCCGCGCCGAAGAGGCTCGAGACCCACTGCCGGTACTTCGTCCGCGACTCCGGCGTCGTCAGCTCCTCGTCGAACTGCCCGAGCATCCCGACCACCGCGCCGACCACCGTTTCCTGGCGCTCGTCGGCCATCCCCGACGCGAGGTCGAGCGCGACGGTGACGTCGTGCTTGCCGGCGCGCACCAGCGCGATCTCGTCGGCGATGAGCGACAGACGCTCCGCCGGCGTGATCATCGTCACGTGCGCCGCGAGCGCACGGACGACCTCGGGCGGATATCCCACGCGGTAGTAGCCGAGCCCGTCTTCGTTGCCGTGCACCCACGCCGGGCACGTCGACAGCGGCATGGTCCCGGCGCGGTCCGCGAGCGAGTCGCACTGGCCCGATCGATCCGGCAGCCGCACGCACGCCGGGATGTCCCATCGCTCGTCCGGCACCGGCTTCTGTGCGAGCTGACGGTAGCGCTCCTGCGCCATCTGGATCGTCGCGCCGCCGCCCGCGCACTGGAGCGAGAGCGAGAGCAGGGGCGCGCCCGGGTGATCGACGAAGCTCTCCATGACCTTGTCGACCGGCTTGCCGGTCGTCTGCGCCATGACGGTCCAGAAGTCTTCGGCGCGCGCGTTGCCGTACTGGAACTTCTGCAGGTAGGCGTTGACGCCGGCGCGGAACGGCTCGGCCCCGACGTAGCCTTCGACCATGCGCAGCACCGCGGCCCCCTTGTTGTAGGCGATCGCGTCGAACAGCTCGTTGATCTCTTCGGGCGTCTCCGCCTTGGTGCGAACGGGCCGCGTCGAGCTGAGCGCGTCGAGGCGCAGCGCTTCCTGGTTGGCGATCACCTCGTCCAGCTCCGAGTGCCAGCCCGAGCTCCACGCCTTGAGCGGCTTGGTCTCCATCCAGTTGGCGAAGCCTTCGTTGAGCCAGATGTCGTCCCACCACTGCATCGTCACCACGTCGCCGAACCACTGGTGCGCCATTTCGTGCGCCAGGACCTCGGCGATCACCTTCTTCGTCCGCTCCGGCGCCGACTTCGGATCCGCCAGCAGCAGCGTCTCGCGATAGAAGATGGCGGCGGTGTTCTCCATCGCGCCGGCGGAGAAGTCGGGGACGGCGACGATGTCGAGCTTCTTGAACGGGTACTTGATCGCGTACCAGGCGTTGTAGAAGCGCAGATTCTGCTGCGCCGCTTCCAGCGCGTAGCCGGTGAGCGGCTGCTTGTCGGGCGTCGCGCATACGCGAATCGGCGTGCCGTCGGCGCTCCCCTCGCGGCAGACGAAATCCCCCACCGCGAGCGCGACGAGATAAGTGGACATGCGCGGGGTGGTGTCGAACTTGACGGTGTGCCGGCCGCGCGCCGGCCCGGGCGTGTCGGAGAGCACCGCGCCGTTGGAGATGGCGTGATCGGCGGCGTCGACGATCGCCGACAGCGAGAAGGTGGCCTTCATCGCCGGCTCGTCGAAGCAGGGGAACATGCGGCGGGCGTCGGTCGCTTCGAGCTGCGACACCGCATAGCGGCGGTTGTTGGCGCGGCTCAGGTAGAGGCCGCGCAACTGATCGTTGAGCGTGCCGGTGTATTTGATCGTAATCGTCGCCGGTCCCGGCTGAAGCGGCCGCTCGACGTGGAACGTCGCCTGTTCCGCGGCGTCGTTGGCTGTGACCGTGGCGCGCTGTTGACCGCCGGCCGCGTCGACCGTCACCGTCTCGAACCGGATCTCGGCGGCGTTGAGGGTGATGTCGGCGGTAGGGGACTTGACCTCGACGCGGATGGATTCCTGGCCTGTGAACGACGCCCCGGCCCGGTTGACGTCGAAGGTCAGGTCGTAATGGCCGGGAACGACCGCGGCCGGGAGGCGCTGGGCGGCGGCATACTGGGAACCCAGCAACAGGATGATCATGAAGACGGCGATGACGCGGACACTTTTCATGGAAAACCTGCCGTAGTGAAACATGACAAACGATCCGTCCGAGGCGTACGATTTATATGCTAAGCCCGTCCGTAGGCTCGTACCCCCAAAAGTAACCCATCTGTTTAAGATCCTGTCAGGCAATGGCTTAACGGATCAGCTCGGACGATCCTTCCCGAAAAAACCGGGCGGTACACCTGTTGCTCTCTTCATGGCACCTGCAATCTGAGGTATCGAGCTGACGGCCGGAGGGGACCCATGCGCATAGAAGATGTGCTGCAGCGAATCCAGGGTGAATTCGTAGAAATGCCTGGCCTTCGTCTGACTGCCGCACAGGCGCAGCGACTCTGGGGGCTCGATAAGAACGTCTGTGAACAGCTTTTGAGCGTGCTCGTGGATGCGAAGTTCCTGTCGCAGACCCGCGACGGATCGTTCATCCGCACCGATGGCGGACCGACACGCGTCGCTCCGCGCAGCGCAGCGTAAGCAAGAAGGAAAGGTCACAAGCGTAGGAACTACGTAAAATTTACCCCACCGGAGCCGACCGGCTGGCAACCTGCCTCGCCAGCCTCAGAGGCCGGCTCACTTCCTCGTTCCCGGGCTATGGAGCCCGCGGCCAGGCTCAGATCGGGAGTTGAAGGCGAAAGCCTTCAACCTCCCGACTCCGACCCAAAAACTCGAAACCTCGCGACGCCCGACTCTAAGAAGCTTATCGACGCTTGTACGGGGACAGCATCCCCGGCACCGACGGCACGTAGATGACAGAGGGATCGCCGTTGCGGCGGTAGACCGTCCAGCCGTCGTAGGTCCCGATCTCTTCGAGCGCTGACGCCTCGTACTCGATGGCCTTGCCCGACGCATACCAGCGGCGGCCGTCGAAATTGATCCAGATCGCGTTGGCGCCGGTCGGCGGAATCACCGTTGTGACCGGCAGCGGGCGCTCCGGTGCCGCGGTCCGTCCGGAGGTGCCGACGGCCTGTGGCTGCGCGGGTGCCGCGACCGTCGCCGCGGCGGCGGCGGTCGCCGTAGTCGCAGGGATTCGTCCGGTCATGCCCGCCGTCTCAGGCACCGGCATCGGCGCCGAGATCACCTCGTAGGACGGGCCAAGCGTCGGCGGCGCGGGGGCCTGCGGCACGCCGCTCGTGCCGATCATCTCCGTGGCGATCTGCGTCGGCAGTGACGGCGCGCGGCTGCCCGTCGTGCCGGCAAGATTCCCCGTCCGACGGCGTTCATACGGCTGCATGCGTCCGCCGGTCAGCGGCACGAAGACGATGCTGTAGGGCTCGATCGTGGAGTCGATGTAGAGCGGAATACCGCGATACGAACCGGAACGTACCATCTGGTAGCCGTTGAAGCCTTGGGCCGCGCCGGCCGGATAGTAGACATCGCCGTTCCAGTCGATCGGTTCACCCGACTGGAACCACGTCGTGTTCTCGGCCGTAACCACCGGCGCCTGCGTGGGTTGATAGAGAACCTGCGCGGCGGCCAGGCGCGGTGTCAGGAGCAGCGCGGCGACCAGCGCGAAGTGATGAGCTCGGCGGACCATAGTGCCTCCGAGCCATGACACATCAACGTTTGCGCCAGTACCGCGCGAGCCCCTGGAACGAATAGTTGAGCCCGCCCGCCTTCGTGTAGTCGGCCGCCTCGCCCTCGCCGAGCTTCCGCTTCAGGTCCATGAGCGCCTCGTCGATGAACCGCTGCTGGCGCTCGTCGTCGGTGAGCGAGGCGTCGGCGAGCAGGCGCCGCACGATGCGGCTCCACTCCGCCATGTTCTCGAACAGCCCCTGGAAGTGCTGCCGCGCTCCCTGGAACGGGCCGAAGTGCGTGAGGAAGAGTGTGTCGGGATCCCACGCCAGGATCTTCTTTTCGCTGTCGTGCCACGCTTCGATGTCGATGTCTGGCGGCGGCGTGGGCGGCATCACGAACGCGCCGGAGCCGCGGCGGATGCCGGCGGTGTCGCCGACGAAGGCCACGCGCGACGAAGTGTCGAAGTACGACACGTGATGCGACGCGTGCCCCGGCGTGTAGGCCACCTTGATCTCTCGCCCTGCCACGGTGAGCGTCTCGCCCCCCTCGAGCACCTGCATGCGCTCCTTCGGCACGGGCTTGATCTCTCCCCACAACCGATCCATGTCCTGCCCGTAGAGACGGCCGGCGCTCGCGACCAGCTTCGCCGGGTCCGCCATGTGCGGCGCGCCGCGCTCGTGCACGAAGACGTCGATGTGCGGGTACTTCTCGACGATCGAGCCGATCGATCCCGCGTGATCGAGGTGAATGTGCGTCAGCAGGATCTGCCGCACGTCTTCCCATCGGATCCCCTTCCGGCTCAAGGCCGTCGTCAGCGCCGGCACCGTCGTCGTCGGGCCGGGATCCACGAGGGCGATGCCTGAGGCGCCATGGAGGATGGCGGTGGCGATGATTTGCGGACGTCCGAGGAAGTGCAGGTCGATGTAGTCGACGCCGGAAGCAAGCACGGGCATGATGGGAATCTATTGTAGGAAAAGAAAACGGCCGGCGTTTCCGCCGGCCGTTTCCAGTCTAGGCGGGCAGTTCAGCGACTGCCCCCGATAGTGTCTGCCATGCATGCACCTCCCGGCCGCGACCAGATACGAACGGTGCCGCTGGCATTTACCGCGGCGATGGTCGCTAGGAGCCTTTTTTTGTCGTGGTCACTAAGTGCGACCGACGGTGCCCCCAGAATAACACGTCTGCGCGGCCCGGCTTGGTAGAATGAGGACGAACCGCATGAGCGAGCCGGAGCGTCATACCGGGGGAGAGGTCCTCGAGCACACCAGGCAGGAAACCAAGAAGCCTGAGCTGTTCAAGGTGCTGCTCCTGAACGACGACTACACGACGATGGACTTCGTCGTGGAGATCCTCGAATCCGTCTTCAACAAGGCGCCCGCCGAGGCTTATCGCATCATGATGGCGGTTCATACCCAGGGCCAGGGGCTCTGCGGCGTGTATCCGCACGAGGTCGCGGAAACGAAGGTGGCGACCGTGGTCGATATGGCGCGCAGTCACGGCTTCCCGCTGCGGGCCGCAATGGAGCCTGAGTAACGGCCCGCAAGGATACGAAGGAAAGCGAAGGATACGAAGGAACGTGTTCAGTCCGGCCCTCGAAGTCATCCTGACCGTCGCCTATCGCGAGGCGGCCGCGCGGCGTCACACGCACCTGACGCTCGAGCACCTGCTCTACGCCCTGGCGCACGATCCGGACGGCGAGCGGATTCTGTCGGCGTGCGGCGCCGACCTGCCGCAGCTCCGCCGCGATCTCGACAAGTATCTCGACGAGCACATCGAGCAGTTCAGCCGCGGGCAGCAGAAGGAGCCGGAGCAGACGATGGCCTTCCGGCGCGTGCTGCAGACCGCGGTGCTGCACGTGCAGAGCGCCGGCCGGCAGGAAGTGCAGTCGGGCGACGTGCTCGCGGCCACGCTGCAGCAGTCGAAGTCCTATGCCGCGCAGCTGCTCGCCGGCCAGGGCGTGTCGCGGCTCGACGTGCTCGAGTACATCACGCACGGCATCAGCAAGGTCCCCCCCTCGTCGGGTGGATCCGACGCCGAGAGCCCGTCCGGCGACGCCGATGCCGGCACCGGCGAACGCGGCGGGGCCAGCTCGCGCGATCCGCTCGGCGCCTATGCCATGAACCTCACCGAGCGCGCGAAGGACGGCCTGCTCGACCCCCTGATCGGGCGCACCAGCGAGCTGCAGCGGACCCTCGAGATCCTCTGCCGCCGGCGCAAGAACAACCCGGTGTTCGTCGGCGACGCCGGCGTCGGCAAGACCGCGCTGGCCGAAGGGCTCGCCACCCGGCTGCTGCAGGAAGACGTGCCCGAAGTGCTGCAGGGGGCGGAGGTCTTCTCGCTCGATTCGGGGGCGCTGCTCGCCGGCACGCGCTTCCGCGGCGACTTCGAAGAGCGATTCAAGGCGGTGATCAACGCGCTCAGCAAGCGCCAGATGCCGATCCTGTTCATCGACGAGATCCACTCCACCGTCGGCGCCGGCGCCACCACCGGCGGCACGATGGACCTGGCGACCCTGATCAAGCCGATCCTCACCGCCGGCCAGCTCCGCGTCGTCGGCTCGACGACGCACGAAGAGTTCAAGCACATCGAGAAGGATCGCGCCCTCGCGCGCCGGCTGCAGAAGGTGACGATCGACGAGCCGTCGATCGCCGAGGCCGTCAAGATCCTGCAGGGGCTGCGCTCGCGTTACGAGGCGCACCACCGCGTCAAGTACTCGGACGATGCGCTCGAGGCGGCGGCGAAGCTGGCGGCGCGCCACCTGCGCGACTACCGCCTGCCCGACAGCGCCATCGACGTTCTCGATGAAGCCGGCGCCAAGGCCCGGCTGGGCGCCCCGCCGCGGGTGGAAGGCGAAGCGGTCACGGTGCTCGACGTGGGCGTTCCGCAGATCGAGGAAGTGATCGCGCGCATGGCGCGGATTCCGGCGAAGCAGGCGTCCTCTTCGGATCGCGATCGCCTGCGCACGCTCGAGGAGTCGCTCGGCCGCGTGGTGTTCGGCCAGGAGGAAGCGGTCCGCCTCGTGGCGCGCGCGATCAAGCGCTCGCGCGCCGGCCTCGGCCAGCCGGAACGTCCCGCCGGCGCGTTCCTGTTCACCGGGCCGACCGGCGTCGGCAAGACCGAGCTCGCCAAGCAGCTCGCGCTGCACCTCGGCAACGAGTTCCAGCGCTACGACATGAGCGAGTACATGGAGAAGCACGCGGTCGCGCGCCTGATCGGCGCGCCTCCGGGCTACGTCGGCTTCGAGCAGGGCGGGCTGCTCGTCGACGCCGTGCGCACGCATCCCTACAGCGTGGTCCTGCTCGACGAGATCGAGAAGGCGCACCCCGACATCTACAACATCCTGCTGCAGGTGATGGACCACGCGACGCTGACCGACAACAACGGCCGCAAGGCCGACTTCCGGCAGGTCGTGCTGATCATGACGTCGAACGCCGGCTCGCGCGAGATGAGCGCGGGCAGCCTCGGCTTTGCCGGCGCGCCGGCGGCCGACGGCGTCGATCAGCGGCAGCGCGCCGCGCAGGCGCGATCGAAGTCGGCGATCGAGAGGATCTTCAGCCCCGAGTTCCGCAACCGCCTCGACGCCATCGTCAACTTCCATTCGCTGTCGGCGGACGTGATGGAGACGATTGTCGACAAGTTCATCATCCAGCTCGAGGAGCAGCTGGCCGAACGGCGGATCGCGATCACGCTGCAGGCCGAGGCGCGGAAGTACCTCGCGAAGAAGGGCTACGATCCCGTGTTCGGCGCGCGGCCGCTGGCCCGCGTGATCCAGGCCGAGGTGCGCGATCGCCTGACCGACGAGATCCTGTTCGGCGCGCTCGAAACCGGCGGGACCGTGACGATCGGCCTGGCCGGCGACGAGCTCACGTTCACCTTCGCGCCGCAGTGACAGTCAGGGCATGAAGCCCTGACCCGCGGCAGATGGAATCCTATCCTCCAGTCCAATGGCTGACGAATACGAAGTGCCGGTGAAGGTCGTGGATCGCCGCTGGTGGGCGCGCGGCGAGGACGCTCCCGGCAGCGAGACGTCCGCGTCGCTCAAGCCGTCCTACGTCGAAGAGCTCGAGCGCAAGCTGGCCGACAGCGAAAAGCAGGCGCAAGAGTAT
>Ga0207691_10001854_pt1 | contig 20653 bp, 19 predicted proteins | sample KBSM13metaG_FD_184327 | JGI IMG/M metagenome (GOLD analysis project Ga0207691, IMG submission 184327) | Miscanthus rhizosphere microbial communities from Kellogg Biological Station, Michigan, USA - KBS M1-3 metaG (SPAdes) (version 2) | ecosystem: Host-associated > Plants > Roots > Rhizosphere >... | reverse complement strand
CGACTTTGGCCGCGACTGGGGCCTGAAGGTCCAGCAGAACCTGGTCCACGGCTCGGATTCGGCGGAATCCGCCGAGCGCGAGATCAAGATCTGGTTCTAGCCCATATTTCGGGACACCCCCATCGAGGGGAAAGTTAAGGCCAATGTTCGTACCGGACATTGGCCTTAACTGTCCCCTCGCGGCGGTTGGGGCTTCTCGGCCCGCTCCGGGCCGCGGGGACCTCTCAGCGGCTGGCGAGGCGCACTAGATTCGAGAACTGGCGGGTCTGCATGACCCAATGCGCGGGCTCCAGCATGGTGATGCTCAGGATGGGTTGCAGCCATTGTGGCTGTAGCGACCAGTACCCGCTGACTACCAGCCGGGTGCGCTCACCCGCGGACTCCCGCAGCTCGAATCCCCAGAGCGAGTCGGTGTAATAGCGTGGCCGGGTTCGTGCCGGGTCGAAGGGACGCCCCCGGAGATCGATCGACATACGCAGGCCCAGAAACCGCTCGGGTTCAAGCGCCGCGACCGCCCACCACTCGCTGCCGTCGGGCGTCGCCGCCAGTCGGTCACCAGCGGCGATCTCCTGCCACTCGGGATGGATGCTCTCTGTGCTGCGGCGCCCGAAGTTGTCGAGACGGTCCCAGCTGTACCAGCCGGCGCGATCCGTTCCCATCTGCACCAGCCAGGGCCACACGTGCGAAGGGGGCGCATCGATGGTCACCGCCATGGTCGCCCCTCGCGTGCTGCCCGGAATCAACCCCGCCCCCGGGTAAGGTCCCCGCACTTCGTCAACGGTCGCGCCCCAGCGAAGCAGGCGTGGCCGCACGAGTGTCAGGTAGCCGGCAGTGAAACCGGCCACAGCGCCCGCTGCCAGCAAGGCTCCCCTCGGTGCAGGGTGCATCATCGCGCTTCCCCTTCATTGGTCAGGTGTTCCCGGAAGAAGCCGAGGATGCGCAGGCGCGCGTCCTCGGCGGAGGGCTCGTGGTAACCGGCCGCAACCAGCTTCGCGAGCACCTTGTCCCCGAATGTGAGCTCCGACGGGCCATGCCTGTTGAGGAAGCCGTGACCGGCGTCGGGATAGACCTTGATGTCATGGTCTATCCCGGCGTCGGCGAGCAGCGGCTCCAGACGCGCCGGGACCTTGCGCACTCCGGGCCAGCGGTCCCTGGCGCCGTAGCTGCCAACGATGGGGCAGGCCCGGGGCATTGCGCGGGCAGTCCCGTCATCGAGTCCGCCGTAGTTGACGCTTGCCGCGGCGAAGTCATGGTCCGGGGCCAGCATGAGGGCGAACCCGCCGCCCATACAGAAGCCGATCACGCCGATCCGGCCGGTGCAGCCGTCCCGTCCGGCCAGCCACGCGCGGGTGAGGTCCAGGTCGCCGAGGGGCCGCCAGCCGCGGATGAGGGACCACAAGCAGGCCGACCTGCGGCCCCAGTAAAACAGGTCGGGCGCCACGGCGAGGAACCCCTCGCCGGCCAGCCAGTCGGCCTGGTCTCTGGTGTCACGGCTCAGGCCGAGTGCGTCATGGATGACGACGACGCCGGGCCACGGACCGGCACCGGCCGGCGTCGCCGCGTAGGCAGGCATGTCCCCTCGTTCGGCGTGAATGCTCACAACGGTCATGGGTCCTCCCGTGCACGCACCACCGCGCCGGGCGCCGCGGCCGGGATGCGCAGTCTCGATGGCATTAGCCTGTGATGCTGCCTGAAGACGTGGACGAAGCAGGTTTAGCGAGTTGGGCCGTAATCTGATCCGTCCATTCGTCGACTGCCGCCCAGTCCCGCAAATCCCCAAATCGGCCGCCGGTGAGCCTGAACAACACCCGGAGCGGTGCCGGCATCTGGCCGGCCTGGTAGACGCCGGAGAAGAGTTTGTGGCCTCGAAGCGGAACTTCTTTGATCAGGACTTCTGCCAGACGTTCCTGTTGCATTGCCGCGCCGCGCCGGCGAATCGGCTTTGGCAGCGCATCCGCCATCCCTACACTGAAGGCCCACACGGGCCGACTGGCCAGCTCGCGGGCATGGTGTTTGAAGAACAGCAAAGCCGGGGGCAGCCAGGCCTGGTTGTGGACGGCGCTGCCGACGACGACAGCCTCATAGCGGGAGAGGGCCCCGACGTCCTCCACGGACCGGCACTCCACCTCGCCCAGTGCACCCGCCATGCGGGATGCCATATGTTGTGCCATCTCCCGGGTGGACCCCAAAGCGCTTGCATACGCAATAAGAACAGTCATCAAGAGGCCTCCGGTCTTCCTTCCTCCAGCCTTATGTAACCTGCGCGCGCGGGGTCGTGCCATAAGTCCCGACATGGGCCCGGAGCCTCTCACCGAAGAGACGGCTAAGGCCAATGCCCGGCGCGAGCATTGGCCTTAACAGTCTCTTCGACGCGGTTGGGGCGTTTAGTAGCCGGAGGTACCGATGAAAACCTGGATGAAGGCGAAGAAGATCGTCGCGACGACGGCGACGTACAGCAGCGCCGTAATGATCCAGCCGGAGTCGCCGATCACCTTGGTGGGACCGGCGGGCAGGGCAATCACGCCGTGGGAGATGTTCCGGACGCTCACCCAGACGAACAGCGGGATCATCACGGCCCAGACGATCATGCAGAACGGGCAGAGGATGTGGATGGCGTACAGGGCCTGGGACCAGAGCCAGACCACGAACGCGAAGCCCAGCGTCACGCCCGCCTGGAGCCCCAGCCAGTACCACCGGGAAAACCGGGCGCCGGCCAGGATACCCATGGCCGTGGTGATGATCACGGCGAAGGCGACGATTCCGATGAACATATTGGGGAAGCCGAACACGGAACTCTGCGGTGTCTGCATGACCTGGCCGCAGGAGATCCACGGGTTCACGTCGCAGACCGTGACGTGGTTCGGGTCCTTCAGGACCTCCAGCTTCTCCAGCACCAGGGCCCCGGATGCGAGCCAGCCGATGACGCCGGTGATCAGCAGGAGCCAGGCGAACGGGCGGTCGCGGGTCATCGTGGGAAGGGGCCGCGCCGCGGGGGCCGGGCCGGAACCCGGTTGGTGCACGGTCGCGTCGCCGGCAGTGCTGGAGATGCTGGGCATGGAAATTGAGTCCTTTTTTAGTCGTCCTGACCGGGTGCTTCTTGCCCCGATTGTAACGCCGGAGGCTGAGCAGCGCCGGAGAACGGCCCCGCCGGCCGCGCCCGGCCGCACCTGCTGCACTTCCGGCCCCGCCTGCCCCTGCTTTCACGGCTCCTGTGAGACAATGATCGTGGCTGGAACCCGATCCACATCCGGATTCCGGTCCGGCGATTTTGTTTCAAGACCGCCAATGATGAGCAGGGAGCTGCGGATCCTCTGATTCCAGCTGTCCCGCAATGCCATTGGACGGCACCTGGTTGTGGCGTGTAGGTCAACGGGTTCCAAAACAATCTCGCCGGCCCTCCAGGGCTGCCGCACCCCACTGCCGGTGCGAACCTGAGGGTATTCAATTGACTTCTGTCAATGCCTGCGGGTGTTGACGCATATTTGCCCCCAAGGGGCGCCGAATGTGGCGGCGCATCAGGGGCAGGAGTGTCGCCACATATGGATAATGACCAGGTAGTAGCCGGAAACGAAGAACTAGTAGTCACCGGGGAAGCGCAGGGAACTGCGGAAGCAGAGGCTCCGGTAGCGCCGAAGAGGGCCGTACGGACCCGCCGGAAGGCGCCCGTCGCCAAGGTCAACGCCGCGGAGGCGGCCGAGGCTGTTGCCGAAGCTGCGGCCCTGGCCGACGCGGCCGGTTCAGATGAGCCCGTCCGGGGCCGCCGTAAGCCGGCCAACGTCGAAGCAGCCGTAACTGAAACTGTTGAACCCGAAGCTGCTGTATCTGAAACTGCTGCAGCCGAGACTGCGGCCAAGGCGCCCGCGCGGCGCACCCGGACCCGGAAAGCTGTAGCAGCCCCGGAACCGTTGCCTGCCTTCGCCGGCGACGCCGAAGCCGGCGCACCTGCCGCGGCTGAGGCCCCCGCAGCAACTGGCGCTGACGCAGCTGCCGCCGCAGAAACGGCCGCAGGGACGGTTGCAGAGAAGCCGGTCCGCCGCCGTGCCAGCCGTGCCAAGGCCGCCCCGAAGGCCGAAGAAGCACCCGCGGCAGTACTCCCGGCCGAAGAAGCCGCCGCGGCGGAAGCACCCACCGCGGAAACCGCCGCAGCCCAGCCTGAAGAGCCGGAAGCCCGCCCCGAGGAAAGCCCGGCCGCGTCGCTGTTCATGGAACCGGGTGCCCTCACTTCCGTCATCTTCCAGGCCCCGGACCTGAGCACTGTGGTGCGTCCGGCCCCCGTTGCCGCCGCAGCAGCTGAGCCCGAGGACGAGGAAGGCGACGAGGACGAGGACGCCGGCAACCGCCGTCGGCGCCGCAGCCGCGGCCGGCGCGGCCGCACCCGCACCTCTGCCGAGTCCGACACCGAGTCGGAAGGCACCGAAGAAGAGGGCGACGAAGGCTCCGAGGTAATCCTTGAAGACGGTGTGACCTCCCGCCGCCGCCGCCGCCGTCGCCGTGGAGACCAGGACCTGGAGCTGACCGGCGGGGAAGGCGACGATCCGCCCAACACGGTGACCCGCGTCCGTGCGCCGCGTGCCATGGCCGAGGCGCCGGTGAACAACCGCGTCACATCCGTCAAGGGCTCCACCCGCCTGGAAGCCAAGAAGCAGCGCCGCCGCGAATCCCGCGACACCGGCCGCCGCCGTACCGTCATCACCGAGGCCGAGTTCCTGGCCCGCCGCGAGTCCGTGGACCGCCAGATGATCGTCCGCCAGCGCGACGACAGAATCCAGATCGGTGTCCTTGAAGACGGCGTCCTGGCCGAACACTTCGTGTCCAAGACCCAGCAGGACTCCCTGATCGGCAACGTCTACCTGGGCAAGGTCCAGAACGTGCTGCCCTCCATGGAAGCCGCTTTCGTGGACATCGGCCGCGGCCGCAACGCCGTGCTCTACGCCGGTGAAGTGAACTGGGAGTCCGTCAACCTCGAGGGCAAGCAGCGCCGCATCGAGAACGCGCTGAAGTCCGGCGACTCCGTGCTGGTCCAGGTCACCAAGGACCCGGTCGGCCACAAGGGCGCCCGTCTCACCAGCCAGATCTCACTGCCCGGCCGGTACCTCGTGTACGTGCCCGGCGGTTCCATGACCGGCATCTCCCGCAAGCTGCCCGACGTCGAACGCAACCGCCTCAAGCGGATCCTCAAGGACCGCCTGCCCGAGGACGCGGGCGTCATTGTCCGCACCGCGGCCGAGGGAGCTTCCGAGGAAGAGCTGACGCACGACATCAACCGCCTCCGCGCGCAGTGGGAAGGCATCGAGAGCCAGTCGACGTCCACCAAGATCCTCGCCCCCGAGCTGCTCTACGGCGAACCTGACCTGACCATCAAGGTGGTCCGGGACGTCTTCAACGAGGACTTCTCCAAGCTGATCGTCTCCGGCGAGGAAGCCTGGGACACCATCGAGGCCTACGTCACCTACGTCGCACCGGACCTCGTGGGCCGGCTCGAGAAGTGGACCAAGGACACGGACATCTTCGCGGCCTGGCGCATCGACGAGCAGATCCACAAGGCCCTGGACCGGAAGGTCTTCCTGCCTTCGGGCGGTTCGCTCGTGATCGACCGCACCGAAGCCATGACCGTGGTCGACGTCAACACCGGCAAATTCACCGGCTCCGGCGGCAACCTCGAGGAAACCGTCACCAAGAACAACCTGGAAGCGGCCGAGGAAGTCGTCCGGCAGCTGCGCCTGCGCGACATTGGCGGCATCATCGTGATCGACTTCATCGACATGGTGCTCGAATCCAACCGCGACCTCGTGCTGCGCCGCATGGTGGAGTGCCTGGGCCGGGACCGGACCAAGCACCAGGTGGCCGAGGTGACCTCGCTGGGCCTCGTGCAGATGACCCGCAAGCGGATGGGCACCGGGCTGCTGGAAGTCTTCGGCGAACAGTGCGAAACATGTGCGGGCCGCGGCATCGTCACCCACGACGAGCCGGTGGAGCACCGCCGCGCCAACACGGTCGCCGCGGAGCACTATGTGCCGCGCACCGAGGCGCAGCCTGCTGCCCGACCGGAACGCAAGAGCCGTCGCCGCGGCAGGGGAGGCCAGGGCGGAGAGACCGCGCCGGCCGCACCCGCGCCCGTCCACGCCGAACCCACCGAGGCCGAACGCCACGCCAAGGCCGAGGCCACCCGGGCCGCGCTGGCCAACATCGCTGCCGCAGCGCACGCCGCGCACCTGCACGACGGGGAGGCAGCCGCAGCCAGCGACGCCGGGGCCCGCCAGGCCGCCGTCGACGCCGTCACGCAGCTCGCAGCCGCCGACGAGGCAGCCGGCCGCCCCGCAACGGTGCTGACGTTTGGCGGCGAGCAGGTGGCCCTGCCCTTCGTCGAGCACGCGGAGGACGCGCCGTCACCGGCCCTGACCCTGGACCTGCTGACCGAGGCTTTCGCAAACCTGGGCGAAGCAGAGGCCGGCAAGCCGGACCAGACCGCCGGCCAGGCCGCCGGTCAGGCAGTGGCTGTTGCCGCACCGGAAGCCACGGCGCCCGAGGCGCCGGCGGCCGTCCGCGCTGCGGAGGCGCCGGCGTCACGCACGGCTGACACCACGACGCTGCGCGGCCGCCGCGCACGCCGCAACCGGAGTGCCAGCCGCGCCCAGGGTGCAGCCAACGAAACCTCCGTGGAGCACCGCGAGGCAACCCGGCCGGCCGCGGCCGGATCGGTCCACGAGGCCAAGGCTCCCGCTGCGGCCAGGCCTGCGTCCCTCCCGGCCGGCAACGAGCCGATCATCCTCGGCGTCGGCGTGCCGGCGTCGGAGCTGTAGTCCTCCGCGACTGACCACGTCCCCGTCCGGTCATTATTTCGACTGGTCGGGTTGCGGGTCCGGGTCAGGGCAGACGTAACATACGTCCGCCCGGGCCCGGGCCCGCTCGTGCGTTAACGGGTCCGCAGGGTGGCAGCGGCTAGGCTGGAACACTGACACGGGGTGCCGGGCATCGGGCCGGCTGAGATCCAGACCCGTTGAACCTGTCCGGTTAGCACCGGCGAAGGGATGTCTGCCTTGTCCGCGAGACCGAATCCGTCCGAGTTCCTCCCGCCCAATTTTCTGCACAGCGAACTTCTGCCGGCGCCGCCGCGCATTCCCCGTGTGCTGGCCATCGCCGGCTCCGATCCCTCCGGCGGGGCCGGAATCCAGGCCGACCTGAAGAGCATCGCGGCGAACGGCGGCTACGGCATGGCTGCCATCACCGCCCTGACAGCGCAGAACACCCAGGGCGTGCGTGCCGTCCACGTTCCCCCGGCGGCGTTCCTCACGGCGCAGCTGGACGCCATCAGCGACGACATCGGCATCGACGCCGTCAAGATCGGCATGCTCGGTGACGCCGCCGTGATCGACGCCGTCCGCAGCTGGCTGGAAAAGGTGCGCCCCGCCGTCGTGGTCCTGGACCCGGTGATGGTTGCCACCAGCGGTGACCGTCTCCTGCAGGAATCCGCCGAGGCCGCCCTGCAGGCCCTCCTGCCGCTGGCGGACCTCATCACGCCCAACCTCGCCGAACTCGCCATCCTGCTCAAGGAGCCCGTCGCGGCCGACTGGTCCGAGGCCCTGGCGCAGGGCAAGCGGCTGGCCGCCCTGACCGGCACCACCGTTCTGGTTAAGGGCGGACACCTCCAGGGCGGCGGGCATGCCCACGGCGCCGGCGCCGACGGCCACGCCGCCGGCAACGGCGCCGCGGACGGCTGCCCGGATGCGCTGGTCAACACCGGCGGCCTGCTCGGCCAGGAAACGGTGGTGGTGCCGGGGGAGCGGATCGCGACGCGCAACAGCCACGGCACCGGCTGCTCCCTGTCCTCGGCCATGGCCACCGTGCAGGCCCGGGTGGGGGACTGGGAAGCGGCGCTGCGCGAAGTCAAGCCGTGGCTGCTGGGCGCGCTCCGCGAAGCCTCGGCCCTGGACGTCGGCTCCGGCAACGGCCCGGTCCACCACTTCCACCACCTCCAGCACCTCCAGGGCGGGCAGGCCCTCAAAGACGGCCAGCGCGGCCAGCACCGCCCGGCCGGGCACGGTCCGGCGGCGGGGGAGTTCGCCGCAGCCCTGCGCGCAGGAGCCGCGGGCGATCTTGAGGCGATCTACGCCCTGGACTTCGTCCGCGGACTGGCCGACGGCACCTTGCCCGAGCACGAGTTCGCGTACTACCTCGCCCAGGACGCCATCTACCTCAACGGCTACTCCCGGGTCCTGGCCCGGGCCGCGGCGATTGCCCCCACCGAGGCCGAGCAGTTGTTCTGGGCCCGTTCGGCGCAGACCTGCCTGGAAGTCGAATCCGAGCTGCACCGGTCCTGGCTTAGCGCCCGCCCCACGGCCTCCACCCTGGGCCCGGTCACGAAAGCGTATGTGGACCACCTGCTGGCCGCCTCGGTCTCCGGCAGCTATGGCGTCCTCGTGGCGGCGGCGCTGCCCTGCTTCTGGCTCTACGCCGAGGTCGGTTCCACGCTGCACCGGGAGTTCCTGGCCGGCGGCGCCCCCGGGGAGCACCCCTACGCCGGCTGGCTGCGGACCTACGCCGACGAGGACTTCGCCGCCGCGACCCGGCAGGCCATCGCGTACACGGACACGGCGGCCGGGCGGGCATCGGAGAGCGAGCGGGAGGCCATGGCCCTGGCCTTCCGGCAGTCATCGCGCTACGAAGTGGACTTCTTCGACGCGCCGCGGCTGTACGCCTGACGCGAGCTGGTCCGGACTACCGGTACGATGGTGGGGCACGGTTCCGGAAGTCGTTGCGGCAACACAGCTCAGGATGGTCAAGATCCCGGCCAAGAACATTGGCGGGGACTTTGCATCAAGACACTGTGGCGCCTATCACGGACTACCCGCCGGAACCAGCCTCATTTGCGGCCGAAGGCAAAATTAGCGTATTCTAGATCTTCGGTGCTTACGCCAACACTTGGGTTATGACCCTGAGAACAGTCCACTTGGAATTCCAAATGGATTTGTTCCGGGGGTAGCTCATGGGTTCCCCCGGGGAATCCACCGGCGTTGAGGCACAGCGTGAGCCGGTCCAAACAATTTGGCCCCTGGTTCCGCACGCAAATCTAGTAATAAACGTCGAGAGAAGTGAGTTCCCCAGTGGTGTACGCGATTGTCCGCGCAGGCGGCCGCCAAGAGAAGGTTTCCGTTGGAGACTTCGTTACCCTGAACCGCGTCCCCGGTGGAGCCGGCAGCACCTTTGAGTTGCCCGCACTGCTCCTGGTGGACGGTGACAAAGTCACGTCTGCTGCTGCGGACCTGGCCAAGGTAACGGTTACGGCTGAGATCCTCGAAGACCTCCGTGGTCCGAAGATCGTCATCCAGAAGTTCAAGAACAAGACCGGTTACAAGAAGCGTCAGGGCCACCGTCAGGAACTGACCAAGGTCAAGATCACCGGTATCAAGTAACTCTTCGTTACTGTTCAGGTTCCAGCAGATTCCCCAGAATTTTTGAAGGCAGGCATTTCAAATGGCACATAAAAAAGGCGCGAGTTCCACTCGCAACGGTCGTGACTCCAACGCCCAGTACCTCGGCGTCAAGCGCTTCGGTGGCCAGGTAGTTTCCGCAGGCGAGATCATCGTCCGCCAGCGCGGCACCCACTTCCACCCGGGCGCCGGCGTAGGCCGCGGCGGCGACGACACCCTGTTCGCCCTGACCCCCGGTGCTGTCGAGTTCGGCACCCGCCGTGGTCGCCGCGTTGTGAACATCGTGGCTGCTGCAGCTGCAGAGTAACAATAAGTTCTAAATCGGTGGGGCGGGCCATTAGGTCCGCTCCACCGGTGTTTTAACCGCATTACAATCATCTTGGGCCCCTTTGGGGGTCCGGGGAACAGCACTGAGGAGATCCACGTGGCGAGCTTTGTAGACCGGGTAGTACTGCACGTATCCGGCGGTACCGGCGGTCACGGCTGTGTCTCCGTCCACCGCGAGAAGTTCAAGCCCCTCGGCGGTCCCGACGGCGGCAACGGCGGCAACGGCGGCGACGTCATCCTCCGCGTTGACCCCCAGACCACCACCCTGCTCGACTACCACCACGCGCCCCACCGGCACGCCACCAACGGCGGCCCCGGCATGGGCGACTGGCGCGGCGGCAAAAACGGCGAAACCCTGATCCTTCCGGTGCCGGTTGGCACCGTAGTGAAGTCCAAGTCCGGCGACGTCATCGCCGACCTCGTGGCCGAAGGCGACGAATACATCGCCGCCGCCGGCGGCATCGGCGGCCTCGGCAACGCCTCCCTGTCCTCCCAGAAGCGCCGCGCGCCCGGCTTCGCGCTGCTCGGCATCGAAGGCGAATCCAGCGACGTTGTCCTGGAACTGAAGTCCATCGCAGACATCGCCCTCGTCGGCTTCCCCTCCGCCGGCAAGTCCAGCCTGATCGCCGCCATGTCCGCCGCCCGGCCCAAGATCGCGGACTATCCCTTCACCACCCTCATCCCCAACCTCGGCGTCGTCCAGGCCGGTGAAGTCCGCTTCACCATTGCCGACGTCCCCGGCCTGATCGAGGGCGCCAGCGAGGGCAAGGGCCTGGGCCACCACTTCCTGCGCCACGTCGAGCGGTGCGCCGCCCTGGTGCACGTGCTGGACTGCGGCACGCTCGAATCGGACCGCGATCCGCTCTCCGACCTCGCCATCATCGAGGCCGAGCTGGAGAAGTACGCTGTGGACATGAGCTACAGCGGGTCCGACGGCGAGGTCGTTCCGCTGAACCACCGCCCCCGCCTCGTGGCCCTGAACAAGGTTGACCTGCCGGACGGCAAGGACATGGCCGAGTTCGTCCGCCCGGAGCTCGAATCCAGGGGCTACAAGGTCTTCGAAATCTCGGCGACGAGCCACGAAGGCCTCCGCCAGCTCGGTTTCGCCATGGCCGAAATCGTCAAGGCCGCCCGCGACGCCGTCGCCGCGACCCCGCCGAAGGTACACGCCCCCGTGCTGCGCCCCCGCGCCGTCAACGAGACCGGCTTCACGATCCGCCGCGAGGAAAAGAACCTTGAGCCGCTCTTCCGCGTCCTCGGCGACAAGCCCGTGCGCTGGGTCAAGCAGACAGACTTCACCAACGAGGAGGCGATCGGCTACCTCGCCGACCGCCTGGCCAAGCTCGGCGTCGAAAATGAACTGTTCAAGCAGGGCGCCAAGCCGGGCGACATGGTGGTCATCGGCGAGGACGACGGCGTCGTCTTCGACTGGGAGCCGACCATGATGGCCGGCGCCGAGCTGCTCGCCTCACCCCGCGGCACCGACGTGCGCTTCGCCGACATCGGCGACCGCCCGACGCGTGGCCAGAAGCGCGACGAACAGCAGGAACGCCGCGACGCCAAGGCCGCCGCCCGCGCCGAGCTCGAAGCCGAACGCAAGGCCGGCATCTGGACCGAATCCGTCAGCGGCCGCCGCGCGCGGCAGCCGCTCAAGGAGAGTGGACTGGGCGAAGCCGATGACGAGTAAGACCGTCGTCGAGCACGGGTCCCAGCCGCTCAGCGCTCAAAACATCGGTGCCCAAAACATCGGTGCCCAGACCATCAACGCCCCGGACCGCAGTGCGCTGTCCGGGGCGCGCCGGATCGTCGTCAAGGTCGGCTCGTCCTCGCTGACGTCCATCAAGGGCGGGATCTCCGAAGAGGCCCTGACCGGGCTCGCCGACGCCCTGGCGCACAAGCGCAACGCGGGCGCGGAGATCATCCTGGTGTCCTCCGGTGCGATCGCCGCCGGTCTCGCCCCGCTCGGCCTCGAGAAGCGCCCCCGCGATCTCGCCACCCAGCAGGCCGCCGCCAGTGTGGGCCAGGGCCTGCTGATGGCCCGCTACACCCACGCCTTCGGCGCGCACGGGGTTACCGTCAGCCAGGTGCTGCTGACCGCCGATGACTTCATGCGCCGCAGCCAGCACACCAACGCGTTCCGCGCGCTGGACCGGCTGCTGAACCTCGGCGTTGTCCCGGTGGTCAACGAAAACGACACCGTAGCCACCCACGAGATCCGCTTTGGCGACAACGACCGCCTCGCGGCCCTGGTGGCACACCTGGTCCGCGCCGACGCACTCGTGCTGCTGTCCGACGTCGACTCCCTGTACGACGGTCCGCCGTCGCATGGCGCCAAGCGGATTCCGCATGTGTCCGGCCCCCACGACCTCGACGGCGTCTCGATCGGCAGCACCGGAAAGGCCGGTGTGGGCACGGGCGGCATGGTCACCAAGGTCGAAGCCGCCAGCATCGCCGCTGGTTCGGGCATCCACGCCCTCGTAACATCCACGGCCAATGCGGCCGCCGCGCTGGCCGGCGAGGACGTGGGCACATGGTTCTCCGTCAACGGGGCGCGCAAGCCGATCCGGCTCCTGTGGCTGGCCCATCTGGCATCCGTGCGCGGCACCCTGGTGCTCGACGACGGTGCCGTCAAGGCCGTCCGCGACCGCCGCACCTCGCTTCTGCCGGCCGGAATCGCCGCGGTGAAGGGCGACTTCGAGGCCGGCGACGCCGTGGAGATGGTGTCCGTGGACAACACCGTGATTGCCCGCGGGCTGGTCAACTATTCGGCCGCCGAGCTGCCCCAAATGCTGGGCCGCTCCACCCATGAGCTCGGCAGGGCACTGGGCCGTGGATATGACCGCGAAGTTGTTCATGTTGACGACCTGGTGCTGGTCTAGGTTCCCCCGACGCCTAAACTGGAAGCATGACTGAGGCCCTGACTTCCGCTGCCGTGACTGATGTGCCTGCCGGCACCGTTCCTGCCGATAACGCCGCGCCCGCCCAAGGGTTCGCCGCGGTACCGGATCCGGCAGCGGTCCCGGGCACGGCAACGGAGACCGAAGCAGCCGTCCACGCGGTCGCAGACCGCTCACGCCACGCCGCCCACAGGATGGCACGCGCCAACCGGGCCTGGAAGGACCGGGGCCTGCGCGCCGTCGGCAAGGCGCTGGTGGATCACAAGCACCAGATCCTGGCCGCCAACGCCAAGGACGTCGCGGCCGGCCGGGCCGCCGGCACCAGCGCCGCCCTGCTGGACCGCCTGACGCTGACCGACTCACGCATCACGGCCCTCGCCGCCGCACTGGAAAACCTCGCCACCCTGCCCGATCCCGTCGGCAACGTCGTGCGGGGCCAGACTCTCCCCAACGGGCTGCGCCTGCGCCAGATCAACGTACCCATGGGCGTGGTGGCCGCGATCTATGAGGCCCGCCCGAACGTCACGGTCGACATCGCCGGACTGGCCCTCAAGAGCGGTAACGCCGTCATCCTGCGCGGCGGATCCGCCGCCGCTGCCACCAACGCCGCCCTGATCACCATCCTCCGGGATGCGCTGGAATCGGTGGGCCTGCCCGCCGACGCCGTCCAGACCGTGGACCAATACGGCCGCGACGGCGCCAACGCGCTCATGCGGGCGCGCGGCCGGGTGGACGTGCTCATTCCCCGCGGCGGGCGCGAGCTGATCCAGACCGTCGTGACGAACTCCTCCGTGCCGGTCATCGAGACCGGTGAAGGCAACGTCCATATCTTCCTGGACGCTTCCGCCAACGAGGAAATGGCCGTGGACATCCTCCTCAACGCCAAGACCCAGCGGCCCAGCGTCTGCAACACCGTCGAAACCCTCCTGGTGCACTCCAAGTCCACCGTCCTTCCCGCGGTCGCCGCCGCATTGCGGGCTGCCGGGGTCACCCTGCACGTGGACCAGCGCATCCGCGCCGCCCTGCCGGCCTCGGTCCAGTCCGTGCCGGCCACGGAAGATGACTGGGCCACCGAATACATGAACCTGGACCTGGCCGTGGCCATGGTGGACAGCCTGGACGAGGCCGTCAGGCACATCCGGAAGTGGTCCACCGGCCACACCGAAGCGATCCTGACCAACGACCTCGCCAACGCCGAGCGCTTCATCGCCGAGGTCGATTCGGCCGCCGTGATCGTGAACGCCTCCACCCGCTTCACCGACGGCGGCGAGCTCGGCCTCGGCGCCGAAGTGGGCATTTCCACCCAAAAACTCCATGCCCGCGGCCCCATGGGACTGACCGAGCTGACCACGACCAAGTGGATCGTGCAGGGCGAGGGCCAGATCCGGGGCTAGCAACGCTGTAACATGGAACGGAAGACCGGAACGGCGGACACCTCCGCCGTCGTCAAATTTTGAACTCACTAGGGGAGAACATGCTGTCGCAGCAGATCGCCACTTTCGTCGCCGCCGCCGGCGAATCGGGCCACGAGGAACTCGCACCGCTCATTGCACCGCCGTTTGTCATTGGCGGCACCATGTTCGCGATCCTGGTGGTCCTGCTGATGATCACCCTGTCCTACTCCAACCTGGGCCGGCGCCACGTGGTTGTCGAGGAGCACGCGGACCCGCACCGCCAGCACCCGAACAAGCACGATCACGGCCAAGGTCACTAATATTTCCGCCCCCACGAAGCAGCGCGGCGCCCAGCGCCGCCTGCGTCTGGGTGTGATGGGTGGCACGTTCGACCCCATCCACCACGGACACCTTGTCGCGGCCAGTGAGGTCGCGGCCAAGTTCGACCTCGACGAAGTCGTTTTTGTGCCCACCGGCCAGCCCTGGCAGAAGATGGCCAAGAAGGTCAGCGAAGCCGAGCACCGGTATCTCATGACAGTCATCGCCACGGCCTCGAACCCGCGCTTCACCGTGAGCCGGGTGGACGTGGACCGTCCGGGACCGACCTACACGATCGACACCCTGCGTGACCTGCGGACCCTGCGTCCGGACGCCGATCTGTTCTTCATCACCGGCGCGGACGCCCTGGCCCAGATTTTGTCCTGGAAAGACATCGATGAACTCTGGTCCCTCGCGCACTTTGTGGGCGTAACCCGGCCAGGCCACGTCCTGGACGGCATGGGCCGCAAGGACGTCAGCCTCCTGGAGGTCCCGGCCATGGCCATTTCCTCCACGGATTGCCGCACGAGGGTGGCCGAAGGCAACCCGGTCTGGTACCTCGTACCGGACGGGGTGGTCCAGTACATCGCCAAGTACGGCCTGTACCACGCCAGCCCCGACGCCGATCGCCTCGAAGCCGGACACGCCGGGACCGCCAACGCCGGAAACGGCGCGGCCGGGACTGCCCCCGCACAGCACGATCCAGCCTTTGAGATAACCCAACCAGCCAGCACTGAATGAGTTTGCCATGAGTCAGGAACAGCCTCCCATCCGCAGCCGCCGCGAATTGCGGCAGGCCAGAGATGAACGTCTGGACACTCCGGGCCCGGGCGAGCCGACGGAGGCCGAAATCACCGGCCGGAGCCGTCGCGTTGCCGACGCCCCGGTGGACTCTGTGCGTGCTGATTCTGTGCCCGCTGATTCTGTGCCCGCTGGCACGGAGCGGTCTTCCCAGGTCCGGGCACGGGACCGCGCCGCGCTGCGCACCATCAAGGAACTCGCAGAGAAGGAAGGCCAGCTGGCCGGCGGAGGGCCGCCCACGCGACGCCAGTTGAGGCTTTTGGAGCTGGGGACAGAAACGGCCCCGGCCACCCAGGCCAACACCATTGTCCCGGTGTCGCCGCGGACCCGGGCCACCCCGGTGGTTTCGCCGGCCCCGAAGGACGCCGCCTCCACGGATGCGGCCGCGAAGGGCGCTGCTCCGACGGACGCTGCCCCGGCGCCCAAGGCCCCCGCTGCGCCCAAGGCTCCCACGGCCGACGGCGCCGGACCGGGCGGGGCGACGCCCGAGGGCATGACCGTGGAGCAGGCGCTGGCCGCCCGCGAACTCCTCGCGGAGCAGGCCAAGAACCAAGTGGCCAAGATGGAACACATTGCCGCCACGGATCCGGATGCCGTTGATCCGGCCGTCTTGGCCGAGCAGATCGCCCTCGCCGAGCGTGCCGCGATCCTGAACCGCCGCGCCGCCGCCAAGCAGAAGCTTGCTGAACAAAACAGCCAGCCGGCGGCGCCTCGCAACGATCCGACCACGGCCAACAACCTGGCCATGGTCACACCCCTGGAATTCGAGAAGGTTCCCGGCGTGGAGCGGCCCGTCATGAAGCGCCCTGCCACGTCGTACGTTCCGGTTGTCACCAACCCGGGTCCGCGCGTGGACACGCCGCGGAAACCCGGCCTGCGGCGGCCGGGTATTTCCCGCCAGAAGGCCGCAGGTCCCGCGACGGGCTCTGCCGCTGGCAGGGCCGGCGTCCTGGCCCGTGCGGAAGCAGCCGCAAAAGCCGGAAGGGCTAGGCCTGCAAACGCGGCAAACGCTGCGAACGCGGCCAACGCGGCAAACACGGGAAATTCGGCGGGGGAGGCCGAGGAAAGACTCGTCGGCGGGGAACCCGTAGCCGCGAATGCCGCCTACGGGCTCGAACCCCTGGATGCCGCTACCGCCGGGCTCGGCCGGGCGCGCCGCCTGCGCATGCTCCAGCTCGGCGTCCTGGCGGTGGGGATCGTTGCCCTCATCGCCGGCATCACGCTGATCGTCACCGGGCTGGCCCACTAGGTCTCAGGCCGCCACTGGCGCCACATTTTCAACACCATAATTTTTCATCACTACAAGGAGTCCCGTGACTGCAACCGATTCATCCATCACTACCGCCCGCCACGCAGCCCGCGCTGCCTCGGAGAAGCTTGCCGAGGACATCGTGGCCCTGGACGTCAGCGAACGGCTGGCCCTGGCCGACGTCTTCCTGATTGCCTCGGCCCCGAGCGAACGCCAGGTCAACGCGATCGTGGACGGCATCGAGGACGAGCTCTCCAAGTTTGACCAGAAGCCCGTCCGCCGCGAGGGCCGCTCCGGCGGTCGCTGGGTGCTGCTGGACTACTCCAACGTCGTCATCCACGTCCAGCACGAGGAAGACCGCGTGTTCTACGCCCTCGAGCGCCTGTGGAAGGACTGCCCCGTCGTCGATCTGCAGCTCGGCGACGACGCCTCCGCCAAGGCCACCGCCGGCACCGACACGGAGTAGCCCCCGCGCTCAGGCCACCTCCGGACGCTAAACCGAGCCGAATATGCCCGATTTGGAATTTTCCGGAGGGCTGGTCTAAGATATTTGAGTTGCTTCGGAGAAATCCGGACAAAAAACCGGAACATCGCACGTCGAAAGACATGCTCGGAGCAGCGAAAATTCGGGGCTGTGGCGCAGCTGGTAGCGCACCTGCATGGCATGCAGGGGGTCAGGGGTTCGAGTCCCCTCAGCTCCACCGGATAATCCGCCGGAATCGAAAGATTCCGGCGGATTTTTTTGTGCACTGTTCCGCACCCTGTTCCATGAGTCAGGGCGCCGATTAGCGCGAACGCGATTTGTGGTTTAGGCTATTCAGGTTGCTTCAGGGAGGACGAAACTTCCAGGCAAATGAGGGGCTGTGGCGCAGCTGGTAGCGCACCTGCATGGCATGCAGGGGGTCAGGGGTTCGAGTCCCCTCAGCTCCACCAGAAAGGGAATCACCGCTAGGCGGTGGTTCCCTTTTTCGTACCCTCCGCAGCTATGCGGGACTTCGAAAGCCGCATCCGTCAAGACCGTCTCATGACCGGACGTCATAAACTGTCATTTAGGCTCTCCACCCTGAGCTGGACCTTGCTATCGTCGCTAGCAGACAGCCGCCATGCGGCTTAGCTGGAAGGCCATTTCCGGCTCCACGACTAAGGAACATCATGAAGCGCACACGACTTTCCGTTATTGGCCTCATCGCTGCTGCAGGACTCGCCCTGGCAGGCTGCGGGTCGGCGTCCACCACCCCGGCCAGCTCAGCGCCGGCAGCCGGTGCGGACACCTCCCTCAGCGACGTCAAGAGCGCAGGCATGCTCAAGGTCGGCACGGAAGGCACCTACAAGCCGTTCACGTTCCACGCCAACGGCAGCGGTGAACTGACGGGCTACGACGTGGAGATCATGAACGCCGTCGCCGCGAAGCTGGGCGTCAAGCCCTCCTACCAGGAGACGCAGTTCGACGCCATCTTTGCCGGCCTCGACGCCAAACGGTTCGACGTCGTCGCCAACCAGGTTTCCATCACCGACGAGCGCAAGGCGAAGTACGACTTCTCCACCCCGTACACGGTGAGCACCGGCGTGATCGTCACCAAGTCGGACAACGACAGCATCCACTCCTTTGACGACCTCAAGGGCAAGACCACGGCGCAGTCCCTGACGAGCAACTGGTACAAGCTGGCGCAGCAGAGCGGCGCGAATGTCGAGGCCGTGGAGGGCTGGGCGCAGGCGATCACGCTGCTCAAGCAGGGCCGCGTCGATGCCACCATCAACGACAAGCTGACCTACCTGGACTCTCAGAAGACCGACCACGACGCCGGCATCAAGATTGCCGCCGAGACCACCGACAAGTCGCTGAGCGCGTTCGCCCTGCGCAAGGGATCCACCAGCCTGACCGATGCCATCAACAAGGCCCTCGGCGAGCTGGCGGCCGACGGCACGCTGACGAAGATCTCCCAGAAGTACTTCGACGCCGACGTCTCGAAGTAGCCCTGTGCAAGCCGCAGAGAAACGCCGCGTCCGGGCATGAGCATCAACTGGGAGCTCGTGTGGTCATCGCTGGGCCCACTCCTGACGGGTGCGATCTTCGGCACCATTCCCTTGGCGCTGGCCTCGTTCAGCCTGGGCCTGCTGCTGGCACTGGTGGTGGCCCTCATGCGGCTGAGCCGCAACCGCCTGGTTTCGGCGGTGGCGCGGACCTACATCTCCGTCATCCGCGGAACCCCGCTTTTGGTCCAGCTGTTCGTCATTTTCTACGGGCTCCCTTCCGTCGGAATCACCATCAGCCCCTGGCCCAGCGCCATCATCGCGTTCTCCCTGAACGTCGGCGGCTATGCCGCGGAGGTCATCCGGGCGGCCATCCTGTCGGTTCCGAAGGGCCAGTGGGAGGCCGGCCACACCATCGGAATGTCGCGCCGGCAGACGCTCGTGCGGATCATCCTGCCGCAGGCCGCCCGGGTCTCGGTTCCGCCGCTGTCGAACACCTTCATCAGCCTGGTCAAGGACACGTCGCTGGCGTCGCTGATCCTCGTCACCGAACTGTTCCGCGTGGCGCAACAGGTGGCGGCCTTCAGCCAGGAGTTCATGCTGCTGTATCTGGAGGCGGCCGTGATCTACTGGGTTATCTGCCTCGTTCTCGCCAGCGGACAGTCCGCCCTGGAGAAGAGATTGGACCGCTATGTCGCCCACTGAACCGCAACCCTCCGATGTTCCTGTCCCGGACGAGCCGCTCCTGACCGTCACGGGCTTGCGCAAGTCGTTCGGCCACCATGTTGTGCTCAAATCCATCGACCTTGAAGTCCGCCGCGGCGAAGTGGTCACGTTGATCGGGCCGTCCGGATCAGGAAAGACGACAGTCCTGCGCTGCCTGAACGGCCTCGAAGTGCCCGACGCCGGCGTCGCCGAATTCGCGGGGGAACTGACCGTGGACTTTGCCACACCGGTGGCGAAGAAGCAGGTTCTGGCCTTGCGGGACCGCAGCGCCATGGTGTTCCAGCACTACAACCTCTTCCCGCACAAGACCGTCCTGGAGAACGTGATCGAGGGCCCGGTCCAGGTGCAGAAGCGGCCCAAGGCGGATGCGATCCAGGAGGCCCGGGACCTGTTGGCCCGCGTCGGCCTGACCGGCAAGGAGAACAGCTACCCGTTCGAGCTCTCCGGCGGCCAGCAGCAGCGCGTCGGCATTGTGCGTGCCCTCGCCCTGCGCCCGCAACTGCTGCTCTTCGACGAGCCCACCTCTGCGCTGGACCCCGAGCTCGTGGGCGAGGTCCTGGCCGTCATCAAGGAACTCGCGGACGAAGGCTGGACCATGGTGGTGGTCACCCACGAGCTCGCGTTCGCCCGTCAGGTGGCCGACGAGGTCATCTTCATGGACGGCGGCGTGGTGGTCGAACGCGGCCACCCCGATACCGTTCTGCGGGACCCGCGGGAGGAACGCACACGGCAGTTCGTGGACCGCCTGCTGAACCCGTTCTAGGGCGCCCCGCCAGCGGCGGGAAAAAGCGGCGAGAAATAGGCCGTCAGCACGGGCGGGCACAAGCGGCGACTAAACTTGGTCGGGTGAACGACTCCCTGCCCCCGTGCCCCGAATGCTCCAGCGAATACACCTACGAAATGGGGGCGCTCCTGGTCTGCCCGGAGTGCGCGCACGAATGGTCCGCATCCGCGGAGACTGACACAGAAGCCGACGCCCCAGCGGCCGCCGTCATCAAGGACGCGGTGGGCAACGTCCTCGCCGACGGCGACACCGTCACCGTGGTCAAGGACCTGAAAATCAAGGGCAGCTCCACCGTCATCAAGGTCGGCACCAAGGTCCGCGGCATCCGCCTGGTCAACGGTGTTGGCGACCACGACATCGACTGCAAGGTGGACGGCGTGGGCCCCATGCAGCTCAAGTCCAGCGTCGTCAAGAAGATCTGACCGGGGACGCGACCGTGACCGCAGAGACGGTGCGGGCCGCCGACGTCGTCGTGGTCGGCGCCGGCCAGGCGGGCCTGTCGGCGGCCTACCACCTTCAGCGCCGCGGCTTCGTCCCGGCCGGCCCTGACGCGGCCGGCCCGCCACCGGCCGGGACGTACATCGTGCTCGATGCCGAGGACGGGCCCGGCGGAGCCTGGCGGCACCGCTGGAAGAGCCTGCTCATGGCCACGGTGAACGGCATCAGCGACCTCCCGGGAATCCCGCAGCCGGATGTGGACCCCGCCGAGGCCAGCTCCAGTTTCCTCACCCGCTATTTTGGCGGGTACGAGCACGACC
>Ga0207691_10001851_pt1 | contig 20664 bp, 22 predicted proteins | sample KBSM13metaG_FD_184327 | JGI IMG/M metagenome (GOLD analysis project Ga0207691, IMG submission 184327) | Miscanthus rhizosphere microbial communities from Kellogg Biological Station, Michigan, USA - KBS M1-3 metaG (SPAdes) (version 2) | ecosystem: Host-associated > Plants > Roots > Rhizosphere >... | reverse complement strand
TCGATGGCGGATCATCGAGCGCGTTTTGGTTTCGAAAAAATGATGGCAGTGCATTTTCAATCGCCGAGGAAAAGACAGTGCGCGATTTTGTCGGGATCGTCGCAAGATGACGAAAGCAAGAAATTTGAGATTCCTTGACCACGCTCGGAATGACAAGGTTTGGAAATGCGAACATTCGGCGCGTTTTCGGCAAAAGACGGCAAGCCATTTTACGGGGAGTTAATCGGCGACGAGGTAAGCGTGTTGGAACGGCCCTTTTGGCTGAGTATTGAACCAACCGGCGAAAAAATCGGCCGACGCGATCTCGAAATCGGCATTCCAGTTTCGCCATCGAAGTTAATCGCGGTGGGATTGAATTACGCCGAGCACATCGCAGAGATGAAGCGGACGCCGCTGGGCATGCCCCTAATCTGGTTCAAGGCGCCGAGTTCTCTGCTTGCGCACAAACAGGACATCGAGATCGCGTTTCCAGAGCATCAGACGGATTTTGAGACCGAGCTGGCCGTCGTCATTGGCGCGCGCGCGAAAAATGTCAGCGTCGAGCAGGCGCGTGATTTTATTTTTGGCTACACCGTTGGCGAAGACATCAGCGACCGCGATTTGCAGAAATCCGAGAAACAATTCGGCCGCTGTAAATCGTTCGACACCTACACCCCGATCGGACCATTCGTCTATTCGAATGTCGACGTGGCCGATCTTGAAATCACTCTCCGGCAAAATGGCGACGTGAAACAGCGTGCCCGCACCAGCCAGATGATTTATTCCGTCGCTGACATCGTCTCCTTTGCCAGCCAAAATTTAGCGCTTTTGCCCGGCGATGTCATTTTGACCGGCACACCCTCGGGAGTTGGCCCAATTCGCGCCGGCGATGCACTGGAAGCGCGTATCGGCGACTGGCCGGCATTGCTCAATCGCGTGCGCAATGCTGGCAAGTGAACGGGGAAATCTGTGTAGAAAAAGATTTTTTGCGCGCTTGCACTACATCCTGCGCGCCTGGATAATTCGATAGTTAAGACGCAGGTAATTTGCGTCCCAACGTTTTATGAAAAGTTTTGCTGGACTCCTGGCAACTTCGTTTGGGATAAATAGAACCTTTCATCGCAAAGGCCGGTCTCAATCTCTAAAGCTTATGAAAACATTCCTGACTGTTTCTGTGTTCGCCGCTATCGCCGCTATTACATTTCATGCGGCCGCTCAAACTCCGCCGCCGCCGCCCCCACCGCCACCAGCTGCGGCAACGACCCCGGCCCTGCCGCCGCCTCCAGGCGTGGCCACATCACCGGGCGCTCCTGGTGCCGTGGCGTCACCCGCCGCTCCCGGCGTGATGCCATCGCCTGCTCTCGGCCTCCCTGGTGCGCCGGCAACCTCACCGGCCGCGCCCGGCGCGATGCCGAGTCCGGTCGTTTCCGCAACTTTGAGCGCGGCCGCTTCGCCCGCCGCCAGCCCCGCCGCGTCCGTTGCTCCGCCGCCCAAGACGGGTTGGACAAATTTCCTGATCGATAACTTCCAAAAGGGTGGCCCGATCATGTGGCCGATCTTGATCGTGTCGGTCATCGCGGTCGCGGTCGTGCTTGAGCGAGCTTTTTGGTGGACCGGCCGGTGGATGCGCCGCGATCCGAAACGGATCGAGAAAGTTTTTACTGCAATTGAAACGGGCGACGTTACGGAGGCTTCGCGCTTGTCCCGCGGTTCACGCGATCCGGTGTTGCGAATGATGTGGAACGGGCTGAATCACCAGCACGCGTCGCTACAAGGCGCGTTGCAGGTCGCCGCTGGTATCGAAATCAAACGTGCAGGCCGCTTCCTCGTCGTAATGGATACGCTGGTAACCCTGGCGCCTTTGCTCGGTCTGTTGGGCACCATCACCGGGTTGATCCGTTCTTTCAGCTTTCTGGGGAACGAAGAGCTGGCCGTGCAAGCAGTCACCGGCGGTATTGCTGAAGCGCTCATCGCCACTGCCTGCGGTCTCGGGATCGCGATCTTCTCGCTGATTCCCTTTAACTTTTTCACCTCGCGCGTGTCTAACTTAGAGTTCGAATTGCAGACTGCTGCGACCAACCTGGAAGTTATGCTCGAAGCCCAAACTAAAGCGCGGGAGGGGGTAGGGATCGAAACGACCACGCCTAGTTCCGCGACCCGCTCGTCAATCTAGGAATTTCCAATGCGCGTCAGCTCACCCATCCCACACAAGAAAGCGCGCATTGAGATCATTCCTTTGATCGACATCATGTTCTTTCTCCTGGCCAGCTTCATGATGGTGAGCTTGAGCCAGGTGCACATGAAGGGGATCAAGGTGACTTTGCCCACCGGAGCCTCGGGGCAGACGCAATCAAAGCGCGATTACATTAGTGTCTCTTGCGACGTCAATGGCACGCCATATTTCGACAAGAAGCCGGTCTCTTACGAAGAGCTAACCGCCATATTGGGAAAAGTTCATCAGGAAAACCCGGAGGCGAAGGTGTTCGTGCGGGGGGATCGTGATACCGTGCACGGCAATATCATTCGCGTGCTCGACATCTTGCGCTCGCAAGGTTTTTACAAAATCGCATTTGAAATCAAGAGCCAGTCAGCGGCGGGAGTGCCGTCCGCCGGCACAGGGCAGCCATAGTTAACCATGAAAGACAAAGGCCCAGGCCCACTCTTATTCAAACCCGCTCCTAAGTGGCAGGTGCTCTCTGCTTTAGGCGGAGCTCTACTCGTGCATGGAATCGCGGTTGCACTTGCCTTCCACAAAGAACCGCCGCCAGTCGATACCTCCGATATCCCGACGGCCACAATCGAGGCTACGCTCGACCAGCCGCCCGCTGATGAGCCAACGCCGCCACCGGAAGACATTCCAGTTCCCGAAGCGCCGCCGCCGCCGGAAATCCAACCCGAATTCCACGAAGAACAAACGCCGCCACCACAAAAGGATAAAAAAAAGGCTCAACCCATTAAGGCTCCTCAGGTGGTCGGCCCGCCTAAACCGCCAGGGATGATGACGGCCTCACAGGCGAAAGCCAGCGCCATCAGCGCTCCACGGCCGGACTATCCCTACGAAGCGCGGAGTCGCAAAATTACCGGCAGCGGCGTCTGTGTCGTTACTGTTGACGCGGCAAGCGGAAGTGTCACCGACGCTACCATGGCCCAAAGTATAGGGAATCCAATCCTCGATAACGCGGCTGTGAGCGCGTTCAGGCGCTGGCGATTTAAACCGGGCACAGTTTCCAAGGTTAAAATACCAATCACGTTCACCATGACTGGCGCGTCCTATTAGCCAGGGAAAGATGTTTTAATTATGCGTGTCGCTTCACCGATTCCAAAAAAGAGGGCGCGTATTGAAATCATTCCGCTCATCGACATCATGTTTTTTCTTCTTGCCAGTTTCATGATGGTGAGCCTGAGCCAGACCCACATGAAAGGGATCAAGGTAAATCTGCCCGCCCAAGGTGCGCCTCCTACTACGGTCACGAAGGATTACGTCGCCATCCGCGTTTCGCCAGGCAACGCGATTTTCTTCGACGGGCAATTTGTCCAGGACGATCAGGTTTTGCCGCGGCTGTTTCAACTGCACTCCGCCAATCCGAATATCAAGGTCTCGATCAGCGCCGAAATGATGTCGACCCATGGCGACGTCATTTCGCTGCTGGACAAGGTGCGCCTGGCTCAAATTGAAAAAGTCGGGTATCAGATCCGGGCCGCGCCGCCTACGACTCGTTAGTAATCATTGTGGCATCGGCCATGTTGCCGATGATCTGAAGCGCACTGGCAGCTTTTGGGCTGGAGAGCCCATGTTACGTTTTCTCCTAAGATTTCTCGGACTCGCGTGTTTGATCTCACAAGGACGTGTGATGACAAACAATGCACTCATATACCGAAGGCCGTCGAAATGGCCGATCGCGGCAGCTCTGACCGCGGCAGTTCTGATTCACTTGTCCGCCGTGGCAATCGCCTTCCATCAGGAATCACCGGCCATACTACCAGCTGCGACAGATCCTACGACCATCGGAGTTTACTTCGCCGACGATCCGCCGACTCCTCCAGATCCCGATATTTCTGTTCCGCCGCCCGGACCGGTTCCGGCAGCCGATTTTATTGAACCTGAGGAAACTCATGGCGTGATCAAAACGCAGCGGACCCCCGCTCCCATTGGGCCAATCGGGCAAACACGGCTAACCGCGGTGGGAAATGCGAAGGCGTTCGTGCTTAGTGCGCCGCGGCCGGATTACCCATACGAAGCGCGCAGCCGCCATATTACCGGGAGCGGCATCGCCGTGATCGCTGTGGATCCCAACAGCGGACTGGCCGTAGCTGGCATGATGGAGCAAAGCATCGGTAATCCCATTTTGGATAACTCCACCGTGTCCGCTTTCCGCCGCTGGCGTTTCAAACCAGGAACACCCCGGCGGGTTCGCATCCCGATCACTTTCGTGCTAACCGGGGCGCAGTATTAAAATACCGAACCAGTTCGGCCACCGCCTTCGCGCGATGACTGATCGCGTTTTTCGTCTCGGACGGTAATTCCGCGAACGTCTCTTCAAATCCTTCTGGAATGAAGATCGGATCGTAACCGAATCCATTTCCGCCGCGCGGAGATTTCGTGATTGTCCCGGCTACTTCGCCCGCGACCGTTGCCAGCAATTTCCCATTTTTTGCCAGTGCGATGACGCAGCGAAACCGCGCCGACCGTTTCGTCGCGCCTTGCACTTCGCGCAACAGTTTCTCCACATTGCCCTGATCGCTCGCGTTTTCTCCGCCATAGCGGGCGGAGAAAACTCCTGGTGCGCCATTCAGCGCGTCCACTTCGAGGCCGGAATCGTCCGCGATCACCATTTCATGCGGAAAAACTTTGGAGATGGCGATCGCTTTGATCACTGCGTTATCTTCAAAGGCGCGTCCAGTCTCGCGGACTTCCGGCAGATCGCACACGCGCGTCAGGTCGCGGAGTGTAAAATTCGGTCCGAGCAGTTGCGTAAATTCGCGCGTCTTGTGTTCGTTGCGCGTTGCCAGGAGCAAATTCATCACGCTCAAATTCGCGGTCATCCCTCGACTTCGCTCGGGATGACAATAATCTCAATCTCACATGAGCGCGCGCCGCAAACCTTATCCCTTCGAGCGATTCGAGCCGAAGTGGCAGCGCTTTTGGGACGAACGTCGGACATTTCACACCCCCAATCCGGGCGAGAAAAACTTCGATGGCTCCAAGCCAAAGTTCTACGTCCTCGACATGTTCCCTTATCCGAGCGGCGCGGGGCTGCACGTCGGGCATCCCGAAGGTTACACCGCGACTGACATTGTGGCGCGCTACAAACGCATGCGCGGCTGCAACGTCCTTCATCCGATGGGCTGGGACGCATTCGGCCTGCCGGCGGAACAATATGCGATCAAGTCGGGTCAACATCCCGCCATCACCACGCGCGAGAATATCGCCAAGTTTAAGACACAGCTAAAGCGCATCGGTTTCTCCTACGATTGGTCGCGCGAAATCAGCACAGCCGATCCGAAATTCTATCGCTGGACGCAGTGGATTTTTCTCCAGATTTACAATTCCTGGTTCAACCCCGAGACGAAAAAGGCCGAGCCAATTTCGACTTATCGCGGCGACGATCCGGATAGCGTTCGACTGGCGTACGTCGCGGAAGTTCCAGTGAACTGGTGTCCCGATCTCGGCACCGTCCTTGCGAATGAAGAAGTGATTGATGGCAAGAGCGAGGTCGGCGGTTTTCCGGTCGTTAGGCGACCGATGCGGCAATGGATGTTGCGCATCACCGCCTTCGCCGATCGCTTACTCCACGAACTCGAAGGGCTCGACTGGCCGGCGGGAATTAAATTGCTGCAGCGAAATTGGATCGGAAAAAGCGAAGGCGCGGAAATCGATTTCAAGATCGACAAGCACGAACAAAAAATACGCGTGTTTACAACACGGCCGGACACGCTTTATGGCGGAACGTTCCTGGTGCTCGCGCCGGAGCATTCACTTATCGATCTCATCGTGACCGAAGAGCAGGGGCCGGCGATCCGCGAGTATCGCGAGAAGACCGCACGCAAAAGCGAGCTTGAACGAGCGGAACTTACGAAGGAAAAGACCGGCGTTTTTACCGGCGCCCATGCCATTAATCCAGCGAATGAACAGAAGATCCCGATCTGGATCGCTGATTATGTGCTCCTCGGCTATGGCACCGGCGCGATTGGGGGGGTGCCGGCACATGACGAACGTGATCTGGAATTCGCGAAGAAATTCGATCTACCGATTGTCGAGGTTGTTCAGCCACTGGGCAGCGAGCCGGCGTTTGGATTTGTCGGCGAAGGAATCGCCATTAATTCGCCGATCATCGATGGCCTGAGGACGGCGGAAGCGAAAAAGAAAATCACGAAGTGGCTGGAGGAACGGGGTCAGGGCAAGGGCGCGGTCAATTACAAATTGCGGGACTGGCTTTTTTCGCGCCAGCGTTACTGGGGCGAACCGTTTCCGATCTTCTGGGAAAATGGCAGGCATCACTCGTTAAGCGAAAGCGAACTGCCGCTCGTTCCGCCGGAACTTGAAGATTACAAACCGACCGGCACCGGTGAACCGCCGCTGGCGAAAGCGAAAGATTGGATTCGCTACTCCAACAAAGCGACGCGCGAGACCAACACCATGCCGCAATGGGCCGGTTCCTGTTGGTATTACCTGCGTTTCTGCGATCCGGCTAACGAGTCGCGGTTCGTCGGAGAAGAGGCCGAACGCTACTGGATGGGCGGAAAACAGGCGGGCGGGGTCGATCTTTACGTTGGCGGGACGGAGCACGCCGTCCTGCACCTTTTATATGCGCGCTTTTGGCACAAGGTGCTTTTTGATCTCGGCCACGTTTCGAAACCAGAGCCGTTCCAGCGTCTGGTGAACCAGGGAATAATCCTGGGCGAAGACAACCGCAAAATGTCGAAGCGCTGGGGCAATGTCATCGATCCACTCGATGTCATCGCCGAGTACGGCGCGGACGCCTTTCGCTGCTACGAAATGTTCATGGGCCCGCTCGAGCAGATGAAGCCGTGGAGCATGAAAGGAGTGGAAGGCCTCTCGCGTTTTCTCGCCCGCGTCTGGCGTTTGCTCATGGACGAAAATCAGGCCGGCGAATGGCAGTTATCACCGCGGGTGCAGGATGTGGCGCCCGAGAAATCGCAGCGAAAAATCCTGCACGGCACGATTAAGAAAGTGACCGAAGACATCGAGTCGCTCTCTTTCAACACTGCCATTTCGCAAATGATGGTTTTTGTCAACGCCTTCATCAACGCACCGTCCGTTCCGGTTTCTGCAATACGAACATTCCTGGTTTTGCTCAGCCCATTCGCGCCGCACATCGCGTCAGAGCTGTGGGAAAAAATGCGCGAGAAATTCGCCGTTACGCCCGCTGACCTGACCGATCAATCTTGGCCGGAGCATGACGAAAGACTGCTCGTGGAAGACGAGGTCGAAATCATCGTGCAGGTAAACGGCAAAGTGCGCGATAGGTTTCGCGCCCCGCTTGGGGCAAATGAAGAGGAATTGAAGGCGACCTCACTGGGGTTGCCGAAAATGCGGGACCTGCTCGCCGGCAAACAAATCGCGAAGGTCGTGGTTGTGCCGAACAAGCTTGTCAACCTCGTCACGAATTAGCTACTTGAATATTCCATGTGGAAGGAATTCAAAGAATTTGCAGTCAAAGGTAACGCCATCGACCTGGCGGTAGGCGTCATCATCGGCGCAGCGTTCGGAAAAATCGTCACCTCCATCGTGGAGGATCTTCTCATGCCGCCGTTGGGCAAAGTTCTCGGTAACCTTAACTTCGCCGATTACTATATCCCGCTCTCGGACAAGATCACACCAGGGATGTCATTGGATGCGGCGAAGAAAGCCGGCTTCCCCGTATTTGCCTACGGCGATTTCATCACCGTCTTGATCAATTTCCTCATCGTCGCCTTCTGCATTTTTCTGGTGGTGAAAGCGATCAACAAATTGAAGCGCCCCAGCCCGTCGGCCGCGCCGGTAGCGAAAGATTGCCCGGCCTGCACCATGTCAATCCCGATCAAGGCAACGCGTTGTCCGCATTGCACGAGTGATCTCGGGAGCGTCCGCGCCTAGGCGGATCGGCCGATCTGCGAGCGATGGCGAAACAATTGCGGCTCTGCCGTTCAAATTAGCATCGAGGTCCGAGCCGGACTGGCACGACTGCTCGATCCACCCAACAATCCCTCTCGATCGACTAACAAGATTCGGTTCGGCGTACACAGCCAAATCCGACCCTGTTGACGCTCTATCCACTCGGTTCCTGGCGCCCACGGCGAAAACGCCGGCAAAATCCAGCAACCCGATTCCTGCACGAGTGCGGGAAATTTTAATCGCAATCCCGCGCCATCGTGCAACGTCGCCGCCGGATGGAAATGCCCGATGATCTGGATGCGCCCATTTTGTTCCCGTTCGCAATCGCCGTGATGGAATTCGAACCGATCCGTAGCGAAGGAATCGCGGAGGTCGGCTCCCAGGCGTTTGATTTGAGCGTCGTGATTACCGGCAAGAAGAACTACCTCGCACTGTTCTCGCAGCCGCGTGACTAACGAGAAGAATTCGCGGGCGCCGTTTTTATCGTGAACGAGATCGCCCAGCAGAATCAGGGTAGCGGGACGATAATCGCGCAGCAATTGGCTCAATCGGCTTTCGATGGATTTCATTCCCCAGAGCGGGATGAGACGCCCGGCCAGACGCTGGCTTAGCTCGAAGCCAAAGTGTAAATCGGCAATGGCGAGCCACTTTTCCTGCTCGTGGAAAAGGGCCAGGCGCGAATCCAGGAGCACACTTTCTGCTACTAAAGCCTGTGACTGTGAAAACCGCATGGGAAGAGGGGCGGAAATTAGGGCCTGGCAGCTACGGCTTCAACGCGTATTCAGCGCGGATCCGATTGCAAGCGACATCGTTGCGACTTGCCCTCGCATGTCTCACCGGTGCATTTCTCGCAAGTTGCGCAACCCAACCCACCCAACCCACGGCGAACCGCAACAGCGCGAAATCGCATCGCATGAACGTGCGCACGACTGCGTATTGTGTCCACGAGCGGGGCGGCGGTGGACGACGCAACGCGGTCGGCGAATATCTTTCGGGCCGAATTGTTCGGAGCGCTGCTTCTGACTGGTCGCGCTTCCCGCTCGGAACCCGCTTCAAAATCGTCGAGACCGCCGAGGAGTACGTGATTGATGACTACGGCACCGCTTTGGTCGGTACCAATACGATTGATCTGTACAAACCGTCGCGATTGGAAATGAAACGCTGGGGCGTGCGTCACGTGGATATCGATATTTTGCAATGGGGCTCGGAGGAACAGAGTATCAAAGTGTTGAAACCGCGGGCGAAGCACACCACCCCACGCCGGATGCTGATCGCGCTGGCGAGCAAGAAAAAATCATCGCAACTCGCGGATCGCGAACTTTAATTCTGCCGGCGAGAATGGCAGAATCGCGCCGCGATGAAAATTCTCGTTGTCGGCGGCGCCGGTTACATCGGTAGCATTTGCGCGGAGGTTTTGCTCGATCAAAAGCACGACGTCGCCATTTTCGATAACCTAGGTGAGGGACATCGTCACGCGGTTGATCCACGGGCAGAATTTGTCGAGGGCCAGCTGGCCGATAGAGAGGCGACGGCCGACACTCTGGCGCGGTTGCGACCGGAGGCGGTGATGCATTTCGCCGCCAATGCACTGGTGGCCGAGTCGATGCAGAATCCATCGAAATATTTTCGTAACAACATCGCAAACGGCCTCAACCTGCTCGATGCCATGATCGCGGCGGAAGTGAGATCGCTCGTTTTCTCCTCCACCTGCGCGACCTTCGGGCCGCCAGACCGTCTGCCGATCGATGAAGAAACGCCGCAGCGCCCGATCAATCCCTATGGCGAGTCAAAACTGGCGTTCGAGAAAATTCTCCGCTGGTACGATGCCATTCACGGGCTCCGGTTTGTTTCGCTTCGTTACTTCAATGCCGCCGGTGCATCAGAAAAGTTCGGCGAAGATCACCGCTTCGAAACGCATTTGATTCCAAACGTGCTCAAGGTCGCGTTGGGACAAAAACCGCATCTCGAAATTTTCGGGACGGATTACGAAACGCCCGACGGCACCTGCATTCGCGATTACATCCACATTATCGATCTGGCCCACGCTCACATCCTCGCGCTCGAGGCTCCGGCCAGCGCTTTTTACAATCTCGGCACCGGCGGTGGCTCCAGCGTGCGCGAAGTGATCGAGAGTTGTCGCAAAATCACCGGGCAGCCCATTCCAGTTATGGAAAAACCCCGGCGCCCGGGCGATCCGCCGCGCCTGATCGCGTCATCCGAAAAAATCAAACGTGAGCTTGGCTGGCGCCCGCAATTCCAGACTCTCGATGCCATTGTCGATAGCGCATGGAAATGGCATCAAAAATTTCCGCGCGGTTACGAAGATTGACGCGCTGATCTGGGGAGAGCAGGCTGCCAGCCTGCTCTTTTCGGCCGCTGGCCGAAAAGCCTCTGCGAAAATCGATTGTTCAAGTCGACCTTTTTGTCGCCCGGCAAGCTGCCGACGACTGCAGGCTAGCAGGCTGCGCTTCCCAGAATCTAACGCGCAGCGACGTAACAAAAAAAAGGCGCCCGCTGGCGAACCAGCGGGCGCGCAATTCTAATTTTGTTTGTCGCTGATTAAGGTCTTGTTGTTGTGGTGGTCGTCGTTTCTTTTTTCTCAATCACCTCGCTGACCGGCCTCGTCAGCACGACCTTGCGAACAACCATGCGTTCGCCTTCCTTCACGTAATAGACGGTTGCCGGCACGTCTGGACGAACTGCCGACCATTCCACCGTTCTGCCCGTCGGGTCGACGATGGTGGTTCTCTTGGTGTAATAATATTTCACCGGCTCCGCCGTCGTGGAGGTGCGGAAACTGATGTAGTCTGAGGCCGGCGCGGCCGCGATTGTTCCGACGCTCGTTGTCGTAGCCGATTCCGTCGTCGTCGTGCCAGTCACCGGGTCGGTGGATCTTGTTACGGTGGTCGTCTCTTGCGCCACCGCCGTGGTCAAAGCCAACGCGCTGATTGCTCCGACCGCCAACATTTTGCTTAATCTGTTTTCTTTCATATTTGTCCTTTGCTTTGTTAAACGGATGCTCCCCGTCGTGACTAACTTTGACTGCTTCCGGACGGGTCTTATTCAACCGCAAAGAAGGTTCGTAGATTCAGAGGTCCGTGGACGCATCTCCAGGCGTTACGCCCCAATGATTTCCCTTCGTTTTTGAACCTGCATGCAACCCCTTACCGGATTCCGCGATTTTCTTCCCGCTTCCTGCGCGGAACGAAATTACATCTTCGCGAAATGGCGCGAGGTCGCAGGCCGTTACGGCTTCGTGGAATTCGACGGACCAGTGCTGGAAGAGCTTGATCTCTACAAAAGGAAATCAGGCGAGGAGATCGTCCGGCAATTGTACGAATTCGTTGACAAAGGAGAGCGCGCCGTCGCGCTGCGACCTGAAATGACCCCGACCCTGGCGCGGATCGTCGCGGCGGAACACCGGCAATTCCGCAAGCCGTTAAAATGGTTCTCGATTCCGCAGGTGTTTCGTTATGAGCGCCCGCAACGGGGACGTTTGCGCGAGCATTTCCAGCTCAATTGCGACATCGTCGGCGAAGAATCCGCCGAAGCAGACGCAGAATTGATCGCGTTGGCCATCGATGTCGTGCGCGTCTTTGGTTTTACCTCGCAGGATTTTGTCGTGCGCATCAGCGACCGGGAGTTTTGGACAGAATTACTCAAGCTCGAGAAAGTGCCGCCTGATCGCTGGGAAGAAATGTTGCAGACGATCGATAAATCGGAGCGCGAGCCGCGCGAGAAAACCGAGGAACGACTCGGGAAATTAGCGGGACCGATCTTCGAGATTTTCGAGAAAGGCGGCGAAAGCGCGAAGCTCAACAACATAATGGAAAACCTGCGGCTGCGCGGTCTCGCCGATTTCGCCAAAATTGATGTCCGCATCGTCCGCGGTCTCGCCTATTACACTGGAATCGTTTTCGAAGTCTTTGATCGCGCAGGCAAGTTTCGTGCAATTGCCGGCGGCGGGCGATACGACCAACTGATTGCACAACTAAGCGACAACGCCGTTTCCATGCCCGCGCTGGGCTTCGCCATTGGCGACGTCGTCCTCGGTGAAATGATTCGCAGCCACGCCGCTGCTCGCGCGCAAATGGAAAAAACGATTGAGACCGAACGCGCGATCGAGATTTATGTGGTCATCGCGAAAGAAGAACAGCGTGGAAATGCCATTGCCATGATGCAGCAACTGCGTGATCGCGGATACCGTGTTCATTACTCCTTGGCGGCGGCAAAAGTAGCGCGCCAATTCCGATTGGCCGAGCAAAGCGGCGCGCGCCTGGCCGTCGTTTTCGGCGACGAATGGCCGCAAGTGGGAGTGAAAGATCTCGTCAGCGGCGAGCAGCGGTCGGTCGCACACGAAGAATTATTTGCGCGACTCGCTACCTTCCCGACTTTGTCATCCCGAGCGTAAGTCGAGGGATCCCGCGGTGATTCCTTAAAGGTTGCGTAACGAGATTCCTCGACTTCGCTCGGAATGACAGAACAAATGTACCGCACCCATCATTGTAACGAACTGCGCAAGACCGATATCGGCCGTGAGGTGAAACTGGCCGGCTGGGTGGCGGTGCGTCGCGATCATGGCGGCGTCATTTTCATCGATCTGCGCGATCGCGAAGGATTAACTCAGGTGGTTTTTCGCCCCGAAGAAAACGCTGAGGTAGCAACGCAATCCCACAGCTTGCGTACGGAAGACGTCATTCAGGTTTGCGGAAAAGTCGCGCCGCGTCTGCCTGGCACCGAAAACCCAAAGCTGGCGACCGGCGACATCGAAGTGCTCCCGCAATCGCTCACGGTTTTGAATCGCGCCGAGAATCTCCCGTTTCAGCTCGATGCCGAACTGAGCAATGAAGATCTTGAGCTGACCTATCGCTATTTCGATCTGCGCCGGCCGCGCCTCTCCCGCAATTTGCAAACCCGGCATCGCGTTACCCAGGCAACTCGGCAATTTCTCGATTCGCAGGGATTCCTTGAAATCGAGACTCCCATTTTGAGCAAAAGCACTCCGGAAGGCGCGCGCGATTTTCTCGTGCCCAGCCGGTTGCTGCCAGGAAAATTTTACGCGCTGCCACAAGCGCCGCAGCAATACAAACAATTGCTGATGGTTGCCGGAATTGAAAAATATTTCCAGATCGCGAAAGCATTTCGCGACGAAGATTTGCGGGCCGATCGCCAGCCAGAGTTCACCCAGATCGATATTGAAGCGTCCTTTGTCACACCTAGCGACATTTATGCGCTGACCGAGGGAATGCTGGCAGCAATATTCAAGACTGCACGCGGGATCGAAATCCCCACGCCATTCCCGCGGCTGACCTATCGTGAGGCCATCGATACCTTCGGTAGCGACAAACCGGATCGCCGTTTCAACATGAAACTCATCGATCTCGGAGACGTCTTTCGCAGCAGTCAGTTCAAGGTTTTCCAAAGCGCACTGGCCGAGGGGGGCGTGGTCAAGGCGATCAACGCCAAGCATTTCGCCGGTATCACCATCGGCCAGGTCGATGAAATGACGGCAATCGCGAAAACGTTTGGCGCGAAAGGTCTGGCCTTCATCAAGGTGGAGAAGGGCGAATGGAAATCGCCGATCGTGAAATTCTTTTCCGCAGCAGAAAAGGAATCGCTGCGAACGAAATTACAAATCGAAGAAGGCGATTGTATTTTTTTTGCCGCCGGAAAATGGGAGATCGCCTGCGAAGTGCTTGGCCGGATTCGATTGCGGATTGCCGAAATTCAAAAATTGACCGCCGGCTCAGACTTGGACTTTCTGTGGGTCACCGATTTTCCACTCATGCAATGGAGCGCGGAAGAAAGTAAATGGAACGCGGTGCATCATCCATTCACTCGACCGAAAGCGGAAGATCTTTCGTTGCTTGAGCAAAAAAAATTCGCCGAAATGCGAGCGGACGCCTACGACATTGTCTTAAACGGTGTCGAGATCGGCGGCGGCAGCATCCGCATTCACGAGCCGGAGCTACAGGCAAAAATGTTCGAAGCATTGGGGGTGAGCGCGGAAGATCAGCAGGCAAAATTTGGTCATTTGCTGCGCGCATTTCGCCTCGGCGCACCGCCGCATGGAGGCATCGCTCTGGGTCTCGATCGCCTCGTCATGCTGATCTGCGGCGAAGAATCCATCCGCGATGTGATGGCGTTCCCCAAAAATAATCGCGGCCAGGAACTTATGACACAGTCGCCCGCCGAGGTCGATCCCAAGCAACTACGCGAGTTGGGAATTCAATTAGCAACCGAAAAGAAGTAGCGATCGAGCTCGCTTAGAAGCGGCACACGTCGTTCAATATCCCAAGGCCTTTTTGCGCTCCGCGGCCGTCGGCAGCGGGTCCTTGCGGATTGTGATTGCCTCCGCGCCCGAGTCTTTCAGCTGCCTGGACTGAACCGCGTTGAACTCCACATCTTTGGTGAATTCCGGCGGAAGGTCCGCCTCCGCATAGATGGCGTGTACCGGGCATACGTCCACACACGCCATGCAATCAATGCAATCCTCCGGGTGAATAACCACCTGGTTCTCCAGTTCATAGAAACAAGCGACAGGACACACCTCTACACAGTCGGTGAACTTGCATCCGCTACATTTGTCAGTCACGACGTGAGGCATGGGATAGTGTGGTTCAGGGTTGCGCTAAGGGAGTGGAGTTAACCCTCAACTAATTCAGTTGTGCCCGCTTGGTCAATCCCTGTCTCAATATCAGACTAAACTCCTGGCGGGTGATGGTCGCGGGTGGTGCGGAACAAAATCGCCACGAAAAAGGTGACGATGGTGCCGAAGCAGATCCACCAAGGAAATTCCATGACCGGCAACCATTCCGGTTGGGAATAGAGCTGACCCCCGAATATTTTGGCCAGATTGTTGGGAAGTCCGCTCAAAATCGTGACCACGATAAAGCCGGCAATCATGGCAATGAAATTGCCGCGATCGTTCCCGCGCGTTTTCGTCAGCATGCCCGCCAGAAAAATTCCGAGAACGGAGCCGTAGGTGTAACCATAAATCCCGAGCACGATCGGAATGATGCGCACATTCGGCCGGACGATGACAAAATAAGAGGTGGTCGAGGCGACGACGATCATCAGAATCGAAAACCCGACCGTGGCCCAACGGACCGCGCGCAGACTATCTACACCGTTGGCGCCCGGGCGAATGTAGGTGACGTACCAGTCGCGGGTAAAACTAGTAGCCAGCGCGTTGAGCGCAGTGCTAAGCGAACCCATGGCGGTCGCGAAAATCCCGGCGAGCAACAATCCGCGCAGACCCACCGGCATTTCATAAAGGATGTAGTGACAAAAAATTTCGTTCGGCGTCTTCGGTACTACATGGTCCTGATGGGTTTGATAAAAAACCCAGAGCAGGACGCCGATGCTGAGAAAGGTGAATGCGATCGGAATATCGGCCAGCCCCGACATGATGAGCGAACGCCGGCTCCGGCGCACATCGGGCGCGGTCAACATCCGTTGCACCATGTCCTGGTCCGTGCCGTGCGTTGACATAGTCATAAAAGTGGAGCCGATCAATCCAGCAAAAATGGTGTACTCGATGGCAAACATTCCTTTCCATTTGTCCCAGCCATGTTTTGCCGGGTCGAGGCCGGTGGTGATGAAATCGGATAAATGAAACGGGCCACGGTGTTCCACGATTGAGTGCCAGCCGCCGGGAATGGCTGAGTAAAGCAGTCCGAGCGCGACCAGGGCGCTGCCGATCATGATTGAAGCCTGGATGAGATCCGTCCAGATGACCGCCTTGATTCCGCCAAGGGTGGTGTAAATCGCAGTTAGAAGAACAATGGCGACGGTGGCTCCGACATAAATCCACAACGTTTCCGTTTGGGTCGGCCGGACCCCGCGGATCATTTCGTAAGCAAGAGCGAGTGCGATAGCAGCGACATACAAACGCGCGCCTGATGCGAGCAATCGCGTAAAAAGAAATATGGCGGAGGCTGCGTTCTTGGTCCCGACTCCAAACCGCACGGTTAGATATTCGTAGATCGAGAAAACTTTGTGATCGTAATATGGCTTGATGAAAATGAAGCTAACGAGAATGCGAGCAATGATGGTGCCGAGCGCGAGCTGCAGGTAAGTGTAGTTGCGCTGAGTGTAGCCCTCGCCCGGCGTACCAAAAAATGTCCCGGCGCTGGTTTCAGCCGCGATCAGAGAAGCCAACACCGCCCACCACGGGATTTGTCGCCGGCCAAGAGCGAAATCTTCCAAATCACGCTCCTTCCGGCCCATGCGCAGGCCGATGGCGATGATGATAAAGAAATAGAGGAAAAGAACGAGGCAATCGATCGCGAGCTTCGCGTTCATCCGGTCGTTAGGTGACAGAATTTCCGGAACGCGCAAGGTGGATCGCGCGTTCCGTCGCTCGATGTTAAAGAATAGCATCGAGGTCAGAGCCGGACTGGCTCGACCGCTCGATCCGCCAATGGACCTGACAAGAATCGAAGCGCCAGACTTCGACCTGGCCATGACCTTAAATTCCGGCCAGGTATTTCACTGGGAAAAAATCGGCGACGGTTTTTGCGGAATGATTGGCGATCGCGCGGTTTATGTGGAACAGCGCGGGGACATCTTGAAAGTTCGTTTTGGCGAGACGCGCGCGCTACCCAAGCTCGTCGCGCGTTATTTCGCGCTCGATCATCCACTAGAAGAAATCTGCGCGTCGTTCCCGCGCGACCCGGTCATGGATGCGGCGCGCGATTTTTGTCGCGGCCTTCGGATTATTCGACAGCCACAATGGGAATGCCTGGCCACCTTTATCTGTTCTTCGATGAAACAGGTGGCGCACATCCGGCAAATCTCACGGGCGTTACGCCAGCGATTTGGGCAAAGGAAACAAATCTGCGGAGGGGAAGTGTTTTCATTTCCGTCGCCCGAGGCGCTGGCCCGGACGACGGAGAGAGAGTTGCGAAAATGCGGGTTGGGTTATCGCGCGAAGAATCTGTTGGCAACAGCGAAGCACGTCGCGTCCGGAGAGGCGGATCTCGACTCTTGGAGAGCGCTCTCCGAGCGCCAATTGCGGGAGCATCTGTGCGAGCTTCCCGGCGTAGGGATGAAAGTGGCGAATTGCGTTATGCTATTCGCCTACGAGCGAATCGCCGCATTCCCCGTTGATGTTTGGATCGAACGAGTCTTGCGCGAAAGCTATTTTATCCGGGGGCGAAAAGCCACGAGCAAGGGAATGGCGGAATTCGTTGCGAATTATTTCGGCGCGCACGGTGGCTACGCGCAGCAATATCTGTTTCATCATACGAGAATGACCGGGAAGCGGAAATCGCGAACTCGCTCGATTGACTAGTGTCATCAAACATAATGATGAAGCCCAAATAATGAATCCCTGAGGTGCCGGAACCCTTGGGACTCGCCGAGGATGACACCGAGTAGGGACTGCCTTATTTTACCTTGGAGCGAACTGAACGGGCGCAGGCGATGCTAGTTCTAATGTAAGCCCGAAACGAGGGCCTTTTAATTAATGCAGCCTAGAAGCGAACGACAGAAAATCCTGTGGGCGGTATTCCTTTCGCTCCTGCTGCATCTGGTAGTGGGCGTTTCCATCGCTTCTTTCGGGGATAAACTTCAACCCTCGCTTCCCGAGGATGAGAAACCGGTGGAGTTGACCATTGTCCCTGTCGCTCCGATGCCGACTCCACCGACCGGGCCAAAGAACACGCCATTTATCGATACGACAGAGCAGACAGAGACAAAGGAAGAGCCTAAGGAAAAAACGTTCGAATCAAATGCGAATTCGATCGCGGCCAGTGAATTGCCAGCATTAGGAATCGCGCCCATTCCGACGCAAGAAGGAAAAGAACTGCGGACGATGGATTTTAAAAATCGCGAACACTCATTGGACAGGGAGGGCGCGCAAGCGCAGCCCGTTTCGCGCCCGGCGCCGGCGCCAAGCATAACGCCGCAGGCAACGCCACAACCGACACAACCGACCGCCACGCCATCGCCCAGCGCCACGCCTCCTTCTACGCCCCAGCCGACACCAACCCCGACGCCGACACCGAACGCCGATTTATTGGCAATGTTCCGCGCCAGTCCGCCGCCGACGGCGCGCACGCCCGAGCCAGAGAAAGAGGTCAGTTCTCCTTCCCCAAAGGCAGCACCAGCACCAGTGTCGCGCCCGCCTGCATCGTCGGCGTATCGACGCGAGCAAGTACAAGAGCGAATGGCTGGGAACATTTCGAAGCGGGGAGTTTCATCGGTAAACGCCGTCGGCACACCGCTTGGCCGCTATGAGAAGAAGGTCTACGACTCAATTGGAAAGCGCTGGTACGCTCTTTGTGATGCAAATCGCGACCGTGTTGATATTGGGACAGTGCATGTACAGTTTGTGGTCGCGCCAAATGGGAAGATCAACGATATCAAAGTAACGAGCGGTGGGACGTCCGCATCGTTCACGAACCTTTGCCTGCAATCGATTCAAGAAGCGAAACCCGAAGCTATTCCCGAAGACGTTATGGCCGTACTACCACCGGATGGATTACCGGGTGAGATTAGCTTCACCGGTTTTCAAAACCCTTAATCTTACATGAGCGAAGCCCTGAGTAACCTCATTGGTTTTTTCCAACGCGGCGGCCTTTTCATGTGGCCACTGCTCATTTGCTCGATCGTTGCGCTAACGACAATTATTTTGCGCGGTTTCGCGCTGCGGGAAAAGAATGTCATGCCACTCGTGATCGAGAGCGAGATCGAGCGACTACTGCCGGGCGGGAGTGCCGATCGGTTGATGCGAATTGTCGAGAACGACCAATCTTCCCTTGCGCGAATCGTGCGAGTCGCGCTGCAGCATTTACGCTCGCCCCGCTCCGAGAATGTTGAGGCGGTGCAAACGCGCGCGCGTCACGAGATGGTAATCCTGGAAAAGGGCCTGATCGTGCTGGAAGTGATCACCGGTATCGCGCCATTATTAGGTCTAATCGGCGCCGTTTCAGGGTTGGTGCACGTTTTCTCGCACCTCGGATTAAGCTCGGGCGCGTCCGACACGCGGCAAATTGCACTTGGCATTGCGGAGGCGTTGAACGCCACCGTCTTCGGCCTTTCCATTGCCGTGCCAACGCTGGTCGCTTTCAGTTATTTTTCAAAAAAGGTCGAGGTAATGTCGGTCGAAATGGAAACGCTGGTGGTGGAGCTGATCGCTAAATGTTATTTCGGGCGGGGCGCGCAGGAAGGATCGCCGCCGGTGCGGATGACGGCGCGAACCCAAGTGTTAACAAGCTAGTCGGGATAAGATGAATTTCGCTGTTCGGAAGCGGCGGGCGCCCTCGATCATTATCGTTTCGCTAGTCGATATCCTCACCATCCTGCTCATCTTTTTCGTGGTCTCGACCACATTCAAAAAGGACCAGCCGGAGGTGCAGATCAATTTACCGGAATCGAAAACAGCGACGAAAGCGCCGGCCGAGCTGGAGCACGCTATCGTCACGGTAGATGAAACCGACGCAGTGAAACTGGATGGCCAGTCTATCGAAGTGAACGAACTCGAGGGCGCGGTCCGGAACCTTTCGCCGACAAAAAAAGCATCCCTTGCCCTGCAAGCGGACAAGAAGGCGTCATTTGGAACAATCGTCAAAGTAATGGACGCCTTGAAACTGGCAGGCGTGCGAAATCTTCCGGCCTTCACTCGCGAGTAAAAATGAAACTAGCCATTCGGAAGTACGGCGATCCGGCGCTGCGTGCAAAAGGGAAACGGGTAGCGGAGATCGACGACGCGATCCGTGAACTCGCTGACAACATGCTGGAAACGATGCGTGGAGCGAACGGGATTGGTTTGGCGGCGCAACAAGTAGGCCACGCGCTTCAACTCACTGTTGTCGATATTTCAGCAGTGGAAGATCGGCCGAGCGCAATGGCATGGAACGGCAAGGAAGTAGATCCGAAGGAGCAAATGCCGCTGGTGCTGCTCAATCCCCAAATTCAGACCGGGCCGGAAAAAGAGATCGCTTCGGAAGGTTGCCTCAGTTTTCCCGAAATTTCAGCTGAGATCGAACGTGCGGACTGGGTTAAAGTACAGGCCCAGACCCTGATGGGCGAGACGGTCGAAATTGAGGCGACCGGATTATTAGCGCGCGCGCTGCAGCACGAGATCGATCATCTCAATGGTATCCTCTTTATCGACCGAATGAACTCGGCGGCGAAAGCGAGTGTGTCGAGCCGGCTGAAACGTCTGCAAAAAGATACCCAACGTGGCCTAACGACAAGTAGAAAGCCGCGTGCGGTAGAACCAGCGCTCTGAATATAGCCCCGCGAGAATGCCCTCATCCTAACCTTCTCCTGCCGGGAGAAGGAACCACCTGGCCCCTTGGGAGATTATGTGTTTGGCGTCGAGCGAACTTCTCCTTAACACCCTGCTTTAGCTGGGTGTTAAGGACGCCTGAGGAAGGCCCAACCGCTTCAGCGGTTTTTTGTTAGTGAACGAGTGAACCGCTAAGGTTGCGGTAGTAGGCTCGGCCATGCACCTCGCTGAAGCGAGGGGTTAATGAAATCGCATATAGCAAGCTAAGCACCTAACTGGGAGAGAGTTGCCGTGAGCGTTCGCGACTTTTGCAACCGCTTATCAGATT
>Ga0207691_10001849_pt1 | contig 20679 bp, 14 predicted proteins | sample KBSM13metaG_FD_184327 | JGI IMG/M metagenome (GOLD analysis project Ga0207691, IMG submission 184327) | Miscanthus rhizosphere microbial communities from Kellogg Biological Station, Michigan, USA - KBS M1-3 metaG (SPAdes) (version 2) | ecosystem: Host-associated > Plants > Roots > Rhizosphere >... | reverse complement strand
AGGGTCCGTCTTCCAGCTCAGGATCCCTATGCCGAAAGATGTTCTCCTGTTGTTGCTGTTGATCGTGCTGAACGGCATCTTCGCGATGTCGGAGATCGCCGTCGTGAGCGCGCGGCGCGCTCGGTTGATCCAGCTGGCGGAAGACGGCAGCAAGGGCGCGCGTCATGCGTTGACGCTGGCGTCGGAGCCGACACGATTTCTGTCCAGCGTACAAGTCGGCATCACCAGCATCGGCATCCTGAACGGGGCGATTGGCGAAGGCGTCATCGCTGCGCGCCTCCGCCCCGCCCTCGAGCAGGTTCCCCTCCTCGCGCCATACGCCGACACGCTGTCGCTGGCAATCATGGTCGCGGTGCTCACCTACGTCTCGCTGATCATCGGCGAGCTCGTGCCGAAGCGTATTGCGCTGATTCATCCCGAAACGATCGCCAGCGTCATCGCGAGGCCGATGGAGGTGGTCGCAGGGGTCACACGGCCCATCGTCTTTCTCCTGAGCGTGTCGACCGACTCGATTCTCCGGCTGTTTCGAGTGCGGCAAGCCAAGCAACCGGGAGTCACAGCCGACGAGATCAGGGTGATGCTCGAGCAGGGCGCCGAAGAGGGCGTGTTCGAGCCGACGGAGCACGAGCTGGTCACCAACGTACTCAACCTCGATGAACGTCACGTCGGCGCGGTGCTGACACCGCGATCGAACATTGTCTATGTCGACATCCGCGACTCTGTCGATACGCTTCGGGAGAAACTGCGCGAACAGCCGCACAGCGTGCTTCCGCTGTGCGACGGAAGCCTGGACAAAGTGCTTGGATTTGTCCGATCCACGAAAGTGCTGGAGCGATTCCTCGAGCGAGGGCAACCCGATCTTCCGTCACTCGCCGAGCCGCCGTTGTTCGTACCGGAGACGATGACGCTGATGAAGCTGCTGGAGCAGTTCAAGCGGACCCATCTGCCCATCGCGCTGGTGGTCGACGAATTCGGAGACGTCGAAGGTCTGGTCAGCTTCACCGACGTGATCTCGTCGATCGTCGGCGATCTTCCGATGGAGCCGGGGGAAGAACCCGCGATCGTTCAGCGCGAGGACGGCAGTTGGCTGTTGGACGGCGCCGTCGATCTCGACACCGCATTGCGAACGCTCGAAGCGGAAGCGATGATCAGCGACGAGGACCGGCAACACTTCCACACATTGGGCGGACTGGCGATGGTTGCGCTTGGGCGCGTGCCGCGGACCGGGGATGTGTTCGAGCGAGGCGACTATCGATTCGAGGTTGTCGACATGGATGGAAACCGCGTCGACCGCATATTGGCCAGCCGCAGACCACCGCCCTCCGATGACGCTACGTAGAGGCGGGTCTTCAGACCCCGCCCCAACGTCAATGCGTCATCGCATACACGAGCGCATTGATCCCGAACGCGTACCCGGGCACCGACATCTGGTAGAAGTACTGCGGATCGTCCGCCTCACGCTCGAACGAGTCGCCAAAATCGGTGTTGTGCGTCATCAGCACCATGATCTGTCCATGACGATCGAGGACCGCGCGCGTGTCGACCGTGGCGCTGTCCTCGCCCCGTTCGGACGTCGCCCCGCCGCTGCTTGCCCAGAATCCAATCGAGGGGATCTGCGGTGCGTGCTTCACATCGAACAGAGCGCGGAACATTGGGTGGGCCGGCGTGATGTCGACGATGGGGTACTCGTCGGCGGGGAGCGCTTTCCGAAGCTGGGCCACCCACCAGTCCCACGCGTACGTTCCCCAGAAGTCGTCGGCCCACAGGAACCCGCCCTTGTCCAGGTATGTCCGAAGCTGTGCCGCCTCTTCCGCGCTGAACGAGGCGGAGCCAACCTCCGTCATCATGATGAACGGGCAGCCAAAAAGTTCCGGGTCCGTCAGCCGAACCAGCAGGTGCTTTGGGTTGCCGGATGAATCGCGACTGATCGTCGTCTTGGTCAACTCCGCCAGGCGAATAGACAGGTTGATGTCGGCGCGAGGATAGTCGACGCTCCAGTTCGCCCCGTCGCCACGAAAATCACTGTCGAACATCACGCGGCAGAAGTTGAACCTGCCGTCGAAGTCCTCGGCCTTGGCGACGCGCACGTTCAGGAACCCACGACCAAACCCGCGCTGGGCAAATTGCGCCTCGACACGCACAGCGGCCGCGAGCACCACCACGACGAGCGTGATGATGACGGCATCCATTCGAGCCCGGCAGGTGAATCTCGCTCGAACGCCCATGACCCAAGTGTACGTGATGCGGGCAATGAGGTGGGCCTCGACCTGCGCCAGGAAGCAACCGGCCGTCTTTCGAGATGTCCGAACGTGGACCTCTACAGTCGGCCTTCCTGTGGATGGGAGTTGGCTCGCGTGCGGTCAGGCCCCGAACCCGTCGAGCGTAGACGCGACCAACGCCGCATCACCCACATGCATCATCGTAAGCGGTGTTCTCGTTGCCTGACAGAGACGCCACGTTGCGTCGACATGGGCTGGTACCAGTTCGTGCGAGTCTGAATAGAAGGCGATAGTTGGTACTTTGTAGTACGGTCCGAGATACGACAGACCACCGTACGTTCCGACAAAGGCCGTCGCGCGACTGATAATCTGCGATTGAAGCCGAAGGTTGTTCGTGGGCGTCATCCACTCGTCTATCCGGTATACGCCGACCTCACTCAACGCATCGAGATCCTCGTGGTCATCGACTTGAAAGCCTGTGTTGAGAATGCTGACCGCCCGATGACTCGCAAGGCGCCGAATGACCGCATTCGCGAATTCCCGATTCTCGGGCGTGGCTGGAAACGACGGGCGAAAGTAAAAGCGGACCGCTACGAACTCCTCCGGCAATGGCAGTTCGGGATCGAGCAGACGGGGATCCGGAAGCGGCGAGTAGTTCGTATGGCTCGTCAGAATGCCGACCGGCGCCTTTTCATTCCAGTAGCGACGGAACAGGTTGTACATGACCGACGGATGAAGAACGTACGCGTCGCGAGCGCCGAGGCTCTTTCGGACGCGGTCGATCACCACTCGGTCGAACTCACCAACGTCGAATTGCTTTTGCTGGCCGGTGTCGCGCACGCGGTCGCTGACGCGACCGCGATATTCGTCAGGGCTCACAAATTCGAACACGTCAACGAAACGTGAGGCCACATCGGCGTACCACGGCAATGTGCCACCGCGTGATACGGCGATGATTCGCGTAGGATCGAGGTCGTACTCGCTCGCAGCCCACCGCAGGAACGGAATCCAATACAGGACTCGAAGCCAACTTCTGACGACCAGGGACCGACAATCAACGGAGCAGCCGAATCTCTCACCACACGCAGATCGTCGGCCGAGATCGACTTTTCAATGGCGAATACGGGAGCCGGTAGCGCCGGGCGACCTGTGAGCCGTCCGCGAATCCGCTCGACCGTCTTGCGGACTGCGCCGGCGATCGAGGACAAGGCTCTTGGGGATCCGATCAGGGCGCCGATGGCGTCGCCGTTTGCCCGTTTGTCCGGAGGCCGCGCAGACTCTGTCTCCAGTTCCCTGCGTGATCTTTGCGAAAACAGCAGGATAGGCCCGCGCTCGTTCAGTAGACGCCCGAGAACGTTATCTCGCTCGTCTTCGGTGCCGGCCAGCAGAACGTCTCCGGCGGGAGCCAGATTCACGGCACACGCAATCACTGAGAGCATTGCGAGCACACATATTGCCGTCCGCAAGGACCCTGTCACTGCCTTGTCTCCAATCATGTATCGCCATTTTATAGGCGCCGCTTTGTCGAGGTCGGCCTGACCTCGTCCTGACATTTACGTCAGGGATATGAATCCAGCAGGAGACATCGATAAGATGGACGCCGTATGAATACGCGCTCTTCATTGATTCTGATTGGCGCTGGGATTGCCATCTTCGCCGCGGTGTTCTCCGTCCGCGTTTCGTCGCAGGCGGCGCCGACACCTGCCGCACCTCAAGCCGCGCCATCGCCCGCAACGCCCGAGGGCCGGAGCTATGTTGGCTCGGAGACATGTCGCCGCTGCCATGCCGCAACCTACGAGCGCTGGTCGAAGACCAGAATGGCCAACGTCGTCACCGATCCGAAGACGCGCCCCGAGGTCGTCCTGCCGGATCTCTCGAAGCCGGATCCACTGGTCACGTTCAAGCTCGATGACATCGCTTTCGTCTACGGATCGAAATGGAAGCAGCGTTACTTCACCAGGATTGGAGACGACTTATATCCGCTCGGGGCACAGTGGGACGTGACCAACCGTGTCTGGCGTGCATACCTCGTGCAACCCAACACGGATTGGTGGGTGGCGCACTACCCTGCGGACAATAAGCAACGTCCGACCGGCCCCCTCTGTGACGGTTGTCACTCTGTCAACTACAACATCGCCACGAAAACACCGACCGAGTGGAATGTCGGATGCGAGAAGTGTCACGGACCTGGCAGTCAGCATGCCGCCCGGCCATCAGCGGCAAACATCGTCAATCCTGCGAAGCTGGACTTCGTGAGAGCGAACGATACGTGCATCCAGTGTCATTCGCAGGGGCAGCCGCTCAGCAACCCGATCGCGGGCCGTTACTACGACTGGCCCGTGGGATTCGATCAAGGCGAGCAACTGAAAGACTTCTGGCGGCTCGAAGAGCACAAGCTCGGTGAAACGACGTTCACGCATTTTGCGGACGGCACTGCTCACAAGAATCGGATGCAGGGCAACGATTTCGTCACGAGCGTGATGTATCGCCGCGGTGTCACCTGCTTCAGTTGCCACGACTCGCACGGGACTGCGAATGACGCGCTGCTGATCAAGCCAGCGCGTGATATCTGCCTGACCTGCCACGGCCCGGCGTCGCCAAACGGACCGCATGCCGCGACGCTCGAGGACCATACCCACCATGCGCGCGGCAGCGCAGGGAGCGACTGCGTGGCGTGTCACATGCCGAAAATCGAGCAGACGATCGCGAACGTGAACGTCCGCAGTCATACGTTCGCGTTCATCACGCCGACGATGACCGACGAGTTCAAGATCCCGAATCCGTGTACCGGCTGTCACACGGACAAATCGACAGACTGGGCGCGGCAGGCGATGCGAGGCTGGTCCAATGTGTCGCCCTGGCGCCTCGAGTAGCGATGACGAGACCAGCGCGTGTGACGCTGCTGGCCCTGGCGGCGGTTGTGACGTTGTGTTCGCTGGCACGGGCGCAGGAACAGGGGCAATGCCGTTTCATCTGCGAGCTGGAATGGAAGATAGAACCGACCTTTACGATTGAGAATCTGGCGAGCAGGCATCGAGTCGTCACGCCGGATGGTGTGACCGATCGGGTCAATCGCGAGCGCGTCTTTGAAACGGTTCTGGCGCTCGACATGACCACGAAGATCCCGTGGCTCGGATTCACCGTCGAGGCGATTACATCGCCGTTCAGTGACGACAACAGCGTCGAGCTCGAGTTCGAGAGCAACTGGCACTGGCTGACGAAGTCGATGTCGCGCGGCTGGGTGACGTCGCATTTCGACGTCGTGGATCAATTCAGCCCGGCGGAACGTCCCGATATCGACCGCGCGTATACGCACAAGCTCGACTTCGAGCTCGACACGGCGGTGCACGTCTTCAACTGGCTGCCGGAAGAACACTGGCTCCGTGGCGTGGAAGTCGAAACGTCGCTCGACTATCTCGCAACCGGCCTTCCCCAGCGCGGCGACGTGTTTGCTGATGGGACGCGCTTCATCGATGACGCCAGCCCATGGTCGTTTTCGCTCGTTTTCGTGATTCCGATCGCGCCGTTCTGATTCGTCCCTGACATCTTCCTGACTTTTGCGTCTTCCATCTCTTCTTTCGAGTGGATGAGGCGGCGCTCAGCGATGTGCGGCCTCGGCCTTGCAGTCGCAAAGTGGAGCAAGTTGGAGGTGAGCCATGAAGCGGTTCTTAACGTTCGTGTTTTTGTTGTCGGTATCGCCGGGTGCGTGGGCCCAGGATGTACCAGCCGATTACCAGCAGGTGTTGAGCACGCTCGGCAAACAAGGTGATTACAAGGCGAACGTGCTCAAGGTCAATATTCCGAGGAACGATCTCAGTGTCACCGTTGCCAACGTGAAGACGCCGACGCCGTTCGGCTTTGGCGGTTGGGTGGCGCTCACCAAGGGCACTGGCGGCATGGATGTCATGATGGGTGATCTGGTTCTGACCGAGGACGAGGTCAACCCCGTCATGTCGGCGCTGCTCGACAACGGTCTCGAGGTGACGGCTCTTCACAATCACTTCTTCTGGGAGCAACCGCGGATCTTCTACATGCATGTCCACGGGCATGGAAGCGCGGCGGATCTGGCGCGCAGAGTAAAACCAGCACTCGATCTGATCGGCAAGTCGACGGGCGGCGCGGCGCAGTCAGCGGCAGCGCCTGCGGGCGCGTCATCACCGGCGACGAAGATGGATACAGCGACGCTCGCGAAGATCGTCGGTACCGAGGGCGAGCAGACTGGTGGCGTCTACAAGATCACCATCGGACGGGACGATCTGAAGCTCACGGAAATGGGTGCTCCGATCAACGCCCGCATGGGACTCAATACGTGGGCGGCGTTCGTCGGCACGGACCAGGATGCCGCCATCGCCGGGGACGTGGCGATGCTGGCCAACGAGGTGACAGCCGTGTTGAAGGCGCTTCGCAAAAACGGGCTGGACGTTGTGTCGATCCATCATCACATGGTGCAGACGCAACCCACCGTGTACTTCCTCCATTATTGGGGAACAGGGCCGGCGGACAGGCTGGCAAGCGGCTTTAAGGCTGCGGTGAACGAGCTCGGCACCCACGGGCACGGGTCCAAGTAGCCCATCGCGTGATGGCGCGTGCTTCAACGACGATCATCATCGCGGCTCGATTTTGAGCAGCGCGCCATCATCTTCCGCAGTGAGAACATACAGGAGACCATCTGGTCCCTCGCGAACATCGCGGATTCTCTGACCCAGCTCCATCAACATGGGTTCGCGCCGAAGTTCCTGCCATGAATCGTTGAAGACGATGCGCTGGATCTGGCCGGTGCGGGGAACGCCTCCCTCGCGGAGACCGCCAACGAACAGGTTGCGCTGCCAGTGCGGGAAGCGGTTCCCGGTGTAGAACGTCATACCGGTCAAGCCGATGGACGGCAGCCACACGATCGACGGATCTTCCATGCCGGTGCGAAATGGCCGTCTCGAGATCTTCGAGCCCCAGTAGTCGCGTCCGAAACTGACGATCGGCCAGCCGTAATTGCGACCCGGGCGGAGGACGTTGACTTCGTCGCCGCCACTCGGCCCTTGTTCCGTCTGCCACATCTCGCCGGTTTCAGGGTTCAGCGCGAGGCCATGTCCGTTGCGGTGGCCCATCGTGTAGATGCCCGGCTTGTATCCGGCGCGTTTCACAAACGGGTTGTCCGGCGGAATCGTGCCGTCGTCGCGGAGCCGCACGATCTTGCCGGCGTAATCGTTCGGATCTTGAGACCGGCGCACCTGTGGAGATCCTGGCGCACTGATCGAGACATACATCATGCCGTGCCGATCGAATGCGAGCCGGGAGGCTTCGGTGTCGATGGCGCCCGATTCGAAAATGTCGCGTCCATCGACAAGGGCGGACCCATCCCATGTCGCGCGCATCACCGTCGCGGCGCCGGCGCCATCGCTCGTGGGCTTGTGGTAGGTGAGGTACAGCAAATGGTTTTGCGCGAACTGCGGATGAAGCACGACATCCATCAGCCCTTGCAGCCCACGCGGTCCTCCGGTCTGAACCTCCGGCACGCCAGTAACCGGCCTTGGATTGAGGCGGCCGTTTCGTACGACGCGAAGGCGGCCGGCCCGTTCGGTGATGAGCAGGGCGCCGTCGGGAAGGAACGCAACCGACCACGGCTGTTCGAGATGGTTCGCTACCAGCTCGACACGTAGTTTCCGCTCTTCCGCAGATTCGAAGTCGATAGGCCCGCTCGGGAGCTCGGGTGTGGACCACACGATTGCCGGTGGAGCATCTGCGTAGTTCCTCTCATGAGGTGCAAAAGTCTGATGCCCGTGCTGAGCCAGACTGATCGAGCTGGCCACGAGCGTGGCTATTGCGACGGCCATCGAAGGCCAGCCGTTGCGCGGAATGCTGCGCATGCTTCATTGGAAGCAACCGACGTTCCCGCCGAAGCTCGGTAGTTTCGGGTTGGTGTCAGGCAGTGAATCGTGAATCAGGTTGGTTCAGGTCGGTGTCAGGCAGTGAATCGTGAACGGGCCAGGAACCGCCGGGTGTCAGCAGTGAATCGTGACAGTAGACTTGGCTGTTGTCCTTCGACATTCACGATTCACTGCCTGACACCACATCTCCTGTTCACGATTCACTGCCTGACACCTGCCTACGGCACGAACACCACACCCCACGGGCGATTGCCAACCATGACTTTGGCCTTCACCGTACGGGACGGGACATCCACGATCGAAACGTCGTTCGACGGCCCGTTGGCGGTGAACACCGTGTTGCCGTCGGCGGAGACGGCGATCCCCCACGGCCGTTCACCCACTTCGACCGAAGCCACTGGCTTGTTCGTTGCCGTGTCGATGATGACGACGTTCTTGCCACGCCCAGTGGTGACGAAGATCTGCTTGCCGTCGGGCGACGCCACGACGCCCATGGGTCGCACCACTTCGCCCGTCAGCTTGATCGTGTCGATCACCTGATGCTTCATCGCATCGATCACCGCCAACGACGCGCCGTTCTCCGACGACACGTACGCGCGCGAACTGTCGGGTAGAAATGCCGTCGATCGTGGACGCGGACCCACATCCATCATCTTCAGCACCTTGAGCGCAGCCGTATCGATGACGGCGACCTGGCCGTCCTCTTCCGACGTCACGTAGACGACCTGCCCATCCGGCCGCATCTCCACGCCCTCGGGTTCGCCGCCCACCTTCAGGCTCGCCAGCACGTGGCCATCGTCCTCGGCGACGACGCTCGCCTCGCCGACGTCTTCGTTCGCGACGAACAGGCGCGAGCCGTCCTGACTGACGGCCATCTGTTCCGGATCGGAGCCAGCCTTCACGATTCGCAGCAGCTTGTGGTCGGCCACACTGACGACGCCGATGCCGTCCGCGCGCTTGTCGGGCGGCGGCAGCTTGCTCTCATCCACGCCAGGGCCCGCGATCGGCGAGCCGCTGAGCGCAACGTAGAGCGTTGACCCGTCGGGGCTCACCCGAATGCCGCGCGGACGCTTACCAACCGGGATCGTCGTGATGACCTTTCGCGCGGCAACGTCGATGACGCTGATGTCGCCGCCGACTTCGTTCGTAACGAAGAGGCGTCCCCCTGCCGGATGGGCGTCGGCCGCAGGCGCAGGGGCCGTGGCTGTGCCGGACGAGGGAGCCTCACCCGTCGAGCATGCAGCCGCGAAGGCAAGAGAAAGGAGGAAGCTTCCTTTGACTGCTAGTCGAGCCATGAGTACTCCTCGTGTGACCATTTTCGTAGGCCGGATCCTGCTTTTCGACCCGGCGCGCGCGGCGGGTCTCGAAGCCAGACCAGCCTTGCGGCAATCGTTCTGCGCTGATGGGTATACTAGCTCGCCAGCAAGTCCGTTTAGGGACTCATATGACACAGCTGCGTAAGTGGCTCATCCTGACCCACCGCTACGTCGGGATCGCCTTGAGCGTGATTTTCGTGTCCTGGTTCGCGTCCGGGATCGCGATGCTCTACGGACGCGGCATGCCGCGGCTCACGTCCGACATGCGACTCGAGCGCCTGGCACCAATCGATACGTCGGCCGTCCACCTCTCCGCGTCAGAAGCACTCGAACGCGCCGAGCTCGATGGTACCGATCGGGTCACGCTGCTCACCGTAATGGGCAGGCCCGCATTTCGGTTGGGTGGCGGTGGCGAGTCAACCACGGTCTTTGCAGACAACGGCGAGCTGCTAGCCGACATCGACGCTGCCCAGGCGCAGTCTGTCGCCGCTGCCTTCGTCCGGCTCCCGGAGAACCGCCTGCGCTACGTTGCCAGGCTTACCGAGCCTGATCAATGGTCGCTGACGCTCCGCCAGGGCCCGATGCACAAGTTCACGGTCGACGACGAGGCAGGGACCGAGGTGTACGTATCGGAACGCAATGCCGACGTCACCGTGCTGACGACGAGAGGCAGCCGCGCGCTGGCATGGGTGGGAGCGATCCCGCACTTCCTCTACTTCGCGCCGCTGCGTCTCAATCAGCCATTGTGGCGCGCAGTCGTGTTGTGGACCTCCGGGATCGGCATCCTGCTTGCGCTCCTGGGCATCGTGCTCGGCATCCTGCAACTCAAAATCGCGCGCCCATTCAGCGTGAAGCGCCTGGCGTCGTATCTCCCGTACTCGGGCTGGATGCGATGGCACTACGTCAGCGGGCTGGTGTTCGGCGTGTTCACGCTGACGTTCGTGTTCAGCGGCTGGTTGTCGATGGAGCCGTGGGGCTGGGCGACCAGCGCCGGGCGCTTCGGCGGCGGGCTCCGCGAAGCGTTCACCAGTAACGCCGGCGATGTGAATGCGTTTCGCGTGTTGAATGCCGAGGCGTGGCAAACGATCGCCGGCGGAAGACCGATCAAAGAGGTTGAGTACGTTCGTATCCAGGACGAGCCGTTCTTCCTCGTGCGGCGCGATCCGGATTCAACCGCGGGCACTGCAATTCGCGGACACGAGCCGTACTTCGCAGTCCGGTCGCGCGACGCGGCGCAGAAGGTCGTCAACGCGCGGACGCTACAACTTCACGACCAGGACTTCCCTGCTGCGTCGCTGCTCGATCGAGTCAGGCACGCAGTTCCCGACACCGCAATCTCGAACGCCGAAATGCTGACGACCTACGACTCGTACTACTACTCGCGCGATGGACTCGCGCCGTTGCCGGTGTTGCGCGTCAAGCTGGAAGATCCCGATCGCACGTGGCTCTACATCGATCCGCGGATGAGCCAACTGGTGGGACGTATCCATCGCCTCGATCGAGCCGAGCGGTGGCTCTACAACGGCCTGCACAGCCTCGACTTCTCGTTCTGGTATTACCGGCGCCCGCTCTGGGATGTCGTGATGATCCTGCTGAGCCTTGGCGGTCTCACGACGAGCGCGATCGGGTTGTGCCTCGGCCTGAAGCGTGTGGTCCGTGGTCTTCGCGGCATCGTGACTCCAGAGAGACAACCGGATCCAGTTTTCTGGAGCAACGAGATCCACAGAACCGTCGAGAGGCGATAGTGCGGCGGGTCCAAAAAGCAGGACCCGCCCTACGCTGGCGAATCCGGATCCCGAATCCTGGACCCGCGTTTCGAATCCCGGCCTAATTGAACGTCACCGTGTGAGAGTGCGCGTTGTCTGTTGACGACGTCTTCTGCACACGTGTGCCTGCATTGATTTGCGAGAGCTCGGCTTGCGACAGGGCGACCGTGTGCGTGTGTGTGGCGGCGCCCGTAAGAGTCACTGAAATTGCGTTGCCCGCCGTCAACTGGGCCGCGGTGATCACCGCTTGGTGGGTATGACCGGCATCGGTGGTAACCGCCCCGGTCTTATCGGTGGCCGGCGGCGGTGTCGGGGCCGGCGTCGCATTGTCGTCATCGCCGCAACCACTGATCGTGATGGTGACGCCGGCAAGCATGGCCAGAGCGCTTTCAACGGTGAACTCGCGCCTCGTCAGAAGGTTCTCGTCGCTCATCGCTTCCCTCCTGGGGCGTGAGTCGATATCACGAAACGTGCCACTCTCCAGTCGAGGTTCACGCTAAGGGTAGCTGACGAAGGTTTCATGAACTCTTCAGATGAAACAGCTCCACGCGGGACGACGATCTGTATGGGGCTGTTACACCAGACGCTCTGGAGAGGCTTGATACATGACACGTTGGATATTGGGAGCGCTGCTGACGCTGACGATCAGCGCTCCGTCATTTGCGCAGTCGACGGCGGGAGCGCAGGTGAAGGGACGGATCACCGATGAGACCGGCGCGGCGCTCCCCGGCGTCACGGTCGAATTGATTGGCGGCCGCGAACCGGCTGAAGCAGTGACGGACGGCTCGGGCGATTACCTCTTCGACAATGTCGCGCCGGGGACGTATCAGCTATCGATACGGCTGATCAACTTCGCCGCGGTCAACCACAAGGATCTGGCGGTCCAACCGGGGCAGGTCCTGACCAACAACGAGGTCATGCACCTCTCGCTCAGTGCCGAAGTTGTCGTCGTCGGAAAACGCACATTTACGAACCTCGCCGACGTCGAAAACCCCGCTGAAGATCTCGTCGGCATCGCCTCGTCCGCGAGTCAGGGTGCGATCACCGCCAAGCAGCTCGACGTCCGCCCATTCATGCGACAAGGCGAGGTGCTCGAGACCGTGCCCGGCGTCATCATCACACAGCACAGCGGCGAGGGTAAGGCGAACCAGTACTTCTTGCGCGGGTTCAATCTCGATCACGGCAGCGACTTCGCGATGTCGGTTGCCGGTACGCCGGTCAACATGCCGACGCACGCGCACAGTCAGGGATACTCGGACATCAACTTTCTGATCCCGGAGCTGGTCGCGGGCGTGCAGTACTCGAAAGGTCCGTACTTCGCGGATCAGGGCGATTTCGCGACCGCGGGTGCGGGCAACATCAATTACGCGACGACACTGGATCGTCCACTCGTTCAAGTCGAGACGGGCACCTACGACTTCGGACGCGCGTTGCTCGCGGCCTCCCCGCGAGTGGGCCGCGGCCACCTGCTGGCGGCATTCGAGACCTCCACGAACTCCGGCCCCTGGACGGTCCCAGATTCCTACCGGAAGTACAACGGCGTCGTCCGCTACAGCCAGGGCGACAACGTGAACGGCCTGTCGCTCACCTTCATGGGCTATCACGGCGAGTGGAACGCCACGGAAGCGTCGCCGCAACGGGCAATCGATTCGGGTCTCATCGATCGGTTCGGATCGATCGATCCGACCGATGGCGGGCATACATACCGTTACAGCGTCGGCGGCGAGTGGCAGCACGGAAATGGACGCACGCTCAGCAAGATTCAGGCATTCGGGCTCGGCTACGACCTCGGCCTGATCTCGAACTTCACGTTCTTCCTCGACGATCCGGTGCACGGCGACCAGCGCGAGCAAGTCGATCACCGCTTCGTGAGCGGTGTGCGTGCATTCCAGAAACGCCAGGGACGCTGGGGCAACCATCCAGTTGAGAACACTGTCGGCGTGCAGCTCCGAAATGACGACGTGACGCAGATAGCGCTGTATCACACCGAGGCGCGACAGCGCCTCGAGACGTGGAACGATGCGTCAGCGGTCGTCACGAGCCTCGGAGTCTACGGCGAGAACCAGATCGAATGGACGCCCTGGCTCAAGACGACGCTCGGATTGCGCGCCGACGGATCCCGCTACGACGTGACGGACAGGGTCGACGCGCGGAACGGAGGCACGGACACGGCAGGCATCATCAGCCCCAAGGGCACCGTCACCCTCGGGCCGTGGCGCTCAACTGAGTTCTACGTCAACGCCGGCAGCGGATTTCACAGCAACAGCGCGCTTGGCACGACGCTCAAGTACGACATCAACGGCAATCCGGCGGCCCCTGTGACGCCGCTCGTACGAGCGACAGGCGCCGAGGCTGGTGTGAGAACGGTCACCGTGCGGCACCTGCAGAGCACGGTCTCGCTGTGGGCTCTTCATCTCGCATCGGAGCTCGTCTACAACGGTGATGTCGGCGCCACCGAGCCTGGTCCCGCGAGCAAGCGATACGGTGTGGAGTTCGCGAACTACTACAGCCCCAAACCGTGGTTGGTCTTCGATGGAGACCTGTCGTGGTCGCAGGCTCGATTCTCCGAGTTCAATGAGGCCGGACCATATGTGCCGGAAGCCGTCAACACCGTGGTGTCCGGCGGTGCCAGCATCGACAACTTCCACCGGACGTTTGCCAGCCTGCGGCTCCGCTATTTCGGTCCACGTCCTCTCGTCGAGGACAACTCGGTTCGGTCGAAGGCGACGACGCTCCTGAACTTCGAGGGCGGCTATCAGTTCGCGAAGGCGTTGCGACTGAACGCGCAGATCTACAACCTGTTCGACGCCGAGGTCAGCGACATCGACTACTACTTCGCGTCGCGTCTGCCAGGGGAACCGGTGGAGGGCATCGAAGACATCCACGTTCACCCGGCGGTGCCGCGGACGCTGCGGGTCAGCTTCGTCGTGGGATTCTGATGAGTCGCTGTTGCACAACAGCGTAAAGGCGGGTCTTCAGCGAACTCATGACTACTCCCCTGCGGTGCGCGGGGCAAGGACTCGCGCACTCAGCCACGCCGGTCTACGGCGCTGCAGATCTTCTCCGATTGCGAAGAGACAGGGAATCAGGAACAGCACATAAATCGTGGAGCTGATCATGCCGCCGAACGTAGGCGTCGCGATCGGCTGCGTGATGTCCATCCCCGAGCCGCTGGCGAACATGATCGGCAGCAGGCCGAGCACGGTGGTTGCCACTGTCATCAACTTCGGCCGCAGCCGCGCGACCGAACCTTGCACGACGGCATCCATGTAGGTCTGCTCGGGAGTGCGGCTCGCCAGCGCCTCCCGGATGAACTCGATCATGATGATGCCGGTCTGAATCGCCACCGCGAAGAGCGACACGTACCCGATGATGACCGCCGTCGTCATCGAGTAGCCTTCCCACCACTGAAGCAGCACGCCGCCGACGAGGGCGAACGGCGCCGACAGCATGATCAGCGAGCTGTCGGCCACGGAATTGAACGCCAGCATCAGAAGCACGAACATGATGATCAGCGTGATCGGCACGACGATGCTCAGTTTGGAGCGCGCATCCTCTGTGTACTGATAGAGCCCCGTCCACTCGGTCGAGTAGCCCGGCGGGAGCTTCAGCTCGGCGTTCAGGTGCTCCCGTGCGCGTTCCACGTACTCTGGTCCGGTGATGTCGCGCAGGTACACGTAGATATAGCCAGCCAGCTCGCCGTTGTCGTTCCGGATCATTTCCGGCGCCTCGCGAACGGCGACGTCGGCGATATCGCTCAGCGCCACTGACCGGCCGTCGTCGGTGATCACCGGTGTTGCGCGGACCTTCGCAAGCGTGTCCGTATATTCCGGCGAGTACTGGATCGAGAGTGGCACGATGGTCTTGTCGGCCTGACGGATGCCTATGACGTTGTCGCCGCCTATGGCGAACCGCACGGTCGCGAGCGCTTCGTCGACGGTCACACCATGCTCCGCCATGCGCTCGGGATCGAGCTGCGCGTCGACGAAGTAGCCCTGCGAGATCCGCTCCGCGATAACGGACTGGGTGCCCGGGAAATCGCGCAGGAGGTCCTCAACCTGTTGTGCCACCTGCTGCACCACCGCCAGATCCTTGCCCTTGACCTTGATCCCCACGGGGGTCTGGATTCCGGTGTCCTGCATCATCACGCGAGTGCTGATCGGCTGCGTCCAGCTGTTGACGTAGCCGACGATCTGCATCGCGTTGTTCATCTCGGTAATCAGTTTTTCCTTGGTCATGCCCGGCCGCCATTCCGACTTCGGCTTGAGCATCACGGTGGTCTCGACCATCTCGACCGGCGCGGGATCGGTCGACGTGTCCGCGCGTCCGAGCTTGCCGAACACGCGAGCCACCTCCGGGAAGGTCTTCAGCTTACGGTCCATCTGCTGCACGATCCACCCCGCCTCGCGCGAGGGCAAACCGGGCAGCGTCGTCGGCATGTAGAGGATCGAGCCTTCGTCCATCTCCGGCATGTAGTCCTTCTGGAACCGGAGCATGACGATGGTGCCGGCAACGAGGATTACGGCGCTGGCGCCGACGAAGGCGTAGCGGTGGCGGATCATCCACAGCAGGACCACGCGGTAGCCGCGCACGAAGACGCTCTCGCGAACGTCGGGAGGCACCACATCGCGTTTGAACACCCAGATGATGACGACCGGCAGCAGGAACAGCGTCAGCAGCGTCGAGAAGGCCATCGCGAACGTCTTGCTGTAGGCCAGCGGGTTGAACAGCCGCCCCTCGCGCTCGCCGAGGAAGAAGATCGGCAGGAATGACGTCACGATGATGAGCATCGAGAAGAGCAGCGGCTTGGTCATCGTGGCGGTGGCATCGATGATGGTCGCCATCTTTTCGCGTCCCGAGACTTGGCCGCGCTGCGCCAGCCGCGACGTGCAGTTCTCGACGATGACGATCGTGGCATCGGCCATCTCGCCGATCGCAATCGCCAGGCCTGCCAGCGAGAACAGATTCACCGTCTGCCCGAACGCGGCGAGCGGCAGGGCGGTGAACAGCGTGCCCAGCAGCAACACGCAGATCGGCGCCACCGATGCGCGCAGGTTGCGGAGCGCGACAGCGATCACGATGATCACCACGATCAGCTCGTACACGAGCGCCTGGAAGAAGTTCTTTAGCGTCTCCCAGATGAGCACGGAGCGGTCGTAGGTCGGCACCAGCTCGATGCCTGATGGCAGCGCGGGCTTGAGTTGTTCCAGCTTGTCGCGCAACGCGTTCGTGACGGCGAGCACGTTGCGCCCCTGCTCCATGACGGCGATGCCGCCCACGACTTCGCCCGTGCCGTCCAGGTCGGCGATTCCGCGGCGCAGGTCGTAGCCCGATTGCATGTAGCCGACATCCTTGAGGTGCACCGACTGGCCGGCCTTGTCGCGGCCCAGCACCAGGAACTCGAGCTTCTCGAGGTCGTCTGCCTTCAGCGCGCCGCGGAGCTGGTATTCGCGGTTGGTCACCTCGATCGTGCGTCCGCCGGCTTCCTGGAAGGCGCCTTCAACGGCCTGAATGATTTGCCGGAGGGAGATCCCGCGCTCGCTCAGCAAGGGCGGAAACAGCTTGATCTGATACTGCTTCTCGAGGCCGCCCACCGACGCCACTTCGGCAACGCCGGCCGCGGACTGCAGCGCCGGCTTGATCTGACTTTCGTTGAGCAGGCGCAGCTCGCGCAGATCCCGGGTGCCCTCGTGATCGACGATCGCGTACTGAAAAATCCAGCCCATGCTGCTCGCGTTTGGCCCGACGGTCACGTTGGCATCGGGCGGGAGTTGCGCCCGTATCGCGTTCAGCCGCTCCGAGACGAACTGCCGTACTGCCGCGCGATGACCGGGATCGCGCAGGATGACGTAGATGAACGAGAAGCCCATGTGCGAGGTGCCGCGGATCGACCGGATCTCTGGCGATCCCTCGAGCGCCCTGATGATCGGCTCGGTGACGTCGGTCTCGAGCAGCAGCGGGCTACGAGGCCACTTGGCGTAGACGATGATCTGGGGATCGGAGAGGTCGGGGATGGCGTCGAGTGCCACCGTGCGGAGCGCGTACACGCTCAATGCCACCAGCCCCACAACCAGGCACCACACGAGCCAGCGGAATCGAATGACGGCGTTGATGATGGTGGTGAGCATTGCGCCGATCGGTCTCCGACCCTACAACCCTTTCAGCTTGTGATCGGCGTCGATGAAGAAGCTGCCGAACGTGACGACCTGCTCACCCGGCATGACCCCTTTGACCACTTCGGTGAACAACTCTCCCTGCAGACCCAACTCGACCTCGCGCGCTGCGTAGCTGCCCTCTGATCCTTGCACGTAAACGACGCGCTTGTCGCCCGTCTCGATGATGGCCTCGTTCGGTACTGAGAGCAGCTCGCCGCGCTCGGTCACGATCTCGAGGACGTATCGCGAGCTGCCCTTCAACCCCGGGGCGACAAGCGTGACCACGACCTCAGCGCGCTCGGCGCCCGGGAGGATCTGCGTAACGCGAGCCTGGTACATCGTTGACCGGCGTTCGGGCGGAAAGGCGCGAACGCGCTGGTCTGGCTTGATGAACTTCGCATCCTCGCTGCGAACGGCGGCACGCAGGACCTGGCCGGTGCCGGTGCCGGCGGTGCGCACCCAGACCTGGATGGGGCGGACCTCGGCCTTGGTCACGGTCAAGGTCAGCTCGGAGGCCTGCGCCTCGCTGATCGAGGTTGAACGGTCGCGGTCGCCGCGGATCCGTTCGCGGATGCCCTGGGCGAGCGTGCCGCAAGGGAAAAGTAAGAAGTGCAAAGTGCAAAGTAAGGCGAAAAGTCCGGAGACTTTCCACTTACTTCGAACTTTACACTTCCCACTTTGAACTTCCATCAGTGGCAGTAGTTGTCCTTGCTGTCCATGATGTGGGTGCCCCATGGATACAGCCCGACGTGCCCGACGCGCTCGACGGCGTTGGTCTTGGCGTCGATGATGAGCACCTCGTGATTCGTTGACTCCGCCAGGTACAGCTTCTCTTCCTTCGTGTCCGTCGTCGCCGTCTCCAACTGGATGTTCGTGCCCATCTTGATCCGACCAGCCGGCTTGAGGCTGTTCATGTCGTAGACGTACACGAAGCCGCTCGTCGAGCTGATCACGAACGCCTTGCCCTGGGCGAAGTTGACGCCGGTCATGTTCGGCCCCGCCTCGAGCGTCGCGGCGACGCTGTTCGTCTTGAGGTCGATGATCGAGATCGTTTCGTCGCCGTTGTTGGGCGTGATGGCGTACTTGCCATCGTGGCCCATGTAGATGCGCCATGGGTCCTTGCCCACGCGAATGTGCTTGACGACCTTGTCCTCGCGCGGATCGATCACGCCCACGATGCCGAGCGTCCCGTCGGCCGCGTAGAGGTACTTGCCGTCAGGCGACGGCATCGCGATGTTGATGCCGTGAATCTCGCCGAGATACTTGGATGGATCCAGTTTGGCGACGCCCGGCACCTCGGCGATCTGGATCTTCTTGATCAACTCGTGACGCCGCACGTCCACGACGCCCACCCAGTGCGCACCGTAGTTGCCGATGTAGGCCTTGGAGCCGTCCGGCAGGAACGTGACGTTGAGCGGCTCGACGAACCCCGGGATCGTTTTGATCTTGCTGAGCGACTGCATGTCGATCACCGAGATCGAGTCGCCATCGGGATTGCCCTGATAGTACCAGCGGCTGTCCGGCGAGAACGCCAGATGTTCGGGCGCGATGTCGACGGGAATCGTCTTGACCAGTTGCAACGTCTTGGTGTCGATGATGTAGGCCTTGTTCGCACGCGTGCCGCCGGTCACGACGTAGCGCCCGTCCGGCGACATCATCACCATGTGCGGGTTGACGTTGTTCCCGAGGAACACGCTTCCCACCATCTTGTGGGTCTTGATGTCCATGAACGCGATGTCGTTCGAATCGCGGTTCACGATCATGACCACCGACGTCGGGTCGGCGATCTTGACGCCCTGAGCCTCGAGACCGACCGCCATCGTTGCGAGCGTGGCTGCAGCGACGAAGCCGGCGACGATGTTACGTCGAATGAGGTTACGCATAGTGGTGACTCCTAGAACGCTGCCTGGAAACGGATGCCTGGGAAGAGGTACCCAAACTTGCTGCCACCCACGGGGGTATCGACCACGCCCGTGAGATGGAACGACAACCGAAGCTTCTCGGTGAGGAGAAGGTTGTAGTAGCCCTCGATGAGGTGCTCGCGCTCGCCGGTCTTCAGATCCATGTTGGCATAACCGACACCCCACGTGTCTTCCGGGTTGAGGATGAACCCGTGCTGGAAGCTGACACCAAGGCTGTAGAAGCGGTCGTGACCCAGGTCGGTTTCTGCCTGGCCATAGCGGGCGAAAAGGCCGACAGCCGGACTGAGCTTCTGGTCGAAGCTGAAGCCGACGCCTTTGCGGATGACGTCAGGCTCGCTGTTGTCGGTCCTGAACCACACGCGATAGGTCCCTTCAGGTAACGAGAAGGGCGTGAACGTGTAGCCCACCTCTGACAACGTGAAGAGCGAATCCCCGAGACTGGTCGGTTCCGGGCTGCTCTGCTGGAATCCGAACTTGAGTCGGAAGCCATTCTTCGCATCGACCTCGGCGGCGACGCCCACGCCGTTGACCGCCAGGCCGAGCATCTGGTTGTTCACGAGCGCGTCGCTGATGAACTGCGTGCTCTCGTCGTTGGCGAATGCGTTGGCGTCGAAGTAGTTGGTCAGGTCGAGCCGCCCGGCCGTAAGCGCCAGCCGATTCTTTAAGACCTCGGTGCGCAACCACGCTTCGCGCAGATTCAGCGAGTTCTGTTCGATCAGGCGGGCGGTGTATCCGTTGATGAGCGTCAGCGTCGGAATCTCCGAGTCGGGTGGCGCCCCGCTCAGGCCGACGATGTCCGCGAAGAACAACGTGTTCTGGGCAATACCCGCCGTGAAGAACAAGTCTGCCGACGCCAGGGCGTAGGCGGCATGGGCGGGATCGATGTCGCCGCGGGTTTGCGCCGCGAACTGCGTCGCCATGGCGGCATCAACGCCAACTTTGACGTTGTGGGTGGCGGCATCCTCGAGCGCAGCGTCGATCTTCTCGCTGATCGTTTGACGGCGGTAGGTGCGCTCGCGCCGATAGGTCACGGTCTTCTTGGCGCCCGGCGTCGGATCCTCGTGCTCCACGCCGCTGGGGTCGACGTAGACCTCGACGCGTCGAACGCGCGTCTCCGGCTCGGACAGGACGGTGCTCGTTTCCAGATCTCCCACGCGCTTCTCGAGAGTCGCAATCTTCTCCAGCAGTTGCTGACGCTCGAACTCGGCGGCCTCGGCGGCCGACGCTGCGTCGAGCGTGATGTCGAGCGTGACCTTCCCGTCCATCGCGACGTCCACGCCACGACGCCGGAACGTGGTCAATCCGGCCGTCGATGTGAGCGTGACGTCGTACTTACCAACCGGAAGGGCCCCGAAGGAGTACGCGCCTTGCGCATCGGTGGTCGATCTGAACTCCGCACCGTTTTCGGCATTGATGGCC
>Ga0207691_10001848_pt1 | contig 20694 bp, 17 predicted proteins | sample KBSM13metaG_FD_184327 | JGI IMG/M metagenome (GOLD analysis project Ga0207691, IMG submission 184327) | Miscanthus rhizosphere microbial communities from Kellogg Biological Station, Michigan, USA - KBS M1-3 metaG (SPAdes) (version 2) | ecosystem: Host-associated > Plants > Roots > Rhizosphere >... | reverse complement strand
CGTCACCGGACTTGGCGCCTCGGCGCCTGAGGATCCCCGCAACGACGGGCCGGCTGACGGAACACGGGGCCAGTAGATGCCGGCCCCCTGCAGGACCGCTCTAACCGGCGGTAATCGCCAGGTAGCTTGCCGCCAGGAGCAGTACGACGACGCCAATCGCCAGCCAGCGGACGGTCACCGTTGCCGCGGTGCTGGCGGCGTCGCCTGCGGCGAGCTGCCCGCCTTCCACGAGGTCATGCCACCGGGCCCGCACCAGCATGGCAGCCTGGCCGGAGTCAGTGGTCTTCAGATCTCCCGGACGGACCGACTTGCCGGGACCGTAGGTGGTTGCCGGCAGGCCGTGGAGGTCCTCCGGCCGGGCATGGCGGCCGCCCCAGATACCGGGGGCCGGCGCGGCCCAGGAGGTGTAGCTCTTCCGGGCGGTGACCAGCGTCAGCGCAAAACGGGTATCGACGTGCACCAGCGCTGCCCACGGCACTTCAATCGAGCGGAACGGATTCTCCAGGGTGACGCCGGCATCGTGGACTACAACGGACGGCATCCAGAACAGCTGCCAGCCCATGAAGGCAATGAAGGCCAGCGGGGCGATGCCGCCCAGCGCCCCCGGACCCGCCATGACGACCGTGACCACGACACCGAACGCGGCCACCGCCCAGGACAGCAACGCGAACCACTTGTTGGTTCGTGCTTTGAAGACTTCAACATTTCCGGCGTGCGGCGTAGAGCTCATGCCCCCAATAATTCAGTATTCCGAGCCGCAGCACTAATCACCGGTGCACCGGCGGCCCGGGCGGAAGGATAGCCCATCATGACTGACTTCATCACCCTCGATCCGCCGGCGTCACCTGTGCCGGGCAAAGGCGAAACTGTTCTGGAGGTCCGGGATCTCAGCGTGGATTTCGGCGTGGACAAGAAATGGGTCCCGGCAGCGATCGGCCTGAACTATGAGGTCCGGGCCGGCGAAGTACTCGCCATCGTGGGGGAGTCCGGCTCCGGAAAAAGCGCCAGTTCAATGGCGCTGCTGGGCCTGCTGCCGAGTAACAGCCGCGTGACAGGAAGTGTCAAGCTCGCTGGCCGCGAGCTGCTGGGGAGCAATGAGGCCAATATCCGCGCGGTGCGCGGCAAGGACGTCGCGGTGATCTTCCAGGAGCCAATGACGGCCCTGAACCCGGTGTACACCGTGGGGTCGCAGATTGTGGAAACTGTGCGTCTGCACAACGAAGTTTCCCCGGAAGAAGCCCGGCTCCGGGCCCTGCGCATGCTGGAACTTGTCGAACTGCCCGATCCGGAGAAGGCCTTCCGGTCTTATCCACACCAGCTTTCCGGCGGCCAGCGCCAGCGCGCCATGATCGCTCAGTCGCTCTCCTGCGACCCGAAGCTGCTCATTGCCGATGAGCCGACCACGGCCCTCGACGTGACCGTCCAGGCCGAAATCCTTGACCTCATGCGCAACCTGCGGAACAAACTGGACAGTGCCATTGTCCTCATCACCCACGACATGGGAGTGGTGGCCGACCTCGCCGACCGGATCGCCGTCATGCGCAAGGGCCTGATCGTGGAGACGGGCACGGCAGCGCAGATCTTCCACAACCCGCAGCACGAGTACACCAAGGCGCTGCTGGCTGCGGTCCCGCATCTGGGCCAGGGCGGCGCGGATTCCACGGCGGACGTGGACGTCACCGCCGCCCTCGCCGCCGCGACCCACGTCGAGATCCTCTCCATTCCTGAAGACGAGCTGATCCGGCGCGAGCGCGAAAACGCCGCCGCCCTGGCCGCGGCCGAGGCGGCCAAGCCGAAGGGCGAGCCGGTCCTGGAGCTCACCGATGTCGCCATCGAGTACCCGAAGCAGGGCCGGGTGCCGGCCTTCCGTGCCGTGGAAGGGGCCAACCTGGTCATCTATCCCGGCCAGGTGGTCGGTCTCGTCGGCGAGTCCGGCTCCGGAAAGACCACCATCGGCCGGGCCGCCGTCGGCCTGCTGCCGGTGGCGGCAGGCACTATGCGGGTAGTCGGGCAGGACATTTCCGCCGCCAAGAGGAACGGCCGTCAGCTCCACGAGATGCGCCGGCATGTCGGCATGGTGTTCCAGGACCCGTCGTCGTCCCTGAACCCCCGGCTGCCCATCGGGGAAAGCATCGGGGAGCCGATGTTCCTGGCACGGGCCGCAAAGGGCGCCGACCTGCAGCGGCGGATTGAGGCGCTGCTGGACCAGGTCGAGCTGCCGCGCGACTACCGCAACCGCTACCCGCACGAGCTCTCCGGCGGGCAGAAGCAGCGCGTGGGGATCGCGCGGGCCCTCTCGCTCAAACCCAAACTGATGGTCGCCGACGAGCCCACCTCCGCCCTCGACGTCTCAGTCCAGGCCAAGGTGCTCGATCTGTTCCAGAACCTGCAGAAGGAACTGGGGTTCGCCTGCCTCTTCGTCACCCATGACCTCGCGGTGGTGGACGTGCTCGCGGACCGGATCTGTGTCATGCAGCGCGGCAGGATCGTGGAGCAGGGGACCCGCGACCAGATCCTCCGCAATCCCCAGGAGCCCTACACCCAGCGGCTTTTGGCGGCGGTTCCGCTGCCGGATCCGGACAAGCAGCGCGAGCGCCGCGAACTGCGCGCGCAGCTGCTGTCAGGGGCCAGCTGAGGCTTACCCGGAGGGGGTTGGAACAGGGGCGAAAACCGGCAGATTCCAGTTAAGGGCGAGTAACCCAGGTCACACCGCGGGCGAATACTACCAGTCGGTAGCCTGTGACTTGAAATACCCTCCGCTTGACGTTATTCGTCATGAGATTGTCGGATCACGGTTTGGCAACAGAGTTCCAACATTTGGACGGTTTAGGGCTAGGCTACTTCCATATGTAGGCCACGTCACAGGGGATACCCCTGTGCCTGCTTACGGGGAAGCATAAGTTTTTCCCTCACGAACTCCCACAACTCATAGGAGGCGGAATGCGTTTTTCGCGCACTTCCAAAGCACTGGGCATGGTGGCTATCGCCGCCCTCGCCCTGACCGGATGCGGTGCCAGCGGCTCCGCAACCGGTAGCGGCAGTACCGGCGGCGACACCAGCAAAGTGATCCTCGCCGACGGCTCCGAACCCCAGCGTCCCCTCATGCCCGCCGACACCAACGAAGTCGGCGGTGGCAAGGTCATCGACATGATCTTCGCGGGCCTGGTCAGCTACGACCCCAGCGGCAAGCCGGTCAACGAACTCGCCGAGTCCATCGAGGGCAAGGACGGCCAGCACTTCACCATCAAGGTCAAGAAGGACCAGAAGTTCACGAACGGCGAGGCCATCACGGCCAAGTCCTTCGTCGATTCCTGGAACTTCGGCGCCGCAGCCAAGAACGCCCAGCTCAGTGGTGGCTTCTTCGAAAGCATCAAGGGCTACGACGAAGCCAGCGCAGAAGGCTCCACGGTTGAGACCATGTCCGGCCTGAAGGTCGTTGACGACCAGACGTTCACCGTCGAACTGAAGCAGCCGGAATCTGACTGGCCGCTTCGCCTTGGCTACACCGCGTTTGTTCCGGTTCCCTCCGGTGCCCTGAAGGACCCGAAGGGCTTCGGCGAGAAGCCGGTCGGCAACGGCCCGTACAAGCTCGCGGACGGCGGCTGGCAGCACAACGTGCAGATCCAGCTCGTTCCGAACCCGGACTACAACGGCCCGCGCAAGGCCAAGAACGCCGGCGTGACGTTCAAGATCTACCAGAACGACGACTCTGCGTACCAGGACCTGATGTCCAACAACCTGGACATCCTGCAGACCATCCCGACCAGCGCGCTGAAGAACTTCAAGTCTGACCTCGGCGACCGCACCATCAACAAGCCGTACGCCGGCAACCAGACCATCGCCATCCCGGAATACCTGCCGGAATGGAGCGGCGAGGCCGGCAAGCTCCGCCGCCAGGCGATCTCCATGGCGATCAACCGCGAAGAGATCACCAAGGTGATCTTCAACGGCGCACGCCAGCCCGCCAAGGACTTCACGGCCCCCGTGCTTGACGGCTACAGCGACTCGATCCCCGGAGCCGAGAACCTGACGTTCAACGCCGACAAGGCCAAGGAAGCCTGGGCCAAGGCCGACGCCATCCAGAAGTGGGACGCGAACAAGACGTTCACCATTGCCTACAACGCCGACAAGGGCGGACACAAGGCCTGGGTTGAGGCAGTAGTCAACCAGCTCAAGAACACGCTCGGCATCAAGGTTGAAGGCAAGCCGTACGCCACCTTCAAGGAAGCCCGCAACGACGCCACCGCCAAGACCCTCACCGGCTCCATCCGTGCCGGCTGGCAGGCAGACTACCCGTCGCTGTACAACTTCCTCGGCCCGATCTACAAGACCGGTGCCGGCTCCAACGACGCCAGCTACGCCAACCCGACGTTCGACAAGGCCATCTCCGACGGCCTGAACGCCGCGTCGGTCAGCGACGGCAACAAGGCCATGAACAAGGCCCAGGAGATCCTCCTGACGGACCTGCCGGCCATCCCCCTGTGGTACCAGGTTGCCCAGGGCGGCTGGAGCGACAAGGTCGCCAACGTCGACTACGGCTGGGACGGCGTCCCGCTGTACTACAACGTAACCGGTAAGTAACAACAAAACGACGGCGGGGGCCGCCCATACTGGGGCCTCCGCCGTCGTCGTGTTTCCCCTCCATTTATTTTCTTGATGCCCGGCTCTTTCGGGCGAACTTTTCGCAGCCCTGCCGCCGTGAGCAAACCGGCGCCGGCCTGCATCCATAGTGAAAAGGTTCTTTGATGAACAACTCCGCCGCATCCCTGGACAGGATGCCTGCCAACGAGGGTGTGACTCGCTGATGTCGACATACATCCTCAAGCGTTTCCTGCAACTGATTCCCGTCTTCCTGGGCGCAACACTGCTGGTCTATTTCCTGGTCTTCAGCCTGCCCGGTGACCCCATCGTGGCCCTGTTCGGCGACAAGCCGGTGAACGAGGCGGTTGCAGCCAAGCTGCGCATGCAGTACCACCTGGACCAGCCGTTCTGGATGCAATACCTGCTTTACCTCAAGAGCATCTTCACCTTTGACCTCGGCCAGGACTTCTCCGGACGCCCCATCGCCGCCGTCCTCGGCGAGGTCTTCCCCGTCACGGCGCGCCTGGCCATCATGGCGCTGATCTTCGAGGCCTTTTTCGGCATCGTCTTCGGCCTCATCGCCGGCCTGCGCAAGGGCAAGCTCTTTGACGCCACGGTCCTGGTCGCGTCCCTGGTCGTGATCGGCATCCCGATCTTCGTCCTGGGCTTCCTGCTGCAGTTCACCATCGGAGTCCAGCTCGGCTGGGCCAAGCCGACCGTCAGCTCCGCGGCGACCATCCCGGACCTCATCCTGCCGGCGATCGTGCTGGGGCTGGGATCGTTCGCCTATGTCCTGCGCCTGACCCGCACGTCCGTCATCGAAAACATGAACGCCGACTACGTCCGCACCGCCACCGCCAAGGGCCTCTCCCGGTTCCAGGTGGTCCGCGTGCACATCCTGCGCAACTCCCTGATTCCCGTCATTACGTTCCTGGGCGCCGACCTCGGTGCCTTGATGGGCGGCGCAATCGTCACTGAGGGCATCTTCAACGTCCCGGGCGTAGGCAACCGGCTCTACCGGGCCGTGCTGTCCGGGGAAGGGCCCACGGTGGTCTCGATCGTCACCGTCCTGGTGCTGATCTACTGCCTGTCCAACCTGCTCGTTGACCTGCTTTACGGCTGGCTTGACCCGAGGATCCGTTATGACTCCTGATTACACCACCACCGCACGGCACGCCGATTCCCGCCGCCCGGCCCGCCGGACCGAGCACTTCGTGGCCGATGTCTCCGAGACCCCGCTCCAGGTAACGGACCGGGTCAAGGACGAAGCCGCACCGCTGAGCCTGTGGGGCGAGGCCTGGAAGAACCTGCGCAAGCAGCCGCTCTTCCTCATCTCCGCGTTCCTGATCCTGGTGGTCGTCGCGGTCTCCGTCTTCCCGGGAATGTTCTCGCAGATCGACCCCACGTCGGAGGCCTGCCAGTTGGCCAACTCCGACGCGGGCCCCGCCGCGGGCCACCCGCTGGGCTTCACCCAGCAGGGCTGCGACGTCTACGCCCGTGTCATCTTCGGTACGCGGTCCTCGGTGACGGTGGGCCTCTTCACCACCATCGGAGTGCTGCTGATCGGCGGCATCCTGGGTGCCGTCGCCGGCTATTACGGCGGCTGGATCGACTCGGTCCTGGCCCGCATCAATGACATCTTCTTCGCCCTGCCCCTGATCCTGGGCGCGATCGTCATGATGCAGCTGCCGATGTTCCGTACGAACAAGACCGTGTGGACCCTGGTGCTCATCCTGGTCATCTTCGGCTGGCCGCAGATTGCCCGCATTACCCGCGGCGCCGTCATCGAGGTCCGGAACGCCGACTTCGTCACGGCCGCCCGGTCGCTGGGCGTCTCGAAGTTCGGCGCCCTCATGCGTCACGTGATGCCGAACTCGCTGGCCCCGATCATCGTCGTGGCCACCATCTCCCTGGGCACGTTCATCGTGGCCGAATCCACGCTGTCCTTCCTGGGCATCGGGCTGCCGCCCAGCGTCATGTCCTGGGGCAACGACATCCAGGCGGCGCAGGCCTCGCTCCGGTCCAACCCGATGCCGCTGCTCTACCCGGCCATCGCGCTGTCCATCACCGTCCTGAGCTTCATCATGCTGGGCGACGCCCTGCGTGATGCCCTCGATCCCAAAGCCCGCAAGCGATGAAAGGGGACACCATGAGCGCCTCTGTTGACTTCCAGGAAGCTGAGTACGCCACTGAGCGCCCGCTGCTTGAAATCAAGGACCTGGCCATCGGGTTCACCACCAGCAACGGCGAGGTCAACGCCGTCCGCAACGCCCATCTCACCGTCATGCCGGGCGAAACCGTCGCGATTGTGGGCGAGTCGGGCTCCGGCAAGTCCACCACCGCGCTGGCTGCTATCGGCCTGCTCCCGGGCAACGGGCGGGTCGCGGCAGGCCAGATCCTGTTCGATGGCGAGGACATCTCCAACGCCAGCGAAAAGCGGATGATCGAACTGCGCGGCAACAGCATCGGAATGGTCCCGCAGGACCCGATGTCCAACCTCAACCCGGTGTGGAAGATCGGCGACCAGGTCCGCGAGACGCTGAAGGCCAACGGACTCCCGAGCGGCCCCGACGACGTCGCCAAGGTCCTGTCCCAGGCAGGGCTGCCCGACGCCGGCAGCCGCGCCAAGCAGTACCCCCACGAGTTCTCCGGCGGCATGCGCCAGCGCGCGCTGATCGCGATCGGGCTCGCCTGCCAGCCGCGCCTGCTCATCGCGGACGAGCCGACCTCGGCGCTCGACGTGACCGTGCAGCGCCAGATCCTCGATCACCTGGACAAGATGACCACGGAGCTGGGCACCGCGGTGCTGCTGATCACGCACGACCTCGGCCTCGCCGCCGAGCGTGCCGACCAGGTGGTGGTCATGTACCGCGGCCAGGTTGTCGAGTCCGGGCCCTCGCTGGAGCTGCTGCAGAACCCGCAGCATCCGTACACCCAGCGGCTGGTCGCCTCGGCGCCGTCGCTGGCGTCCCGGCGCATCCAGGCGGCCAAGGAACTCGGCGTGGAAACCGACGACATGCTCGCCCCGAGCGAGACCGGCGTGGTTGAGCCGGCCAAGTCCGACGACGTCCTGCAGATCCAGAACCTCAGGAAGGTCTTCAAGCTGCGTTCGGGCCTGGGCAAGTCCACGGACTTCACCGCCGTCGACGACATCTCCTTCAACGTCAAGCGGGGAACCACGACGGCGATCGTGGGGGAGTCGGGTTCCGGCAAGTCCACGGTGGCGCAGATGGTCCTGAACCTCCTGACGCCGACCTCCGGCAAGATCATCTTCGACGGCGTGGACACCTCCACGCTGAACAGCAAGGAGCTCTTCGCCTTCAGGCGCCGGGTACAGCCGATCTTCCAGGACCCGTACGGTTCCCTGGACCCGATGTACAACATCTTCCGGACCATCGAGGAACCGCTGCGGACCCACAAGATCGGGGACAAGGCCAGCCGCGAGAAGAAGGTCCGGGAGCTGCTGGACCAGGTGGCGCTGCCGCAGTCCACCATGCAGCGGTACCCCAACGAGCTCTCCGGCGGCCAGCGCCAGCGGGTCGCGATCGCCCGCGCCCTGGCCCTGGACCCCGAAGTGATCATCTGCGACGAGGCCGTCTCCGCGCTGGATGTGCTGGTACAGGCGCAGGTGCTGAACCTGCTCGCCGAACTGCAGTCCCGGCTCGGCCTGACCTACCTGTTCATCACCCACGACCTCGCGGTGGTCCGGCAGATCGCCGACCGCGTGTGCGTCATGGAGAAGGGCAAGCTGGTGGAAACAGGCTCGACGGACGACGTCTTCGAGTCGCCGCAGCAGGACTACACCCGGGCGCTGCTCAACGCCATCCCCGGCGCCGGCCTCATGCTGCCGCCGGAAATGGACGTGGCCTGAGCGGCCGCTTCCTGAGGGCTTGAAGAAGTCCGCCGCCAGCAGCGCTTAGCAGCTGGCACTACAAGAGCCGGTGTCCTCCCCTCGGGGCGGACACCGGCTCCTTTGTTGTGCTGTGGCCCGTGCGCTGGCGGTGCCCGCGCCGGTGGGACGTGCGCCGGTGGCGCCTGCGCCGGGGGGACAAATCTGCGTTAGTGGGACAAACCGGCGAGCATGGCGGGGTCAGCGTAGTCAAACCCCAGGGACTGCAGCCGCTGGCCGAAAACGGCGCCCAGGGCCGCGTGGCCCTGCCGGTTCAGGTGGACCCGGTCCGCCATCGAGCCCGTCAGGTTGTACCGGGTGAGCCAGTCGCCCGCGCTGACGAACGACAGCCCGTGCTGGTCCGCCACCCGCCCCAAAAGCGCGTCCACCTCGCTCCGGCGTCCTCCGCCGTAGTGGGCGCCGCGCCCGAGTGTGCCGACCATGAGTATCCGGGCCGCGGGGTAACGCTGCTGGATGCTGGCGATCAGCCGTTCCGCGTTGGAGACGATCTGCGCGTCGGAGGCGCCGCGTGCGGCATCGTTCCCGCCGCCTTCGATCACCACGAGGGGAGGAGTGCCGTACGGGAGTTTCCAGTCGCCGCGCTGAAGCGCGTCGATGTAGTTGCCGGTCCTGCCGTTGGACGCCACGAAACCGGTGCCGCCCCGGCCACAGAAGAAGACTTTGTACCCAGCAGCGGCCAGACCTTGCCTGGGCCAGCCGTAGGAAGGTTCCGATTGCGAGTCGCCAATCAGCACGGCGACATTGCTGGTGTCCTTGACGATGATCTCGTTGCGGCCGTTGGCAGGATTGCGGTAGGTCGAGCCGCTCGGCAGGGCGGCGGGGTCGATGGCGGACCCGATGCGCGTCTTCGCCGCGGACCCGGCCGCGACCGGCACTCCCGCGCCGACGGCCGCTCCGGCCCCGCCGCCGGTCAGCGGCGTGCCCACAGCTCCCGCCTCTGATGATCCCGCGTCGGAAGAGCCCGCGTCGGGGGCAGGTGAATAAGAGGTCTGTCCGCAGCCGCCAAGAACCACGCCGGTGGCGATCATCATTGCGACGAAGCGGGACAGGGCCGAGGCGTTTCGCATGAATGTCTCCGGGCTTGCTTGCTGCTATCAGAGCAATGATGGTGCATGGGCGCTGGAAAATCCAGTGACTTTACTCACACGTAATAGACCACTTCCGTGCGCCCGTCCTGCTCTGGCGACAGCGCGGACGCTGGTCGCCGATCCGCATTTTAGGCCAATAAATGACCTAGCGTTTAGAATGGTAGTAGGTGCCCTGTGCCAAAGGGACTTATCTGTCGTGCGTTCCGGTTGGAAATGTCGCGATACCACAGCTGACTTCACCACTGAATCGAGCAATAACGCATGTCTGAAACCACCACCAACACCGCGGTAGCCACTGCATCGCGCAGTGACCTGCGCAACGTCGCGATCGTGGCCCACGTTGACCACGGCAAGACCACGCTGGTCGACGCCATGCTCAAGCAGACCAACTCCTTTGCCGAGCACAACCACCTCGAAGACCGCGTCATGGACTCCGGTGACCTGGAACGCGAAAAGGGCATCACCATCCTGGCCAAGAACACCACGGTGGCCTACAACGGACCGTCCTCCAACGGCGAAACCATCACCATCAACGTCATCGACACCCCCGGCCACGCCGACTTCGGTGGCGAGGTCGAGCGCGGCCTGTCCATGGTCGACGGCGTCGTCCTCCTCGTCGATGCCTCTGAGGGCCCGCTGCCCCAGACCCGCTTCGTGCTGCGCAAGGCCCTCGCCGCGCACCTGCCGGTGATCCTCCTGGTCAACAAGACCGACCGCCCCGACGCGCGGATCGAAGAAGTTGTCCACGAATCCATGGACCTGCTCCTGGGCCTGGCCTCCGACCTCGCCGACGAAGTTCCGGACCTCGACCTGGACAAGATCCTGAACGTGCCGGTTGTTTACGCCGCCGCCAAGGTCGGCCGCGCCTCCCTCGAGCAGCCCGCCGACGGCAGCGCCCCGGAAAACGAAGACCTCGAGCCGCTCTTCCGGGCCATCATCGAGCACATCCCGGCCCCGACCTACAACCCGAACGGTGTCCTGCAGGCACACGTCACCAACCTGGACGCCTCACCGTTCCTGGGCCGCCTGGCGCTGCTGCGCATCTACAACGGCACCCTGCGCAAGGGCCAGACCGTGGCCTGGGCACGCGCCAATGGCGAGCTCAAGAACGTCAAGATCACCGAACTTCTCGCGACCAAGGCACTGGACCGCGTCCCCGCTGAGTCCGCTGGCCCGGGCGAGATCGTCGCCGTCGCCGGCATCGAGGAGATCACCATCGGTGAGACCCTGACCGACGCCGAGAACCCGCAGCCGCTGCCGCTGATCACTGTTGACGACCCGGCCATCTCCATGACCATCGGTATCAACACCTCGCCGCTGGCCGGCAAGGTCAAGGGCGCCAAGGTCACGGCCCGCCAGGTCAAGGACCGCCTCGACAAGGAACTGATCGGTAACGTCTCCATCAAGGTTCTCCCCACCGAGCGTCCCGACGCTTGGGAAGTCCAGGGCCGTGGCGAGCTTGCACTGGCCATCCTGGTCGAGCAGATGCGCCGCGAAGGCTTTGAGCTGACCGTCGGCAAGCCGCAGGTGGTTACCAAGACCGTCGACGGCAAGGTCCACGAGCCGATGGAACACATGACCATCGACGTGCCCGAAGAGTACCTCGGCGCCGTCACCCAGCTGATGGCCGCCCGCAAGGGCCGCATGACCAACATGGCCAACCACGGCACCGGCTGGTGCCGCATGGAGTTCATCGTTCCGGCCCGCGGCCTGATCGGGTTCCGCACCAAGTTCCTCACGGACACCCGCGGCGCCGGCATCGCCGCCTCCATCTCCGAAGGCTACGAGCCGTGGGCCGGCCCCATCGAATACCGCACCAACGGTTCGATGATCGCCGACCGCGCCGGTGTTGTGACCCCGTTCGCCATGATCAACCTGCAGGAACGCGGATCCTTCTTCGTCAAGCCCACCTCCGAGGTGTACGAGGGCATGATCGTGGGCGAGAACTCCCGCGCCGACGACATGGACGTGAACATCACGAAGGAAAAGAAGCTCACCAACATGCGTGCAGCTTCCTCGGACACCTTCGAGAACCTGACGCCCCCGCGCGACCTGACCCTCGAAGAGTCCCTCGAATTCGCCCGCGAAGACGAGTGCGTTGAGGTTACCCCGGATTCAATCCGCATCCGCAAGGTCATCCTGGACACCAACGAGCGTGCCAAGGCCAACCGCGCCCGCGCCAAGGTCTGATCCCGGTCTCCGGGCTTCAGCCACAACGTGATTAAGAGAGCTGCCGGCACGGCAGGCGGCATTGCCGCCGCCGTGCCGGCAGCTCTTTTTGTTGCCCTGGCCGGCACCGCCCTGCACCGCCACGATCTGGTCCTGGGCGGATTGGACGTCCCGTGGGGCGCCGTCGCTGCGCTCGTGCTGCTGGGCTCAGTCCAGCTGTGGCTGGGGGCGGCATTCCGTTCTGTCACCCCGACGGCGGCTTGCGGAGTCCTCTGCTACGCGCTGATTGGCTGGTGGTCCACCCTGGAAGCGGGCAAGCGCCTGGTCATCGGCGACGCCGCGGGCAATATCTGGGTCTTCGGCATCGCAGGCATCACCGTGGCCATGCTCGCCTGGTGCCGGCGCTACAGGAGGCCGACCGGCCAGGACCGGTGACGACGGGCCAGGACCGGACCGCCCTGCCCGGCTCCCCACGGGACATGCCCATTTTTTGATCGCTCGAGTGGGCGCAATGGCATTATGTCCGGCCCCGGGTTGGTGCGCGGGACATGCCCCGCCCTCAGGGTCGGACCTGTCCGCCACCGCCCCCATCCGGCCGGTGCAGTTTTCCACATAGTGCAGGATCCGACTTCCAGGGCGCAGAGTGCGGCTCCACCATGGGTGAATGGCCAACATCATCGAGGTGCTCTCGAATTACGACGGCGTCGCCCGCGCCAAATACATTGCCGCCGCGGGGGTCTCCGATTTTCAGCTCAAGTCCGCGATGGCCTCGGGAACCGTGTCCCGGGTGGCCCGCGGCGTCTATGCGTTGCCCGGTGCAGACGAGCAGCTGATCGCCATACGCTCGCTTCCGGCGGAACCGGCGTGCATCACCGCGGCGCACTTCAGCGGGCTGTGGGTCCTTGAAGCCCCGGCCCAGCCGCACGTTGCCCTCACCCACAGCAGGAGCTACCAGGGCTTTGTCTGCCACCGGGCGCCCGCGCCGCCGACCCTCCTGGACACGGTCATCCAATGCTTGCGCTGCCTACCCGAACCTCACGGGCTGATCATCGCCGAATCCGCCGTCGTGCTGAAGGGACTCCCGCTGGGTTCGTTGCGTCAGCGGCTCGATGGCCGGAACGACACCCGGGAGCGCCGGATCGTGTCGGCGATTGTGCCGCAGTCACAGTCGCTCATTGAGTGCCTGGCCCGGTTCCTGCTGCGGCGGGCCGGTTTCCATGTTGAATCGCAGGTCAACGTTCCAGGGATGGGACACCTGGACCTGATGGTCGACGGCCGTCTCGGCATCGAGACCGACGGGGCGGGATTCCACATGGACAGGGCCAGCTTCGAGGAAGACCGGCGGCGTTGGAACGTCACCACGCGCCGGGGAATCCCGACTCTTGTTGTGACGTACCCGCTGCTGAGGGACCACCCCGAGGATTTCATCACCATGGTCCGCGACGCCCTGAACCGGCTGTCTGCGGCCGCCTAGAGTCAGACTCCACGTCCAGCTTCGTTCGCCCTTGCGATACGGTTCGGCCCTGTGGTCCTGCGCTCTGATCCTGCACTCTGATCCTGCACCGCGCCCAGCCGCCGCGGAAATTGTCCCGTGCTCTTTCGATGCACCTCTGGACATGTCCCTTGTTCTGCTGGTTTACCACTGGACATGTCCCTTGTTCTGTTGGTTTACCACTGGACATGTCCCTTGTTCTGCTGGTTTACCACTGGACATGTCCCGCGCTGGGTGGCGGCGATGAGCATGGCGCCGAAATGTCCATCTCCTGCAGCAAGGAGAGGGCATGTCCATTGGTGGCCGGGGGTGGGGCTGGGCATGTGCGTGGTTGGCCAGCAGGGGAGGGCATGTCCATTGGTCGCCGTGGGCGGGGCTGGGCATGTGCGTGGTTGGCCAGCAAGGGAGGGCATGTCCACTGGTCAGGTGGTGCGGAGGGCATGTCCCCTCAGCGCAACCATCGACGCGCCACCCCGGAACCGCCCGTCAGGGCTGCTGCACCCGTGGGGCGCGGCGCGGCGGGGGCGGCGGGACTTCCTTGGCTGCCACGACAAGGGGGAGTGCGATGACGACGTCGGAGCGGCGGGTGCGGACGGTGCATACGCCGTCGGCGCGTTCCACGAGCTCGCCGAGGGCATCCGTCAGGCCGCCCTCGATCCTGTACCGGACCACAACGCGGGTGCCGAGCGGGGCTGAGGAGAGGAACTGCTGGGGCAAGGGCAAAGGCGAGCTCATCAGATCATCGTAAGACGCGGAGCATGTGTGACGTCCGGCTAGGTTCGCGGGAACAGGCTGGGAGATAATAGGCTCAGAAGTCAGCAGCCCGGCTCAGGGCCTGGAAATCATCCGGCCGGTCGCCGGAACCAACGTGGAGAGGCCAGGGACGTGACGTACGTAATCGCGCAGCCGTGTGTAGATGTCAAAGACAAGGCATGTATTGAGGAGTGCCCCGTCGATTGCATTTACGAGGGTGAGCGTTCCCTGTACATCCACCCCGACGAGTGCGTGGACTGCGGTGCCTGTGAGCCGGTCTGCCCCGTGGAGGCGATCTACTACGAGGACGACACCCCCGAAGAATGGGCCGACTACTACAAGGCCAACGTCGAGTTCTTCGACGAACTCGGTTCCCCGGGCGGCGCCGCGAAGGTTGGGAACACCCACACCGACCACCCCATGATCGCCGCCCTGCCGCCGCAGAACCAAGAGAACTAGGACGGCGCTACGGTGACATCCGCGGTGCGCACCTTCGGCCTGAGCCTGCCCGATTACCCGTGGGAGGCCATGGCGCCGTATCTCGCCACGGCAGCCCGGCACCCGGCAGGAGCCGTCAACCTTTCCATCGGAACCCCGGTGGACGCGACGCCGGCCCTCATCCAGGACGCACTGCGCGCCGCCGCGGACGCCCCCGGCTATCCCACAGTGCACGGGACGCCGGCCCTGCGGGAAGCCATCGCCGGCTGGTTTGCGCGCCGGCGCGGCGTCCCCGGGCTCGACCCGCAGAATGTGATGCCAACGGTAGGTTCCAAGGAACTCGTCGCGTGGCTGCCGTTCCTGCTCGGCCTGAAGCCGGGCGACGTCGTCGTCCGGCCCACGGTTGCGTACCCCACCTATGACATCGGGGCCACCTTCGCCGGCGCGGAGCAGGTCGCCGCGGACGACCTCGACGAGCTCGACGCCGGCACCCGGGCCCGCGTGCGCCTGGTCTGGGTCAATTCACCGGCCAACCCCACCGGCAGCGTCCGGGACATCGCGTCGCTGCGGCGGATCGTCCGGCAGGCCCGCGAGCTCGGCGCCGTCGTCGCGTCCGATGAATGCTACGCCGAGCTCGGCTGGGGGGAGTGGGACGTCCAGCGTGGCGGCGTCCCGGTCCCAAGCGTCCTGGATCCGCAGGTCGCCGAAGGCTCCCACGATGGCCTGCTCGCCGTCTATTCATTGAGCAAGCAGTCCAACGTGGCCGGTTACCGGGCGGCATTTGTCGCCGGCGATCCGGTGATCATGGCGAACCTGGTCAACAGCCGCAAGCACGCCGGGATGATCGTGCCCTATCCGGTCCAGGAAGCCATGCGCGTGGCCCTCGGCAACGACGCCCACGTCCAGGCCCAGAAGGACCTGTACCGGGGCCGGCGGGAACGGATCGTGCCGGCGCTGGAGGGTTTCGGCCTGACAATCCATGAATCGAGGGCGGGCCTTTATCTGTGGGCCACCGCCGGCGAGGCGACGTGGGACACCGTTGGCCGGCTCGCGGACCGCGGAATCGTCGTCGGCCCCGGGGTCTTCTACGGCGACGCCGGCAACGGGTTCATCCGGGTGGCGCTGACCGCCAGCGACGAAAGGATCGACGCCGCCGTCTCGCGGCTGGACCCGGAAGCGTAACAATGCTGTGACGCGTACCACATGTGGCGTGTTTTTGGCCTTTTGCGGGCCCCCCGGATTAGTGCCACCCGCGAAGTGAAGGTACTTTTTAACTGACGATCAATGGTGGCTTTCCACAAGAAGGCAGCGCAGCCTTTGGAAATCCTGTCCGCACAGGATCCGCGGGCAGCTTCACCAGATGTTGGACCAGCTTTCGACAGAGGCCCCGATGCCTCATGAGGAGACTCCATGACTGAAACCACCAGCGCAACCCTGCGCCATGCCGGCGGCGAACTCGAACTCCCGCGCATCAAGGTTGTAGAAGGGAACGAAGGCTACGACGTTTCCAAGCTGCTGAAGCAGACCGGCGCCGTCGCCTTCGACCCCGGTTTCATGAACACCGCGGCCACCACCTCGGCCATCACCTACATCGATGGTGACGCCGGCATCCTGCGCTACCGCGGCTACCCGATCGAGCAGCTGGCCCAGCACTCGAGCTTCCTGGAAGTCTCCTACCTGCTGATCTACGGCAACCTGCCGACCCCCACCGAGCTGGAGTCCTTCGACCAGCGGATCCGCCACCACACCCTGCTGCACGAGGAGCTCAAGGGCTTCTTCAGCGGCTTCCCCCGCGACGCCCACCCGATGCCGGTGCTGTCCTCGGCCGTGTCGGCGCTGTCGACGTTCTACCAGGACTCGCTGGATCCGTTCAACGCCGAGCAAGTGGAGGTGTCCACCATCCGCCTCATGGCCAAGATGCCGGTCATCGCCGCCTACGCCCACAAGAAGTCGATCGGGCAGCCCATGCTGTATCCGGACAACTCGATGAACCTGGTGGAGAACTTCCTGCGCCTGAGCTTTGGCCTGCCGGCCGAGCAGTACGAGGTGGACCCGGTCATCGCCAAGGCCCTGGACCTGCTCCTGATCCTGCACGCCGACCACGAGCAGAACTGTTCGACGTCGACCGTCCGCCTGGTCGGTTCCTCGAACGCGAACCTGTTCGCCTCCGTCTCCGCCGGCATCAACGCCCTCTTCGGCCCCGCCCACGGCGGTGCCAACGAGGCCGTCCTGAAGATGCTGCGCCAGATCCAGGCCGACGGCATCAAGCCCGAGGACTACATGGAGAAGGTCAAGAACAAGGAAGACGGCGTCCGCCTCATGGGCTTCGGGCACCGCGTCTACAAGAACTACGACCCGCGCGCCAAGATCATCAAGGCCACGGCCCACGAGGTCCTGAGCAAGCTCGGCGGAAACGACGAGCTCCTCGACATCGCCATGCGCCTTGAAGAGAAAGCCCTGGGCGATGACTACTTCATCCAGCGCAAGCTCTACCCCAACGTGGACTTCTACACCGGCCTGATCTACAAGGCCATGGGTTTCCCGGAGAAGATGTTCACCGTGCTGTTCGCCATCGGGCGCCTGCCGGGCTGGATCGCCCAGTGGCGCGAGATGATCAGCGACCCCAACACGAAGATCGGCCGCCCGCGCCAGCTCTACGTCGGCGAACCGGAACGCAACTACCCCTCGCTGTAGCCCGCCCGCCGGCCACGGCGCGCGTGATAGACAGTACGACGCCGGCCGCGCACCTTTTGCTGAGGTGCGCGGCCGGCGTCGTACTTGCGGGGGCACCGTGCCGCTGTGACCCGCGCCACGTCCCCGCCGGGACCGGTGTGGCCCGGGGCGGCCGCGGCACGTACGTGCTAAAAAAGACCAGTGCCTAAATTTGTCGACGCCGTCATCCGGCGCCAGGAAATAGTTGACGCAGTCTTCAGGATCATCGCAACGGATGGCCTCGAGCGGGCCTCGCTGCGGGAAGTTGCTGATGAAGCGCAGCTGGCCGTCGGCTCGGTGCGGCACTATTTCGCCAGCAGCGACGAGCTGTTGACCCACGCGTTCGCCGTGGTGGTGGACCGAATCGTCGGCCGCCTCACCGACGCGGACTCCCTGCTGGGCGATGCGCCGCCGGCGTCGGGGGAGCAGCATGCGGCCGTCCTGGCACTGCTGGGTGAGTTTCTTCCACTTGACGAGCAACGGGCGGTTGATGCCTGCGTCTGGATGGCCTTCAAGAATGCCGCCCGGACAAGGCCGTTCCTGGCCGCCGAGGCCGACCGCAGCCACCGGGCGGTGGCCGCCGTCGTGGGCGGGCTCATCCTGGGCCTGGCCGAGGCTGAAGGCGTTGACGCCGACCACGCGGCCGGCCTCGACCAGCAGGTGCTCGTCACCGAAGCGGAACTGCTGCTGGCAGTCCTGGACGGTCTGACGATGCACGCCCTCCTGCAGCCCGAGTGGATGACGGCCGTGATGTGCAGGGATGTGCTCGAAGCCCACCTGGAGGGCCTGAACCGACGGCTGGCGGCCGGGCAGCCAGCCGTTAACGCCTCATAACAACAGGAATAGACTGAGATCGTACGTCTTGCCAAGGAGGCAATTGGATGCACCACACCGGCGGACCAGGCTGGCGGATCACGATGGATACTTCTGGTCCCATGCTCATTGCCCTCTACGTTCGTGACGCCGCCGGTTTGGACACCGCGGGACACCCGGCGCTCTGCCATGCGGCACCAAAGATCCGCGCCTCGGACCACTCCCACCTGATCGCCGAGGTTGGCGGCCCGGCTGCGCTCAAGACCGAATGGGAGGCCTGGTGGGAACAGCTGCTGAAAGACCACCCGGAAATGTCCCCCGAGCTCTCCCCGCCGGGCTTCCGTGCGTTCAGCAATTCGCCGGCCCTCCGGCGCGTGCTGCAGGCCCACTTCGGGGCCGCTTTGACGTGGGCCCGGGAACGCCTCGCGGAATACGGGACCCTCGAGGCGGAGCGCGAAGCCAACGGCAACAACGAGCTGCTGGCCGACATGGTGGAGGACCGCCTGCTTGACGTGGGACGGGCTTCAAAGGATTTCGGCCTGACGATCATCGAGCTCCCGCTTGCGGAGCCGCGCGCCTGGTATCTCGAGCCCGACAAGATCATCATGAGCCACGAGCTGTTGTCCCAGCCGGAGCTGTTCCGCAGCTATGTGCAGCCGGTGGTCGATCTCCTCGTCTGAGCCCGCCCGGTGGCGGCTGACCCCCGTTGCAACTGCCCCCCGGTAGCGGTCAGGTGCCGGGGGCGTCTGCGACGGTTACCCTGACCTGGCCGGCCGGGACTTGGGCCGGCTGCCAGCCGTCGCGGGACTGCCGGTTCCAGGCGCGGCCGTCGACCTCCACGCTGGTGATTTCGAGCTCCTTGGCGTTGGCCACGGCCCACTGGCCCACAGCCCAGGCCTGGGTTCCTTCGGCCTCCACGAGCAAGGTCCGGCCGTCGGTGGACGCCGTCACGTCCCCGAGAGCAGCGGTCAGCCCTGCGGTGACGGCGGCAGGATTCCCGGCGGCGTCGGGGGAACGCAGCGAGCAGTCCAGGCCTGCGGGCGTCTGCCCGCTCAGGGCGGAGGCGAAGGCGCGGGCCATCACCTCATGCTGGGCGTAGGCCTCCGGGTACGCGGAGCGCTGGACGCGCTGGGCGGCAACGGTGATGTCGAGCGACTCGTACCCGGAAACCTCGACGAGCGCATCGTAGAACGCATTGCTGGCGTGGTACGGGTCCATCACCTGCGCCGTGGTGCCCCAGCCCTGGGACGGCCGCTGCTGGAACAGTCCGCGGGAGTCGGGACCGGCCTGGTCGCCATGGCCGATGTTGCGTAGTTTGGATTCCTGCATCGAGGTGGCCAGCGCAATGCTGGCGGCCCGGGCCGGAAGTCCCCGCCGGACCGCGACGGCGGTGATGAGGGCAGCGTTGGCCGCCTGGTCGGTGGAGAGGTCATCGCCTCCGCTGCCCGTGGCCGTGCAGCGTTCGGTGATCAACGTCTCCGACCGCTGCAGGAACGCCACCGCGGTGTAGATGCCGCCCGCGACCATCGCAAGGGTCAGCAGAAGGACGATCCGGCGCCGCCAGCTCCCTCGTCGTGCCACGAAAATACTCCCTCAGGCCCCTGCGGGCTGCGTCATCGGCTTTTTCGTCGGGGCGGGTCGGCCCCGCCGGCGCGGTCTTCGCCGCCCGCCATACCGTACCAGCCGGTGCGGTCAGTTGGCGTGCAGGGCCTCGTTGAGCTCCACCGTCTGGCCCTTGCGGGGGAGGACCTCAACCTCACCAGTGGTGGAATTGCGGCGGAAGAGCAGGTTCGGAACGCCGGAAAGGTCCACGGCCTTGACGATCCGGCTGGTGTCTTCGCCGTCGGCGTCCTTGGGGCCGATCACGCGCACACGGGTGCCGGCGGTGACGTAGAGGCCTGCCTCCACCACCGAGTCGTCACCGATGCTGATGCCCACACCGGAATTGGCGCCGAGGAGGACCCGCTCGCCGAGGGAGATCTTTTCCTTGCCGCCGCCGGAGAGGGTTCCCATGATCGAGGCCCCGCCGCCGACGTCGGACCCGTCGCCGGTGACGACGCCGGCCGAGATCCGGCCCTCGACCATGGAGGTACCCAGGGTTCCGGCATTGAAGTTCACGAAGCCCTCGTGCATGACCGTGGTGCCTTCGGCCAGGTGCGCACCGAGCCGGACCCGGTCGGCGTCGGCGATCCGGACGCCGGAGGGAACGACGTAGTCCACCATGCGCGGGAACTTGTCCACGCCGAACACCGTGACGGCGCCGCGCTTGCGCAGGCGCGCCCGGGTCAACTCGAAGTCCTCTACGGCTGCGGGGCCGAAGTTGGTCCACACCACGTTGGGAAGCTTGCCAAAGATGCCGTCAAGGTTGATGGTGTTGGGCTGGACGAGCCGGTGGGAGAGCAGGTGCAGGCGAAGGTAGGCGTCCGCCGTGTCCGCGGGTGCCGCATCCAGGTTGATCTGGGCAAAGACAACTATCTGCTCGGTGCCCCGGTCCGGGTCAGTGCCGCTGGCGGCGATGTCGATCAGCGTTTGGTCCGCGTTCTCCACGTCATGCAGGTGCTCCGCGGCGACTCCGAGCGCCGGCGCCGGAAACCACACGTCCAGCACGGTGGCGTCACCGTTGCGGGTAGACACGGTGGCCACCCCGTAGCCATAGGCAGAGCGGGCGTCAGAACGAGCGTCGGAGCGGGCGTCGGCGGGCACAGCGGAAGCAGCAGTTTCAGTCATGGCCCAAGTCT
>Ga0207691_10001843_pt1 | contig 20711 bp, 22 predicted proteins | sample KBSM13metaG_FD_184327 | JGI IMG/M metagenome (GOLD analysis project Ga0207691, IMG submission 184327) | Miscanthus rhizosphere microbial communities from Kellogg Biological Station, Michigan, USA - KBS M1-3 metaG (SPAdes) (version 2) | ecosystem: Host-associated > Plants > Roots > Rhizosphere >... | reverse complement strand
TGGGAGCACGCCGGGCGATGTCCACCACGCGCCGGAACGTACGGTCCCGTGCTGCGGCTGCGGCTGTCTGCTTCATGCGCTTTCCCACCCCGTTTTCGCCAGGTCGCGACGTGCGAGCCACACCAGCAGCGCGATGGCAGGCAGGGACCACAGCCGGAACCCCGGACCGAAGAGCATCAGCAGGACCTGGAAGAGGAGAACGCCGACCCAGCCGACGACGCCGCGTTCCCACGCCCGCCGACGGCGTCGATCCTCAGACCGACCAGCCGGGACGACCGATGTGGCCGCGGACGACGCCACGAGGACCTCCAGATGTGGGCTGAACTCTCGCGCCTCCGCACACCGCAGACGAGATGCCCAGAACCCGAGCCTGCTCGACCTGGAGGCGTCCTCGCAGGGTCCAAGGTCCTGAGCACGTAGGTCGAAGCGCCCGGCAGCCCGTGTGGGCGCATGAACGAGTCGATGGCCCCTTCCGCACGCATGGTAGGCCTTGTCCCGTGGAGTCCTCCGAGATCGCTCTCTCGCGCCACCCCCACGACCGCATCGCCGACCGCCGCGTCAACGACGCCTGGCTGGCGGAGGTCTGGACGGACCCGACCACGCGGGTCCTGGTGCTCTCCGGCACCCGGTTCCGGCCGGTCGACGGCAAGCTCACGTGGCTTGCGCCGGGCGACGCTCCCGACGGGCGACGAATCCTGCTCGGCGATCGTGACGGGGTGATCCACTTCGCCGTCATCGCCGACCCGTCAGTGGCCGCCGGGCAGGACGGCTGGACCGGGCTGCGTGGCGCCGTCCAGTTCATCGACGAGAAGGACGCCGAGCTGCTCGTGCACGCCGTCGGGATCGCCGAGTGGCACTGGTCCACGCGACACTGCCCGCGGTGCGGCGGCACCCTCGAGCCACGCAATACCGGGCACGAGCTGCGGTGCACGGTGTGCGGCCGCGCCCAGTTCCCGCGCACCGACCCGGCGGTGATCATGGTCGTCGTCGACGGCGAGGCGCCGGACGACCGCTGCCTCCTCGGCCGACACCCGGACTGGCCGGAGGGTCGCTACTCGACGTTGGCGGGCTTCGTGGAACCCGGAGAGTCCGTCGAGCAGGCGGTCCGCCGCGAGGTGCTGGAGGAGGCCGGGATCCGGATCGGCGAGGTCTCCTACTTCGGCAGCCAGCCGTGGCCGCTCCCGGCCAGCCTGATGATGGGGTTCGTCGCGCACGCCGAGACGGTCGAGGTCACCGTCGACGGCGAGGAGATCGAGGACGCCCGCTGGTTCACCCGGGCGGAGATGAAGAAGGAGGCCGAGGCCGGCACCCTCGTGCTGCCCGGCGGGATCTCGATCAGCCGGTCACTGGTGGAGTGGTGGTACGGCGAGCCGCTGCCGGGTAGCTGGTAAGGGTCCGTTCGCTCGGGTGAGCTCACCGGGGGCGCGCCCTGCCACACGCACCACCCGCCCGCCGCAGCGCCTCCCCGGGCACCACGGCGGATCGCGCACCCACCGCCCGCAGCCCGGCACCGAGCCTGCTCCGGCGGACGCTGGGTGGGCTGGGTGGTGCGTCCGCCGGAGGAGGGTCGCGGGCGGGCGGAGGGCGGAGAAGGGCAGCCCACCCACCGACGGCGCGCCCTGCCAGACGCACCACCCGCCCACCCCAGCGTCTGCCAGGGCGCGCCGCCGGCGAGCCGAGCTACGGACGCACCGCCCACCACGTGTCCGCCCGGGGGACCGGGTCCGCCGCCCTGCCGTTCTCGACCACACGGGCGCAGCGAAAGAGGGTCGCAGCCATCCCGGCCGCACCCTGCATCCAGCCGACGCCGGGCGGCAGCAGCGGTTCGGGAGCGCGATGCTCGAGGAACCGCCAGTACGCGTGCGGGCCGTCGAGCACGGCCCGCTCGACCAGGGTGTCCGCGAGGTGGAGGGCGAACGCCAGGTCGTCCGGCTCGCCGGTCCGTTGCCAGCTGTCCAGGAACACCTCGGCCACGCCCGCCGTGCCGCAGCATCGGCCGTCGTTGTCCCAGAAGCCCGGGCGGAGCCGCTCCGGGAGGCCGGAGGTCCGGACGCTGTGCAGACAACGCCGGTGCCAGACCGCGGGGGGCTCGCCCGCGATGTCCGCGGCGCCGGCGTGGTCGAGGGCCGCGAACAGCAACGACGTGCCGGTGGGGCCGTGGCACCAGGTGAACGCCACCGGGTCCTGGCCGGGCTTGTCCGGCACGGTCATCGGCGCCACGAAGCCCTCTCTGCTGGTGTCCGCGAGCGTCACCAGGTGCTCGGCACCGCTCATCGCGGCCTCGACCAGGTCCGGTCGGTCCAGCTCCGCGCCGGCCACGGCGAGGGCGCCGGCGATTCCGGCCTGGCCGTGCGACCAGTTCGGCATCTGCCGGGCGCCGGGCTCGGTGTCGTGGCGTTCGGGCACCCACCGCCAGCCGGTGCCGGTCGGGAGGTGCTCGGCCTCGGCGAGGAGCACCGCGACCGCATGGTCGACGACCGGTTCCGCTCCGGACACCCCGCGCCGCCTGGCCCACAGCGCGGCCAGCAGCACGCCCGCCGTACCGAGCGTGGCGTCGTGGATGCGGGTCTCGGGCAGGTAGCGAGGCGGGCCCAGGGCGGTCTGCGGCCAGCCGCCGTCGACGGCGATCGTGGCCAGCCGCTCCAGCACCTCGTCCGTTCCGTCCGCCCCGAGGGCGAGCAGTGCACCGGCGGTGCCGGCCAGGCCGTCGAACAGCGTGCAGTCGGTCGTGACCGTGATCCGGGCCCGGAGCCGGCCGGCGACGGCGTCCGCGAGCCTCGCTTCCTCGGGCGTCCACGGCCGGGACAGCCGGACCTCCTCCAGCACGTGGGCCAGGCCGCCGATGCCGCTGTGCAGGCCGTCGCGGTCGTACGCCGGCTCGGTGACGCTCGGATCCTGCGGAATCCACGGACCGTCGTCCTCGCGCACCTGGTCCAGCACCCAGCGCCAGGCCGCCTCCGCGACGGGCCGGTACGACGAGCGGCGCGGGCTCATCGGCCGTCCCGCAAGGCGGCCGCGCGCGCGGCGACGTGCGCCGGCACCTCGGCAACGTCCACGTCTGCACCCGTGACCGGGTCGCCGGCCACCAGACGGAGCGGGATCACACCGGCCCAGACACCGCCGGCATCGATGTCGACGTCCTCGTCCTCCGGGTCCCCGTCGCTGACCTTGACCGAGGCCTCGTGCAGCGACAACGCGAGCAGCGTTGTGGCAGCGAGCTCCTTGCGGGTCGGCCGACGCAGCTCGGCGGACCGGCCCGGTGCAGCGTGGTCCACGATCAGGTCGAAGGCGCGCCCGCGCTCGTCGGCGTCGGTCACCACCCGTGGCCGGCCGATCACGACCGCGGACCGGTAGTTCATCGAGTGGTTGAACCCCGACCGGGCGAGCACGATGCCGTCGAGCAGGGTGAACGTGACACTGACGTCCTGGTCGGGTCCCTGCACCAGGCTGCGCGAGGCCACCGAGCCGTGCAGGTACAGCGTGCCGTCGCGGTCCGGACCGTCACGGTCGACCGCGAACACGGTGGGTAGCGCCAGCGGCACGCCGTCGACCACGACGGCGAGGTGACAGACCAGCGCGGCGTCGAGGACCCCGTCCAGGGCGGCCCGGTCGGTCCGGGCGCGTTCCCTTTCGCGCCGGGGTCGCGAGCGTGTCGTAGGGCTGAGCGGCGGGCGGTCGGATGGTGTCACCCACCCATCGTCGCAGTCAGAGAGACGCGAGCTTCGCCTTGACCTGCTTGACCGAGGGGTTCGTCTGGGTGGTGCCGTCGGGGAAGATCAGGGTCGGGACGGTCTGGTTGCCGCCGTTGGCCTGCATCACGATCTCGGCCGCGTCGGGCTGGCGCTCGATGTCGACCACGTCGTACGCGATGCCCTCGCGGTCGAGCTGCGAGGCGAGCCGGTGGCAGTAGCCGCACCAGCTCGTCTGGTACATCGTCAGCTGGCCAGTCATCCCGGTGTCCGTCCTCACGTCTAGGGTTGGTTCACCGAGTGCAACACCGTCCGCGAGGAGACCATTCCGGATGTCCGCCGACGACCTGCTCGCTGCCCTCGACCCCGAGCAGCGCGAGGTGGCAACGGCGCTCCGCGGCCCGGTCCGGGTGCTGGCGGGAGCGGGCACGGGGAAGACCCGGGCGATCACGCACCGCATCGCGTACGGCGTCGCGTGCGGGGTCTACAACCCGATGGAGGTGCTCGCCGTCACGTTCACCACCCGGGCCGCCGGCGAGATGCGTGCGCGCTTACGCGCGATGGGGGCCGGCCCCACTCAAGCTCGCACGTTCCACTCGGCGGCGCTGCGCCAGGTGCGCTACTTCTGGCCCCGGGTCTACGGCGGGGAGCCGCCGCAGCTGATCGAGTCCAAGCTCGGCCTGGTCGCCGGCGCGGCGCGACGCAACCGGGTCGAGACCGACCAGGCGCGGCTGCGTGACGTCGCCTCCGAGATCGAGTGGTCCAAGGTCAGCAACGTCCGGCCCGACGACTACGTCGGCGTCGCGCCGACGCGGGGCCGCGAGGTCAGCGGGCTCGACCATGCGACGGTCGCGCACCTGTTCGCCAGCTACGAGGACCTCAAGCGCGAGCAGGGGCGCATGGACATGGAGGACGTCCTGCTCTGCGGCGCCGCGATCCTGGCCGAGGACGAGCGGGTCGCCGCCGAGGTGCGCCGGCAGTACAGGTGGTTCGTCGTCGACGAGTTCCAGGACGTGTCGCCGATCCAGGTCGCGCTGCTCGACCTCTGGCTCGGCGGCCGAGACGAGATCTGCGTCGTGGGCGACCCGGCCCAGACGATCTACTCGTTCGCGGGTGCCCGGGCGTCGTACCTCACGGAGTTCCCGCGCACCCACGAGGGCACCACGTCGGTGTCCCTGGTCCGCAACTACCGCTCCACGCCGCAGGTGATCGCCGTCGCCAACAAGCTGCTCGCCGGCTCCAGATCGGTGGGTGTGCAGCTGTGGGCCCAGCGCGAGGCCGGGCCCGCCGTGACCTGGCACGAGCAGCCCGACGAGGTGGCCGAGGCCGACGCCGTCGCGCGCGAGGTCACGCGCCTCCACCGCGCCGGTGTGCCGCTGCGCGAGATGGCGGCGCTGTTCCGGATCAACGCGCAGTCCGAGGCGTTCGAGGAGGCGCTGACGTCGGCCGGCATCCCCTACGTCGTCCGTGGCGCGGCCCGCTTCTTCGACCGGCCCGAGGTGCGCCAGGCGACCGCGATGATCCGCGGCACGGTCAAGGCCGGCGAGGTCGAGGGCGAAACGGTCCCGCAGCAGGTGCGTGCGGTGCTCACCGGCCAGGGCTGGACGGCCGAGGCGCCGTCGCGCGGCAAGGTGCGCGACCGCTGGGAGTCGTTGCAGGCACTGGTGTCCCAGGCGGAGGAGTTCGCCGCCCAGCAGCCTGACGCGACGCTCGAGGGGTTCGTGCTCGAGCTCGACCGGCGTGCCCACGAGCAGCATGCCCCGGTCGCGGAGGGCGTCACCCTGGCCACGCTCCACGCGGCCAAGGGCCTCGAGTGGGACGCCGTGTTCCTGTGCGGGGTGCAGGAGGGCTCGATGCCGATCGTCTACGCCACGACCCCGGCCGAGGTCGAGGAGGAGCGCCGGCTGCTCTACGTCGGGGTCACGCGGGCGCGCAAGCACCTCCACGTCTCTTGGTCGCTGGCGCGCAACCCGGGCCAGCAGGCGCGGCGCAAGCCGTCCCGGTTCCTGCTCGACCTGCTGCCCGACGGTGCGTCGCCGGCGACGGAGCGGGCGGGGAGTCGTCCGGCGGGCAAGAGCCGCTCGCGGACCCGCAGGGCGATGGTGTGCCGGATCTGCCAGTCGGCTCTGGCGTCGTCGAAGGAGCGCAACCGCGGCTACTGCGACGACTGCCCGGTGCCCTACGACGAGGAGCTGTTCGGCTCGCTCAAGGCCTGGCGCAAGCAACGCGCCGACGCCGAGGCGGTCCCGGCGTACGTCGTCTTCTCCGACGCGACCCTGGAGGCTCTCGCCGAGGTGCGCCCGACCGACCGGCAGGCGCTGCTGCGGATCAACGGGATCGGCGCCGCCAAGCTGGAGAAGTACGCCGACGACGTGCTCGAGATCCTGGCCTGAGAGGGGATCTTCCGCCGTTCTCAAAATGTTGCGATAAATCGTTTGGCGGGTCCCCGGGAGTGCCGATACCTTGTTCCTCACCCCGGCACCACCCGAACGGATGAAGCTGGGCCACACGACGATCAGCGCACCACGGTCTTGGCACGACCGGCGCACAAGAGCAGGGATGGAGGTGCAACACCGATGACGAACACCACTTGGACCATCACCGCGGTCGCTCAGCGACCGGCTCTCGGCATGCGCCTTTCTGGTGGCTACGCCACGCCCATGTGCGCCTTTGCCGACTCCACCGCTTTCGGTGGGCCGACGCGCGAGCGCCACGTTGATGTGGCCATCAACCGCAACCCGGGGACCCATGCCTGGAGTCCGCCTCGACGATGAGAAAACCATCGCGACGGCACCTCACAGGCCGCGGAACCCCGACAGGGATTCCGCGGCCTTCGTGTTTTTCGGGACAACCCCCGAAACACCGGCCAAGGAGCCCGAGCGATGACAACAACCCAGCGATCAGGTCATACGAGAGGAGGTGACACACATGACCATCGACATGACGGCTTCGTCGCTTCGGTCGGAGGCAGAGACCCTGCCCTGCCGGCGGGAGGACGCGGAGCTGTTCTTCGCCGAGTCTCCTGCGGACCTGGAGCTCGCCAAGACCCTGTGCCACACCTGCCCGGTGCGCGCAGAGTGCCTCGCCGGTGCTCTCGAGCGGAGGGAGCCCTGGGGTGTCTGGGGTGGCGAGATCTTCCTGCAGGGAGTGGTGATCCCTCGCAAGCGGCCCCGTGGCCGGCCCCGGAAGCACCCCGTCGCCGCCTAGGCGCGGGATCCGGACGACCACCTGACACGACAAACGGAATCCAGACATGACGACTCTTGATCGGAGCAAGCAGATGCATCTCCTCCACGAAGACATGGCTCGCGCCCATCCGGGCGCGCGCCGGTGGCGCGGGTCACGCCCGTCGCCGGCGTCGCGGCTTTCCCGTGAGGCCGACCGCGCGCTGGCCGCGCGGCTGAGCCTCGCGCGCATGCTGTACGGCGGCCACGCCCGCTGAGACGCCTGCGTCGAGCAGCGAGCGCCAGCGCAGCGCGTCGAGACGTTCTCTCACGATGACCTGATCGCGAGGAACAGCCCGGGGCCGGACCGACTCCGTCGGTCCGGCCCCGTGGCACGTCCGGAGTACCGTCGGGCCATGGTCACGTGCAGCTTCTGCGGCGCGGTCAGCGAGACCGACGACCCGCCCCTGACCTGGACCTCCGCCGTCGAGCGCGGCCGCACCGTCTACTTCTGCGACCGCTGCTCCCGCGACCACCTCCGCTCGATGGAGTCCAAGCTCGACAGTGAGTGGTGGTAGCGCCGACCCGTCGCAGATGGCGGTGTTTCGACCGGCGACCCGTCGCAGATGGCGGTGTTTGGACCGGCGACCCGTCGCAGATGGCGGTGTTTGGACCGGTGACCCGTCGCAGATGGCGACGTACGACCTCGACCATCTGCGACGGCTCACTGGACTTGGTGTGACCATCTGCGACGGGTCAGCGAATCACTCCCCGGCAAACCCCGGGAGGGACTCGGTGAGGATTGCGCGGAAGGGGGCCTCGGCGCCGAGCTGGCTCATCACGCCGATCCCGCCCAGCCAGGTGCGGTGGATGAGCATGTACGACGGGGGCAGGTTGAGCTTGAGCGTCAATGTGTATCCGGGCTCGCGGGGGTCGTTCACGCGCTGGAACTGTTCGCGCATCCAGGCGCGCGAGAAGCGGAACCGCTCGACGCTGGCCGGCTCCACGAACGGCGCGAGGTACTCGTTCAGCTGCGCGGGCTCGATCTTCACGTTGGGCCGCACGAAGCCCTCCTGGCGCAGCCCGTCGAGCAGCTGCTCCGCGTTGCGCCGGCAGGCGATCCGGATCAGGCTGCCCATCGCCTCTGGCAGCCCGCCGCCGGGCAGCCGGGCCACGGCGCCGTAGTCGAGCACGCCGAGCCGGCCAGGGGAGCCGTCGTCGTTCGGGATCACCCGGTAGTTGCCCGGGTGCGGGTCTGCGTGCAGCATGCCGGTGTGCGACGGGCCGGCGAACAGGAACCGCACGAACAGCTCGCCGTAGTGGTCGCGCTCGGCCTGCGTGCCGTCGCGGATCACGGCCGCGAGTGAGCTGGTGCTGTCGAGCCACTCCGTGACCAGCACCCGCTTGCCGTGCGCGACGACGTCCGGCACGACGATCGCCGGGTCGTCGCGGAACGCCACCGCGAACGCGTGCTGCGCCTCGGCCTCGAGCGCATAGTCGAGCTCGTCGCGGGCGCGGTCGATCAGCTCCTCGACCAGCGGCTTCACGTCGATTCCGGGCAGCATCGTGCCGACCGTCTTCGCCAGCCGCGCGATCTGCCGCAGGTCGGACATCAGGGCCTCGTCGGCGCCCGGGTACTGCACCTTGACCGCCACCTGGCGCCCATCCGCCCAGGTGCCCTGGTGGACCTGGCCGATCGAAGCCGCCGCGGCCGGCATCGGGTCGAACTCGACCAGCTGGTCGCGCCAGCCCGGGCCGAGATCGCCCTCGATGATGTCGCGCACGGTCTGGGTCGGCATCGGGGGGGCAGAGTCCTGGAGCGCGGTCAGCTGGGCGCGGTACGGCGCCACCCAGTCCTCCGGGAGCGCGGACTCGAGGATCGACATCTGCTGGCCGACCTTCATCGCGCCGCCCTTGAGCTCCCCGAGCGTCCGGAACAGCTGCTCGGCGGTGCGCTGCTGGACCTCCGCGAGCACGGCCTCGGCCGGGGCTCCGCCGAGCCGCTTGCCGAGGCCCATCGCGCTGCGCCCGGCATAGCCGAGCGGCAGGGCCGCAAGCCGCGCAGAGCGCGCAAATGCCTTGCGAGGCAGGCTTCCTTCGTCGTCGCTCACTCGTCGATTGTCGCGCATGCCCGAAAGCGGCAGAGCCGATCAGCTCGGTTCGTTCCACCAGCAGCCGCATTCGGGATGACGAAGCCAGGCGACAGCCTCGGCCTCGGCGAGGTCTGGTGGTAGCCGGATCGTGGCCGACCACGACGCCGGGAGCCGGCCCGCCGCATGGCTGAAGAGGTCGCGGGCCGCCCAGGCGAGCGCGAGGTGCGCCAGTGCCGGGTCCACCGGCTCCGGCACCGCGTCGTCGCGCAGCCGGGAGGTCCGGGCCGCCTGCTGCGCCACGAGGAGCGGCCACCGTACGTCGGCCTCGGCGTGGTGGGCGTCGACGCAGCGCAGGCACGCGGTGCGGCCGGGCACCACGAACGGCCCCACCACGGCGTCGCCCTCGGTCAGCCGCACCACCAGATGGGGGACGCCGTCCCGCACGTAGGGGTCGAGCAGGTCACGGTCGGGCTCGCCGACGCCGGCGACCAGCACCGCGCCGGCGCCGGCAGCGGTCGGCACCACGTCGAGCCCGGCCGTGTGCAGCAGCTCGGGTAACGGGGGAAGCGGGGCGGCACCGAACGTGCGGACCGCTACCCGGGGCACCGGCGGCCGGGGCAGCCGGCCCGCGTCGGCGACGAGTCCGAGCCGGTGGAGGTGGTGGAGCGACTCCGGGTCGGCGTCCGCGGCAGGCCCGCCGACGCGCAGCACGGCCAGGGTGCGGCGCAGGGCGGCGGTCGCGGGCAGTACGACGGCGTGGGCCGGGTCGAGCCCGACCTGCACCTCGTCGTTACCGCGTTCGAGGACGTGGAGCCCGGGGAGCAGCACCGGGCGGGGCGGGAGGGGGTCCATCCCGGCAGGACAGCAGGTTTCCCGGTGACCGTCGAACGGCCGTCCACAGGCCCCAACCAGGAAAGCGGCGCGCAGAACGGCGGGACCTCGAGGGTCCCGCCGTCCGATGCCGTGTGTCGCGTAGTTGCTGCGCCTGTGTTGTGCTCAGGCCTTGCCGAGGATGCGGTTGAGGTTGGTGCCACACACGGGGCAGACGGCCTTCGCCATCCGAGTGCCCTTGTCGTTCACCTTGACCTCGCCACTCGCCTCGCGCTTCTCCTTGCACTTGACGCAGTAGAACTCGCCGCTCCAGGTCTCCGCCATGACGGCCTCCTTCGGTATCGCATGGTCGTCGGCGGGGGGCCAGGGAAGCACCCGCCGGGGCTCGTGTCTCTTTCGAGCCGGTTCGACCCTACGCCACGCTCAGCCACGCCTGGCACAGGCGGGGTGCCAGCGGGCGGGGGCGTCGGTCTACTCGCCAGTAGACTCCGCCCATGCCGGACCCGACCAGGCCGCGCCCGCACCTGCGTCTCGACCGGCGCCGGCGAGACGAAATGTCAGGGCCCCCGTTGCGACACCGCCGCTTGCCTTCCCCTTGCGAACGTCGGTGATGCAGCCGGGGGCCCCATCACGCTCAACGCTAGGGGAGCGGGCACACCCGGTCAACGTGGGGTGGACCAGCCAGCCCGTACGACGCTGCACCTCCTTGTCCACCGCCTGTGGACAACCCTGTGGACAGCGTGTGGACTACTCAACCTAGTTGTGGATAATACCCTATTTGTCCGTCTTGCCCTAGCCTGTTTGGGGGGTGTCAGTGACGCGCAATAGCCCGGTTGGACCATTCCAGGAGCCGTTCCGTCGGCCAGGTGTTGATGATCCTGTCGGGGTCGATGCCGAGCTCCTCGGCGCGGGCGCATCCGTAGACCTGGAAGTCGAGCTGACCGGGCGCGTGGGCGTCGGAGTCGATCGAGAACAGGCACCCGATGTCGCGCGCGAGCTCGATCAGCCTGCCCGGCGGGTCGCGCCGTTCGGGGCGGGAGTTGATCTCCACCGCGGTGTCGTTCTCGGCACAGGCCTCGAAGACCGCCTTCGCGTCGAACTCCGACGGCGGCCGGGTGCCTCGCCCGCCGGTGACCAGCCGGCCGGTGCAGTGCCCGAGCACGTTGGCGCGCGGGTTGCGGACGGCCTCGACCATCCGCCGGGTCATCTGTGCCCTGTCCATCCGGAGCTTGGAGTGCACCGAGGCGACCCGCAGGTCGAGCCGGTCGAGCATCTCCTCGGTCTGGTCGAGCGCCCCGTCGTCGAGGATGTCGACCTCGATGCCGGTCAGCAGCACGAAGTTGCCGCCCAGGTGCTCGTTGACCGCTGCCACGACCGCGAGCTGCTTGGTGAGTCGGGCCACGGAGAGGCCGTTGGCGACGGTGAGCCGAGGTGAGTGGTCGGTCAGGACCAGGTACTCGTGGCCCAGCTCGATCGCGGTGAAGGCCATCTCCTCGATCGGGGAGCCGCCGTCGGACCAGTCGGAGTGGGAGTGGAGGTCGCCCTTGAGCGCCGCCCGGATCTCGTCGCCGCCGTCGACCAGCCGGCCGCCGGTCTCGCGCTCCAGCTTGGCCAGCCGCTCCGGCGTACGCCCCTCGACCGCGGCGGCGATCACGTCCGCGGTGGACGAGCCGATCCCCGAGAGCTGCTTGAGCGTGCCCTCGGCGACCCGGCGCTCGAGCTCGCCGTCCGGCAACGGGAGTACGGTCGCGGCTGCGGTGCGGAACGCCTTGACCTTGTAGGTCTCCGCCCTGGACCGCTCCAGCAGGAACGCGATCCGGCGGAGCGCGGCGACGGGACCGGCGTCGTACGGCTCGGAGGAGGGCACGGGGCCATTGTGCTCACAGGCGCCCGCGGCGCCAGGTTTCAGCCGATCGGGACGGCGGGGCGACGCCCTGGAATTCCTTGCCGCAGTGCCGGCACTCTCTCCAGTGGGTGCCCTCCTCGGAGGACACCCACTGGCCAGCTGTGGCGCAGATGCACTAGGTAGAGATCAAGCAAGCATCGGTTACCGCTGACCGTCGGTGACCGGTCGTAGTCTCGCGGTATGACGCAGCAGGTTGTCCCGTCGGAGGTCGAGGTGCGCCGATCGCGACGGCGCACACGCACCGTCTCGGCCTACCGCCAGGACGGCAAGGTCATCGTGCTGATCCCGGCCCGGTTCAGCCGCGCCGAGGAGGCGCAGTGGGTCGCGACCATGGTTGCCCGGCTCGAGGGCCAGCGGCGACGGGGTCGCACCGACGTCGACCTCGAGCGACGGGCCGCGCGCCTCGCCAGCGCTCACGGGCTGCCGGAGCCGGCCACGGTGCGCTGGGTGACCAACCAGAACTCCCGCTGGGGGTCGTGCACCCCCGAAGACGGGTCGGTGCGACTGTCCCACCGGCTGAAGACGATGCCGGCGTGGGTGGTCGACTACGTGCTGGTCCACGAGCTGGCCCACCTGGTCGAGCCGAGCCACAACGCACGGTTCTGGAGCCTGGTCGACGACTACCCGCGCGCCGAGCGGGCCAAGGGTTACCTCGAGGGGGTCGCCGCGGCGGCCCACCTGGAGATGGAGGAGCTCTAGCGTCCACCCACTGCCAGCCGGACCAGGTCGCGGATGCCCTGCTCCTCGGTGGGCAGCGCGTCGACCGGCCACCAACGCACGTCGTAAGACTCCCCGCTGACCGCGGGATCGGCGCCCGCGGGTGCGGACGCGACGTAGCGGACGTCGAGGTGCCGGACACCTCCGCGCGGGTCGCAGAACGGGACGGCGTGCACGTCGAGGTGCGCCGGAGCTGTCTCGAGCACGAGCCCGGCCACCCCGGACTCCTCGGTGGCCTCGCGTAGCGCGGCGCCGGCCAGGGTGGCGTCGTCCGGCTCGACGTGGCCGCCGAACTGGAACCACAACCCCGCCTTGCGGTGCAGCGTGAGCAGCACCCGGCTGCGGTCCGCCGAGACCACCAGCGCGCTGGCGGTCAGGTGGTCGGGATAGCAGGCCTTGAAGAGCCCGTCGGGATGCGCACGCAGGTGCGCGACGTACGACGCGCGCAGTGCGTCCTGCTCCGGCGACGGCGGGGCCCAGCGTTCGAGCACCCCGAGGGCGTCGGCGTGCAGCCCGTGGGGGGTCACTCCTGCTTGTCGTCGGTGCCGCCGGACTCCTCGTCCAGCAGGGCGGAGAGCTGGGCGTCGAAGTCCTCGTCGGTCATCTCGACCGGCTCCTCGACGTGCTCGCGGAAGCCGAGCGGGTCGTCGAGGTCGGCCGCCGTGGGGAGCAGGTCGGGGTGCGCCCACACCGCGTCGCGCGCGTCAGCACCCTGCCGGGAGCGGAGCGAGCCCCACAGCGTGGAGGCGTCGCGCAGCCGGCGCGGCCGGAGCTCGAGGCCGACCAGCGCGGCGAACGTCTGCTCCGCGGGACCACCTGCGGCGCGGCGGCGGCGTACTGCCTCCTGGAGCTTGGCGTGGTCGGGCATCCGGGTGGCGGCCTGGCCCACCACCTCGTCGACCCAGCCCTCGACCAGCGCGAGCGTGGTCTCGAGTCGTTCGAGCGCGGCCTTCTGCTGCGGGGTGTCCTCAGGCTCGAACATGCCGCCCTGCAGGGCCTCCTGGATGGCCATCGGGTTGGTGGCGTCGAAGCCCTGGAGCTTCTCCTCGATGTTCGAGGTGTCGATCGACATGCCGCGGCCGTAGTCCTCGACCGCCGCGATCAGGTGCTGGCGCAGCCACGGCACCTGGGCGAAGAGCCGCTGGTGGGCGCACTCGCGGAGTGCGAGGTAGAGGACCACGTCGTCCTCGGACACGTCGAGCCCGTCGGCGAACGCCGTGACGTTGGTGGTGACCAGGGCGGCCTGGCCGGCGGGTCCGAGCGGAAGTCCGATGTCGGAGGCGGTGAGCACCTCGCCGGCGAGCCCGCCGAGCGCCTGCCCGACCTGGGAGCCAAAGACGGTGCCGCCGATCTTGCCGAGCATCCCGATCAGCGGGCCGGCCATGGCCTGCGCCTCGGCCGGCATCGAGCCGCCGATCGCGCCGTTCATCGCGTTGGTGACGTGGGCGGCGACCGGTTCGACCAGCACCTTCCAGACGTCCATCGTCTGCTCGATCCACTCCGCACGGCTCCACGCGGCGCCGACGGTGACGCCGGACGCGAGCGGGGTGACGGTGTCGAGCCAGTGGTCGGCCAGCCGCACCGAGTCGGCGACCCGGTCGCGGTCGGTGCGGCTCGGGGTGGGGTCGGGCTTCTCGGCGGCGGAGCGGCGGGCGATGTCCTTGGCGAGGGTCCAGTTCACGGCTCCGTCGTACGGCGTCATCAGGTGCTGCATCTGGCCCAGCAGCGCACTGAGATCCGGCATCGGCCCGCCGGCGCCACCGAGGGCGCCGAACATCTGCTCGAACGGCGTGCCCTTGAACGGATTCTGACCGGCGTCGTCGTCACGGTCGTCGTCGCCGGACGGGCGATCCGGGGTGTTGTCCATGGACCCCAAACTACCCGTGGTCGGCAACCTCCTACGCTGGGCGGGTGAGTGACCCCGTGCGTCTGATCGACCTTCGCGAGGACAGCCTCGACGTGGCCGAGGTCGTGGCCGCGCTAGACCACGACGCGGCCGGGGGCCTCAACCTGTTCGTCGGCACCGTCCGCGACCACGACAAGGGCCGCCGGGTCACCCACCTCGACTACAGCGCGCACCCGACTGCCGCCGCCGAGATGCACGCCGTCGCCGACGAGGTGGCCGCCGAGTTCGACGTCCTCGCGCTCGCCGCCGTCCATCGCACCGGCCGGCTCGCGATCGGCGAGGCCGCCGTCGTCGTCGCGTGTGTATCCGCGCACCGTGGCCAGGCGTTCGACGCCAACCGTGCGCTGATCGACCGGCTGAAGGCGCGGGTGCCGATCTGGAAGCACCAGGTGTTCGCGGACGGGTCGGACGAGTGGGTCGGGACGCCGTAGGGCGGGGGCCCGGGCCGTCGAATTCCCAAGGTCTCTAGGAGTTTGTCGCGCATATCGGACAGCGCCGAAGCGGGGCCGGACTTCTGGTAGGACCGGCCCGGACTTCCCGATGAGAACTGGCGCTTCCAGCGGCGTACACGCCCCTGGATGTGCCAGAAAACATAGATACCTTGGGAATTCTGCGACACCAGCCACCCCGGCGCGGCACCCCACCCACCCACCCCCTGGGACCTAACCTCGTCCACGTGGAGATCCTGTTGTGGCTGGCACCCGCGGTCGTGGTGACCGCCGGCGCGATGGTGGTCGCCGCCTGGGCCGGCCGCGAGCGGCACGAGTCCGACCGTCGGTCCGAGGCGGCCAAGGAGCGGTTCGCCGCCGCGATCCAGCGCGACCACCCCGCGAGCACGCTGGCCCGGCCGCGTCCCGTACGTGACCGGAGCACCGGCATCGCCGTCCGCCCGTCCCGCGCGGGCAGCGCCGACGACCGCCGTTCCGCCTGACCCGAACCGCCCGAGGGGCCGTCGCGTTGGTACCGTTTGAGAGGGTGCTCCCATGAGCCGCCCCGTGACCGCACGCCTCCTCGTGCGTCCGCACGCGCGGGGCACCCGATGAGCCGGCGCACGAGCGCGGGCGTCACCGCGGTCGTGCTGCTGGTCGCGACCTGGCTGGTGGCGACCCTGGTTCCCACCAACTACGTCGTGTACTCGCCCGGTCCGACGGTCAACCTCCTCGCCAAGGAGAAGGGCGACGACCTGGTTCGGGTCTCCGGCGCCAAGGCCTACCGCGACAAGGGCGCGCTCCGGCTGCTCACCGTGGTGCCGACCGGCCCGGACGACCGGGTGTACCTCGCCGAGGCGATGTTCGCCTGGCTGAACCCCAAGCAGGCCGTCTACCGCGAGAGCGACATCTACCAGCCGCAGGAGAACTCCGACAAGGTCGAGGCGGAGTCCGCCGTCGACATGGTCAACTCCCAGGACTCCGCGATCGCCTCGGCTCTCCACGAGCTCGGCTACAAGTTCGGTACGTCGGTGCAGATCCTTGGCGTGACCCGCGGCGGACCCGGCGACGGAGCGCTCGAGGTTCACGACAAGATCCTGGCCGTCGATGGCGCGCGTACGAAGACGCTCGAGGCGGTCGTCGACCGTATCCGCAAGGTGTCCCCCGGCGACAAGATCGCGCTCCGGATCCAGCGTCGCAACAAGCAGGAGACGGTCAAGGTCAAGACCGTCGCCTCCGAGGACGACCCGAAGAGCTCGGCGCTCAAGGTGACCGTCGGCCGCGGCTACGAGTTCCCGGTCAAGGTGAGCCTCAAGATCAGCTCGTTGATCGGTGGTCCCAGCGCCGGCACCATGTTCGCGCTCGCCATCTACGACACGCTCACTCCCGGCTCGCTCACCGGCGGCGGCGACGTCGCCGGCACCGGCGAGATCGACGCCCAGGGCCATGTCGGCGGGATCGGCGGCATCCAGCAGAAGCTCGCCGCGGCCCAGGCCGCCGGCGCGACCCTGTTCCTGGCACCGGCGAGCAACTGTGACGAGGTCAAGGGCGGGCCGTACGACCCGGACAAGATGCGCGTCGTGAAGATCTCGACCCTGGCCGGCGCGATCCAGGCCGTGAAGGCCTGGCGACAGAACCCCGACGCGAAGCTCCCGCAGTGCTGAGCGACCCCGAGATGCCCGAGGAGACCACCCGCACCCTCGCTTCGGTGGTGCGCGAGATCGAGGCACACGCCGCCGAGTCAGGATGGGACCGGGCGGCGTCACTCTTCGCGCTGGTGCCGACCGCCGAGCTGGTCGTCGCGGAGCCGGCGCTGGCCGACGCGCTCGGGCTCACCGCGGACTCCCGCGGGCTCACCCCGGTCGACCAGGAGCTGCCCGCCGACGCGGTCCTCGAGGACGCGCTCGGCCAGATCATGTGGTCCGAGGGCGTCGCCGGGTGTGCCGCGGTCGTCGAAAGGCTGGTGCTCCCGCCGTCCGCCGACGAGCACATCCCCGAGGACCGCGAGGCGGCGGCGTCGTACGCCGCGGAGCATCCCGACCGCCAGGAGCTGCGCATGGTGGGCGCCGTACTGCGCGACGGCACGACCTGGTGCGCCTACCGATTCCGCAGCCACGACGACCCCGCAGCGGTCGTCACCGGGCCCGATCTTGTGCCCGCCCTCTTAGAGTTGCTACAAGCCACCCTCGTCTGAGGTCTCGGACCCCGACGAAATGAACGAGGAGATCACGTGAGCGACGAGTTCGAGCCGCCGCGACCGGGCCCGCGCCCGGCGAGACCGGCGGCACGACCGCGCCATCCCGGCGGCCGCCGCCGGCCCAGCCCGCTGCTGATGACCGCGATCGTGCTGGTCGTCCTGTTCCTGATGCTCTCGCTGTTCACCGGCGTGTGGACCCAGAAGCTCTGGTTCGACAGCCTCGGCTTCTCCGGCGTCTTCACCAAGCTGCTGTGGACCCGCGTCGCGCTGTTCCTCGTCTTCGGGCTGTTGATGGCCGCGATCATCGGGGTCAACCTGTACGTCGCCTTCCGGCTGCGCCCGATCTTCCGTCCCAACACGCCCGACCAGGCCAACCTCGAGCGCTACCGCGAGGTGGTCACCCCGATGCGCAAGTGGCTGCTGCTCGGCGTGAGCGCCCTGCTCGGCATCTTCGCGGGCGTCTCCGCGACCGGCCAGTGGCGCACGTTCCTGCTCTGGCAGCACCGGCAGTCCTTCGGCAAGGTGGACCCGTACTTCCACAAGGACATCGGCTTCTACTTCTTCTCGTTGCCGTGGCTGCACTACCTCATCGACTTCGTGACCACGGCCCTGGTGATCGGGCTGCTGGCGGCGGTGCTTGTGCACTACCTCTACGGCGGCATCCGGCTCCAGGGCGGCAACCGGTTCTCCGGCGCGGCCCAGGTGCAGGTCTCGGCGCTGCTCGGCCTGCTGCTGCTGCTCAAGAGCGGCGACTACTGGCTCGACCGGTTCGACCTGACCACGCAGTCCGGCAGCCTGATCACGGGGATGACCTACGCCCGCGACCACGCGGTGCTGCCGTCGAAGAACATCCTGATGTTCATCGCGCTGATCTGCGCCGTGCTGCTGTTCGCCAACGTGTTCCGGCGTACCTGGCTGCTCCCGGGCGTCGGGATCGCGCTGCTGGTGCTCTCGGCGATCCTGCTCGGCATGGTGTGGCCGGCGATCGTGCAGAAGTTCCAGGTCGTGCCCTCGCAGGCCGACAAGGAGGCGCCGTACATCGACAAGAACATCAAGGCGACCCGGGCGGCGTACGACGTGGCCGACAGCTCGGTGGGTGCCTACGAGGCCACCTCGACGCTGAGCGAGAGCAAGCTCGCCGCCGACGCCGCGTCGCTGCCGGGCATCCGGCTGGTCGACCCGCAGGTGGTCAGCGACACCTTCGAGCAGCTCCAGCAGGTGCGCGGCTACTACTCCGTGCCCAGCGTGCTCGACGTCGACCGTTACCAGATCGACGGCCGCGAGCGCGACGTTGTGCTCGCCGCGCGCGAGATGAACCTCAACGGCCTGCCCGACGCCCAGAAGAACTGGGCCAACGAGCACACCGTCTACACCCACGGCTACGGGATGATCGCCGCCTACGGCAACCAGCAGGACGCCCAGGACAAGCCGGTCACCAACAACAAGGGCCAGCCGGTCTGGGCCGAGGAGAAGCTGCCCCCAGTGGGCGAGCTCTCCAACCAGAGCAAGGGCGGCTACCGGCCGCAGATCTACTACGGCGAGCGCAGCCCCGATTACTCGGTCGTCGGCCGTCCCGACGGCGCGAAGCCGATCGAGCTCGACGTGCCGCAGGGCGCCAGCGACGTCAGCTCGACGAACAACAACGTCTACCAGGGCAAGACCGGCGTCCCGATGGGGTCGACGTTCAACAAGCTGCTCTACGCGATGAAGTTCGGCGACGCCAATCTCTTCCTGTCCTCGCGGGTCAACGAGAAATCGCGGATCCTCTACGACCGCAGCCCCAGCGAACGCGTGGAGAAGGTCGCGCCCTGGCTGACCGTCGACCGCGACGCGCTCCCCGCCGTCGTCGACGGCAAGATCGTGTGGATCATGGACGGCTACACGACCAGCGACAAGTACCCGCTCTCCGAGCGTCGCTCGCTGGAGGAGATGACCTCCGACGCGCTCAACCCGAGGCAGACCTACGCGACGCTGCCGACCGACCACATCAACTACATGCGCAACGCGGTCAAGGCCGTGGTCGACGCGTACGACGGCACCGTGAAGCTGTACGCGTGGGACGAGTCCGACCCGCTGCTCAAGGCGTGGGAGGAGGTGTTCCCGAAGGTGGTGCGGCCGCGCGCGGACATCCCCGACGACCTGCTCGCCCACATGCGCTACCCAGAGGACCTGTACAAGGTGCAGCGCAACGTCCTTGCCGACTACCACGTGACCAGCCCGAAGACGTTCTACGAGGGCTCGGACAAGTGGGACGTCCCCGAGGACCCCGAGGCGGCCGGCCGCAAGCAGCCGCCCTACCGGCTCTCGGTGACCACCCGCACCGCCCGGCAGCCGGTGTTCTCGCTGACCTCGGTCTACGTGCCGACGAACCGGCAGAACCTGGCCTCGTTCATGGCCGTCGGCGCCAACGCGTCCGACGCGTCGACGTACGGGAAGATCCGGATCCTGCGGCTCCCGGACAACACCCAGGTGCCCGGACCGTCGCAGATCGCGAACCAGTTCAACAGCGACGACGCGATCGCGACCCGGCTCAGATCGTTCACCCAGAGCAACGCCCGGGTGCGCTACGGCAACCTGCTCACGCTCCCCGTGGGCGGCGGCCTGCTCTACGTGCAGCCGCTGTACACGCTCCGCTCCGGCGGCGCGGCGTCGTACCCGCAGCTTGAGTTCGTCCTCGTCTCCTTCGGCCAGGACGTCGGCATCGGCTCGACCCTGAACGAAGCCCTCGACGACGTACTCGGTACGACCACGACGCCGGCCACCGCGGGCACCGACACGGGCTCGGGCGGCACCGAGACCGGCACCGGCGTCTCCGCCGACGCCCTCAAGCTGCTGCAGCAGGCCAACGACAAGTTCGCCGCCGCCGACCAGGCCCTCAAGGACGGCGACCTCTCGGCCTACGCCAAGAACGTCGACGAGGCCCAGGCCCTCGTCGACCGCGCCATCGCCCTCTCCGACAAGCCCGCCCCCAAGAAGAGCGGGGACTGACAATCCCCGGTGGTCGCGCTCGACCAGCGGGGTGAGTCGAGCCCTGGTTCGGTGGTCGAGCCTGTCGAGACCGCGCGCCGGTGGACGAGCCTGTCGAGGCCCCGATTTGGACACCTGACGCGGTCCCGGTACCGTTGCACCTACCGACGCGGGGTGGAGCAGTTCGGTAGCTCGCTGGGCTCATAACCCAGAGGTCGCAGGTTCAAATCCTGCCCCCGCTACAAGGGAAAACCGCAGGTCAAAGCCGGGTACGTGGGTCACCACGGGCCCGGCTCTTGCCTTCAATGTCAGCAGGTGTCTGCTGACATTGCCGCGAGATGCCCCTCACGTGGGCGTCGTCGCGAAGCACCGCGAAGGCTGGCGAAGGTCTGCGGAAGGTCAATCCCGGCGACCTCTTTGCCATTGACCCAGAGGTCATCTGAGGAGACCGTCACCGTTCTCTGCGAGAGCGCTGGCTGGGCTGTGTGCACGTGCCCGGTTCGCGGGGCCAATAGCCGACAGGGCCACAGCGCGGTCAAGAAAGTAGCGGGCGACGACTCATGGCCCGACAGCCATGCGTGGCGGTATGACCGCCGGCGTATGGTGCTGGACCCGAGCACCTCTATCCGCTCGGCATTAGGACGGGACAGGTCTGTTGGTTTGAGCCGCCCTGCGCGTGTGGTGGTCGCCGGCCTGACACGGCAGCACGCCGCCGAGGGGTAGGTGCCGTGGCCGCGCGCGGACCGGTGTCGAACGGAGGGGGTGCTGTCAACGACCGTCCTATGCCGGGCAGAAGCGTAGACATCGAACGCC
>Ga0207691_10001839_pt1 | contig 20739 bp, 15 predicted proteins | sample KBSM13metaG_FD_184327 | JGI IMG/M metagenome (GOLD analysis project Ga0207691, IMG submission 184327) | Miscanthus rhizosphere microbial communities from Kellogg Biological Station, Michigan, USA - KBS M1-3 metaG (SPAdes) (version 2) | ecosystem: Host-associated > Plants > Roots > Rhizosphere >... | reverse complement strand
CTCAGGCTTAGGGGGCGATTCGACCACGCAAGCCGACAGCGCGACGAGCGCCGTCAGTGCAGGGATTCGGCTCCAGATACGCATGGCGTCAGTGCAGCTTGAGGATCAGGTAATCCGTGTAGGAACCAACCCGCAGGATTACCTTGCGAATGATGTGGATGGCATGTAGGTGCTGTGTATAGATCGCCGCACCGCCCGCCGCACCCGCAGCCAGGAACAGCTCACGGTCCCGGTCCGCGACATTGAACTTGACGGGAAACCGGCCGGGATATTCCGCAAAGGCACCGGTCATCGGCAACGTGCCGCTTGCCGGCAACTGGCCCTGCCCCTGTGCCCAGATCACCGAATCGACCGTCGCCTTGATGATGCGCCCGGGGTAAGTCTCCAGCGCGAACTCCGCCTCGTCTCCTGGCGCGACCTTGTGCAGCTCGTTCTGGTGATAGAGCGCCACGACCTGGCCGGTTGCCTCGACCAGCGACATCACGGGATTGAACGGCATGCCGGCGACAAACGCGCCCGGCCGCAGCTGCAGGTTGATGACGTAACACTCACAGGGTGACAGGACCGTCGTCTGCTGGAGCTCCCATTCCGCATTGGCGAGATCCGCCTTGATTTTCGCGATCGAGGCAATGTCGTTGTCGACGACGGCCGCCAACTGCGCCCGGACCTGGGCTTCGCTCGCGATCGCGGCGGTGACCTGGGCTTCGAGGTCCCGCAGGTCCGCCTCTGCCTGCTCGAGGTCGAACCGGTTCCCGGCGCCCGTCTCCGCCAGCTCACGGTTCTGGGCAACGCGCTTGCGCGCCAGATCGATCCGCGCACGAATCGCCCCGGTATTGCCGACCGCGCTCTTCAACTGCTCACGGAGCGTTCCAGCCTCGCCCTCGGCGCCGACCAGCTGCGCCTTCAGGCTGTTGACGGTGAGCTGGTAGGGCGTCGGATCGACCCGGAACAGCACGTCGCCCTCGTGGACCAGCCGGTTGCCCTCTTCGATCGGCACCTCGATCACGCGGCCACGAACCTGCGAAACAACCGGCACGGTGTACTTGAAGACGCGCACGTCGTGCGAAGACGGCGCGTAGATGTTCAGCAATAGTATCAGCGCGGTCAGACCCACGATGGGGATCACTACGACCGTCACCTGGCTGGTCGTGTTCCATGGCAGCCACTTGAACTTGAAGAAGATCAGCCAGACGAAGAAGCTGTAAATGCCGAGGAGAATGATTTCCATCAGCGGGTCTCCGCCTGCGCCGGCAGCCGCGGCTCGAGAGCGGCAAGCCGATCGCGAATAGCGGCGAGCTCGTCGGCGGTCCCGCCCTTCTCCAGCATGCTTTCGACGCTGCCCCGCAGGTCTGCGACTTCAGCTCGCAGATCGGAGCTCGGATCGGCGGCGGCCGCCGCACGTTCGGCATGATAGTCGTCGTGCTTGTCGGTGTCGTACGCGAGCTTGTGCAGCACCGGTTTCGTGTAGGCCCACAACCAGGCGAGCGGCCACAACAGGCCCCCGAAAAAGAGCGACAACAGGCAGAGCACGTGGATGGCGTCGCGCTGCGGATGATGGCGCTTGTGCGCGATCTTCTCGGGCAGCACGTGGACCATCCAGAACAGGACAATGACAACGATGGGCACCACGACGATCACGACCAGTGCGAGCACGCTCGCCACCTTGTCGAGCGCCTCGCCCTTGAAGAGGGAGGCGTGCGCGGGCAGCGCCGCGAGGGAGGCTGCGGCGCAGAGAATGGCCCGCCACGGCACATTCGACGGCTGATTCGTGTCCGCACCGTATCTCATCATGCATCGGTCCCCTTCCCGCGGGATCATGACCTTCATTACGTGGTGCCCGCAATTGCCGCGGAGCTCGCGGACGCGGATGCCCCATCGGCCGATCGCTGCGCCAGTTTTCGCTGCGCGGCCTCCTCCATCGATCGGATGAAGAACGGGTACAGCGGGACGCTGATCAGGAGCGCCACCGTCGCGTTCACGACCGTCCTGGGATTACCGCCAATGACCGCCCAGAGACAATATGCGACCGCGACCATCGAAATCCACATGTACCTGCGCAACATCGCCCTTGGAAGCCCGTGGTCGTAGATCACCTTCAAGACTGCGACCGCCGAGTAGACGTACGGCACGATGATGAGGATGACGGCGATGTCGACCATGCGGTTGAACTGACCGGCCAGGGTGGGCGACATGGTCGCGAACAGCACGAGCGACATCAGGATCGCCACGATGACGAGGCCGCGGCCGGGAACGCCGTTGCCATTGAGGCGCGCGAAGACGCGCGGAAACATGCCATCGTCGGCCGCGGCCTTGCCCGACTGGCCGACCAGCAGCATCCAGCCGCCCAGCGTTCCGAGGGCCTTGAGGGCTGCACACACGCTGATGACGATTGCCGCGCCCGTGCCGAGCGCGAGCCGCGCGGCATCGGCGAAGGGGGCGTTGGACGTGCGGAGCTCCTCATTCGGGACCATGCCCATGATGACGGTCGAGCTCAGTACGTAGACGACGGCTGCCAGACCCAGCCCGATCAGCGTTGCGAGCGGCACGTTACGCTTCGGGTTCTCGATTACGCCGGCCGAGACGGCCGCGCTCTCGATGCCCATATAGGCCCACAGCGCCATGGAAGCGGCCCGCGAAACGGCGTGAATGCTGGAGTCGTCGCTCACGTGCCAGCCTGCCTGGAAAGTCGCGGGGTCGAACCAGAACCAGCCGAACAGCGCGACACCTAAGATCGGGATGAGGCCGAGCGTTACCGTCCAGGTCTGGAGCGCGCCGACCGCGCGCGGACCCAGGATGTTGGCAAACGTAAACAACCAGATCACGGCAGCGGTGGCGACGACGCTTGCCGGCGGAGCGCTGATCGCAGGAATCAACTCGGCGAGATAACCCACCGCCGCGACCGCGATCGCGATGTTGCCGATCCAGCTGCCGAACCAGTACACATAGTTGGTCTGGAACCCGGCGAACGGGCCGAGGAAATCGCGCGCATAGGCGTATGGCCCGCCCGGCTGCGGGTCGAGCTCGCCGAGCTTGGCGAACGCAAGACCGAGCGCGGCCACGCCGGCGGTGGCGATCAGCCAGCCAAAGATGGCGATGCCGCCGACCTGCGCGAGGCTGGCCGGCAGCAGGAAGACACCCGTGCCGATCATGTTGCCGGTCACGAGCATGGTCGCCTGTCCAAGCGACATCTTGCGACCGGCCTCGCTCACGCGCGTCCCGATTTGCGGCCCGCCCCCGCCTTCAGGCACTGCACGTAGTACACGCCGTCCCGGTTCTCCACGCCGTGAGTGTCGTGGCCGAAGCCCGGGAAACGCTTGTCCCACGCCGCGAGCGCACGCAGGTAACCGAGATACGGCCCGTCGCGCGCGCCCGTCGACTCGCCGGGCATGAGCATCGGGATACCGGGTGGATACGGGACGACGCTGGTTGCGAGCACGCGCTCCGCCAGCTTGTCGAGTGGTACGTGCTCGATCTCATCGCGCACCAGGTACTGGAATGCGGCGTTGGGTGTCATGACGGGCTTGGGCAGGGTCGAGAACGCCTCAGCCAGCCAATGCGTCTGCCGCGATTCGCGGAGCTGAGCGAACATCTGGTCGGCGAGCTCGCGCAGGCCGAGACCACCGTAGACACCTGGATGGCTGGCCGGGAGGTGGGGCAGGACCTGCGTCAGCGACGAGTTGTTGTCGTAGTCGCGCTTGAAATCGAGCAGCGCGTTCAGGAGCGTGCCCCACTTGCCCTTGGTGATGCCGATCGAGAACAGAAAGAGAATGGTGAAGTCGGTGGTTTTCTCCACCTCGACGCCGCGGTTATGCAGGTACGAGGTGAGCAGGGTCGCCGGGATGCCACGCTTGTCGAGACCGCCCTTGTCGGCGACGCCAGGCGTGACAATCGACACCTTGATCGGGTCGAGCATGCAGTAACCGTCTTCCAGGTCCCCGAAGCCGTGCCAGGTTTCGCCCGGATGCAGGACCCAGCAATCGGGGTCGCTCGCGAGCTGCTCCGGCGATGCGTCCTCGAACCGGACCTTCTTGCCGGACCGGGATGTCTTGATCGTGTCCGCGTTCCATGGCCTGAAGAACCAGTCGTTCTTCTGCGAGAGCTCGCGATGGACCCGGCAGAGCGTCTGGCGGAATGCCACTGCCTCCTGGATCGACTCGCCGGTGAGCGTCGGGCCGCCCGGTCCGTCCATCATCGCCGTCGTGATGTCGTTCGACACGATGATCGGATAGAACGGCGAGGTCGAGGCATGCAGCATGTACGACTCGTTGAACCGCGCATGCGGGATGGGGCTGCGTCCGTCGCGGATGTGCAGCAGCGACGCCTGCGACAGCGCGGCCAGCAGCTTGTGCGTCGAGTGCGTGGCGAAGACCGTCGGACCTTTGTGATCCTTGGGATCGCCATGCATCGCGTGGCGGTCGCGGTACAGCGGGTTGAAGCGCGCGTACGCGTACCACGCCTCGTCGAAATGAATCCGGTCGACGCTCGGATCGAGCAGCTCCTCGACCCGCCGCGCGTTGTAACACAGACCGTCGTACGTCGAGTTCGTGATGATCGAGTGGACCGCCCGCTGATCGACGCCCTTCGACACCAGCGGATTGGCCTTGATCGCGGCCTTGAGTGTGTCCTTGCGCAAACGGTCGGGCGGTATGGGACCGATGATTCCGTAGCGATTGCGCAGCGGGACGAGATACTGCGGGATGGCCCCGGTCATCACCAGGCTGTGCTCGATCGACTTGTGACAGTTGCGGTCGCACAGCGCGATCTGGTCGCGGGCCACCGCCGCCATGAAGATCACGCGGTTCGACATCGACGTGCCGTTCGTGACGCTGTAGCTGCGGTGCGCGCCGAACACGCGCGCCGCGTATTTCTCGTGCTCGCCCATGGGCCCGGTGTGGTCGAGGAGCGAACCGAGGCTGCCGACGCTGATCGAGAGATCGGAGCGCAGCAGGTTCTCGCCGAAGTAGTCGAAGAAAATCCGGCCCACCGGCGATTTCAGAAACGCGGTGCCGCCCGTGTGCCCTGGCGTGTGCCAGGAGTACTCGTACTCCTGGGTGAACTTCATCAGTGCGGCTGCCAGCGGAGGCAGCATGACATCGAGGTAGCGGCGGACGGCCGCCGCCACGCGGCCGCCCACGAACGCTGCGGTGTCCTCGAGCATCCAGATGTACTCGTCGACCATCTCCATGACATCGATGGGGATGGCGGACGCCTCACCACGCTCGGCCATGAGGAACACCGGGATCTTGTCGTTGCGCGAGCGCACGAACTCGATGAATGCGCGGGCACGCGAATGATCCTTGTCGTCGCCCAGGGTCCAGTCGATCAGCACGGCGTGGATCGCGGAGTCCGCCGTGATGACCGAGATGCCATCGTCGGCGGATGTCGCCTCGATCACCTCGATCGCCCGACCCTGCAGTTCCTGCACCAGCGCCCGCGCCGCACGACCTTCGGCCGTCGCGGCGCCGAGCTCGTCGTCCACGACGAGGGCGCGCATGCTCAATCGCTTGATGCTTCGCTGGATCATCTCGACTCCTTCGCGTTGCCGGTCCAGGTTGTATCTGTCAGCTTCCTAGTTGCTTCAGGCATGCACCCTTCACTCCGGCGGCGGCGTGCTCCAGAGGAAGAACGTGCGCGTGGCTTCGTCGAAGTCGCCGAACCACTTGCCATAGGCTTTGGGGAAATCGGCGGAGGAGTAGAACCCGCTCAGGGCGCGATCGACCAGCAGACGGAAATCGTCGTCTCCGCGCGCCAGCGCGAGCGAGAGCGGCTCATGCGTGAACAGGCGCGGGAAGATGGCAACCTTCCGCATCGACGCTTCATCCATCGCCCCCAGCATCGCGGAGCGCTCGCCGAACAGCACGTCGACCTTGCCGTCCATCAGTTGCTGCAGTCCCGTCCGGAAATCGGGGACTTTGACGGTCTCAGCCTCGATCTGGAAAGAATCGAGCTTTCTCGCGAGCCAGCTCTCTGCCGTCGTGCCGGAGGCGACTGCAAAGGTGGTCTTCTCGATGAGCTTTGCGGCCGGGGAGCCACGCCAGACCGGCCGCTGAGGCGGCGCGTCGCTGAGGGCCTCGCGCAACGCCGCTGCCGCATCCGCACGCACTGCGGCACGGACGCCGCCAGCGAAGATTGGGATGGAGAACGAAACCTCCTGCCTGCGGTGCAACGTGGCGCTGGTCGGTACGCACAACAGGTCGATGCTGCCCGCCTGCACCTCGCGCAGGCGGTCATCGGGCGCGACCTCTACCCAGTCGACCACGAGATCCGGACGCCGCAGCTGCGTCCTGACCTGCTCGGCGACCTCCTGGCAAAGCGCCACCGAGTAGCCTTCGGCCGCCCCGGATTTGCCGCGATAGGAGAACGGGCTTAAATCGGCCAGGTAGCCGAGCCTGAGGTGACCGCTCTCCTGGATGCGATCGAGCGTGGCCGCCGCCGCCGGTATGGCGGCAAGGAAACAGAGCGCGACTGCGGCTGCAGCTTGGGACACAAGCCGCATCGGAAGGCCGCGCGGAATCGCAATTCGTTCAACTCGCATGATTGTTCTCCTTGGATCCGTTGCTTGCGCCGTCAGGCCTTCTTGCCGCGTTCGGCGATCGCCGAAGCGCTCGCCGTGAAGCGGGGCGCGAGGAACCCCCAGATGATGTAGGCGACGCCGAGCACCAGCATTCCGCCCATGACCGCGTCCTTGCCGGACGCGTAGAGCGCGAAGACGCTGTACACCATCGCTATCACCACGATGAAGACGTTGCGTCGCCAGACGTTCTCGGCGACCTTCGCCGTGCGCATCATGATGAACAGCGCGGACAACGAGACGACGTAGGGTATGACGTTCGTGACGACCGCCAGGTTGACGAGCGCGCTGAACTGCTCGCTGAGCGTCGGCGAGATCGTCGACAGGGCGAGCAGCGTCTGCACGACGCCGAGCACGATCATCCCCGTGATCGGCGCACCCATGCTGTTCACCTTGGAGAAGAACGCCGGGAACATGCGCTCGTCCGCGGCCGACTTGCCCGTCTGCGCGATCGTGAACTGCCACCCGAGCAGCGAGCCTACGCAGGCCAGCACGGCGAGCGCCATGACGATCGAGCCGATGGCCGGATTGAACATGTGCTGGTAGGCCAGCCCGAACGGACCGGTCGACTTTGCAAGCTCGGCGTTCGGCACGATGCCCTGGATCACGGTCGTCGAGAGGATGTAGATCACCGCGGCGCCCAGCGTGCCGAACAGGCAGGCAAGCGGCACGTTGCGCTTCGGGTTTTCGACGGCAGCAGAGTTCTGCGCCGCGGACTCCATGCCGAGAAACGCCCACAACGTGAGCGAGATGCTGGATCCCATTCCCTGGGCGATGCTGAGTCCCTGCGGATTCCACGCGGCCGCAAAGGTGTCCTTGCTGAACCAGAACCAGCCGATGATACAGAGCAGACCGACCGGCAGGATGACACCCCACACCGTGACCGAGCCGATGCGCCCGGTTACGCTCGGGCCGCCGAAGTTGGCGAACGTCGTGAGCCAGAGCAGCCCGATCACCCCGATGCAGGTGGCGATCGGCGTGGACGAGAGCCACGGGAAGAACGAAGCAAGATAGCCGACGGCAGAGATCCCGATCGCGACGTTACCGATGGCAAGCGACAGGAAGTACAGGAAGAACACCTGGAAGTAGCCATCCTTGCCGTAGGCGTCCTCCGCATACGCCGCCATGCCGCCAGGGCGCTGGTTGAAGATGCCGGCCTGCGCGAAGCCGTACGCGATTGCCATGGAGCCCACCGCTGTTACCAGCCACGACAGCAGCGAGATCGCTCCGACCTGCGCCATGTTGGTTGGCAGCATGATGATGCCGGAGCCCATCATGTTCACCGCTACGATGAACGTGAGCTGGACGAGACTCATCTTCTTCTGTTCTTGCATACCCCTTCTCCTTCGTGACCCGTTGCGGGGATCACTCCCGAACCACGTAAGTATGGAACTTTATGCGACCGTTCACCTGCTCCTGGAAGACACCCTGCACTTCGTAGTTGAAGCCCGGGAAGCGGTTGAACGATTCCTCGAAGGTCAGAAAGTAGTCGAGCATCGGCTGTGCTCTCTTGTCCCAGCGCTCGCCCGGAACCACCACACCGATGCCGGGCGGATAGATCAGCGCCAGGGTCGCCGAGATGCGGCCTCGGACGCCCTCATCCATCGGCACGTAGTCGACCTCGTTGGCGACCAGCTTCTCGTAGGCGTCCTTCGGCGACATCGCGAGCTCCGGGAAGCTCGTGGCGCGGAAGCTCTGCTTCTGCAGCTCTTTCACGTTCGCCTTGCGATAGAAGTCGTGCATCTCCTTGCAGACCTGCCGCAGCGTGTAGCCGGCGTAGCGCGCGGCGTTCTGCGAATACAGCGTCGGCAGGGCATCGCCCACCGCCGCGTCGCGATCCCACATGTCCTTGAACTTGACCAGCTTCGAGATCAGCGTGTTGATCTTGCTCTCGTCCTCCGCCGGCGTCATCAGGAACAGGATGCTGTTGAGATCGCACTTCTCCGGCACGATGCGCTGTTCTCGCAGGTAGTTCGCGAGCACCGTCGCCGGCACGCCGAAGTCCAGGTACTCGCCCGTCCCGCGATCGATGCCCGGCGTCAGCAGCATTAGCTTGTTCGGATCAACCATCGCGTAGCCATCCGAGTAGCCGGCATAGCCATGCCATGCGCTCTTCGGATCGAAGGTCCAGCATTGCTGCTCGCGCTTGAGAACCTCGGTTGGCAGCTCCTCCCAGGCAACATTCGTCGCGTCCTTCGTGAATTTCGAGCCCTTGATGGTCACGACGTCGGGTACGAACGGATCGAAGAACCACTTCTCTTCTACGCCGCGGCCGGTCTTTGCGTAGTGCCGGCCGAATTCCCGCAGTTTCTTGCGCGCCTCGATGCCGAGCGCGATGCAGCGGTCCCACAGCATCTCCCCCGCCTTGCCCTCGTGGACCTTCGCATTCACGTCCAGCGCGGCAAAGAGCGGGTAGAACGGCGAGGTCGAGGCATGCATCAGGAATGATTCGTTAAAGCGCTTGTGCTCGATGTAGCGGCGCTGGCCGCGGATGTGCTCGTCCCGCTTGTGGATCTGCGAGGCCTGCGAGAAGCCCGCTCCCTGCTTGTGCACGGACTGGGTGGAGTACAACCCCGCCATGTCCTTGTCGAGTTTCTCCAGACGCATCGGGCTGTGATCGGTGAACAGTGGATGGAAGGCGTTGTAGCCGATCCACGCTTCGTCCCACAGTACGTAGTCGCAGAGATGCCCGATCTTCTCCAGAACCTTGCGGACGTTGTAGATCGTGCCGTCGTAGGTGCAGAGCTGGATGCACGCCAGGCGGAATGGACGCTGCGCCTTGTGGCGCTCTGGATCCTTCACCCGCGGATTGGCACGGATCTGCTCGCGAAGGTACTTCTCGTCCCAGGCGTCCCAGTCGACCGCGCCAATCATCCCAAAAGGATTCCGGGCGGTCGGCAGGAAGACCGGGATCGCCCCCGCCTGGACCAGGGCGCCCTGATGCAGCGACTTGTGGTTGTTGCGATCGAACAGCACCAGGTCGCCTTCGCGCAGGGTGGCATGCGCGACGACCTTGTTGGAGCTGGACGTTCCGTTCATCACGAAATAGGTGCGGTCGGCGCCGAACACCTGCGCCGCGTGACGTTGCGCGTCGACCGCGGCGCCGACGTGAATGAGGAGGTCGCCGAGCTCCACGTCTGCGTTGCACAGGTCGTTGCGGAAGATCTGCTCGCCGAAGTGCTTGAAGAAGAGCTGCCCGGCAGGAGACTTGCGGTAGAACTGGCCGCCTTGGTGCCCGGGGCAGGCGAATGACACTTTCGCCTCGGCGTCGTAGGCCATGAGCCCCCCGAAGAAGGGCGGCAGCAGGCTCATGCCGTACGCGGTAATGCTCGCGATGACTTGCTTTGCGTAGAACGCCGGGGATTGCTGACCAAGGTAGATGTAGCCGTCGACGTCGCCGGCCACGCCGAGCACCGACGTGTCCGCGATCCGGCTCGAATCCGCGAGTGCCCAGAGCGGCGTGCGGAAGCCCGCCTCACGGACTGCTTGTGCCAGCTTGCGTGCCGGTTCGCGCCGCTCGCCGTCGACAGATGCGATGTACGCCCCGACCTCCGCGTCCTCGGAGACGTCACGGTCGTAACGATCGCTGATCTCGATCTCGAACTTCTCCGAGGCGAGGCGCTCCATCAATGCTCGGACCTGCGGATCCTTGTCGTCGACCAGCGCGACCACCTTGAGCAGCCTGTGAAACGGGATCGGGACCGTCGGTATCCTTGCGCTGTATTCGATCATGATGCGGCCCTGCGATGAGCAGCCATGCTCAATTCAGGCAATAGACCTGGAAGGTGCCGTCATGTTCCTCGGCGCCTTCCACTTCCTTGGCGAATCCGGGAAATCGATGGCCGTACTCCTGCAGCGTGCGTAGATACGTGAGCCACGGTCCGTCTGCGGCGCCGACGCTCTCTCCCGGCATGACGATTGGAATTCCGGGTGGATATGGAATCACGCCAACGGCGACGACGCGGTTGGCCATCTTGTCGAGCGGCACCTTCTCGGCGTCCCCGGCCATCAGGCGCTGGAAGGCGCGGCGCGGCGTCATCTTTGGCACGGGCAACGTAGCATAAGCCTGCGCCTGCCAGTGGCCCTGCCTGCTCTTGCGCAGGTGAGTCCACATCTCGTCGCCGAGATCCTTGAGACCCTTGCCGGCGTAACGTTGCGGCGCGGCCTCCACCAGCGCCGGCAGGACTTCCGCGAGCGGCGCGTTGCGATCGTAGTCGGCTTTGAAATCGAGCAGCGTATTGAGCAGCGTACCCCACTTGCCCTTGGTGATACCGACCGAGAACATCAACAGGACCATGTGGTCGGTGGTGCGCGACGGCACGATACCGTGGCGACCGAGATACGCGGTGAGGATGTCGGCCGGAATGCCAGCCTTGTCGAGCTGGCCATCCGTCTTCATACCGGGGCAGACGATGCCGAACTTGATGGGGTCGAGCATGCACCAGCCGTCCGGCAGGCCTTCGAAGCCGTGCCAGTCGTCACCGGGGTGCAGGATCCAGCAGTTCGGGTCGGTTGTTAGCAACTCCTCCGGCGCCTTGTGAAATGGAACGCTGCGGCCGGTCTTCGGATTGCGCACTTCCTCGGCATTCCATGGCGCGAAGAACCAGTCCTTCCTGGCGAGAAATTCCTGCCGCGCGCGTGCGACCGCGAGGCGGCAAGCGACCGCCTCGTCGATGCATTCCTGGGTGAGCGCCTGCCCCCCCGGGCCATCCATCATGGCGGCGGCTACGTCGTTGGATGCTATGAGTGCGTACAGGGGCGAGGTGCTCGCCTGCGAGCAATACGCCTCGTTGAATCGTCCGTGATCGATCGCCCCGCGGCCGTCACGGATGTGGATGTACGAGGTCTGCGACAGCGCCGCCAGCAGCTTGTGCGTCGAATGGGTCGCGAAAACCGTCGGGCCATCCTTGGGGTGGGTGTCCGGGCTGCCACGCATCGCGTAGCGATCCCGGTACATGGGGTTGAAGCGCGCGTAGCCGTACCACGCCTCGTCGAAATGTACGCGGTCGACGCTCTTCGCGAGCCGTGTCTCGGCGTCGGCCGCGTCGTAGCACATCCCGTCGTACGTGCAGTTGGTCAGCACCGAGTACACCGCGCGCTTGCGACCGGCGGCCTTCGCCAGGGGATTGTCGGCGATGCATTTCGCGATCGCCTTGGGCTCGAGCTGCTGCGGCGGAATCGGGCCGATGATGCCGTAGCGATTGCGGGTCGGGCTCAGAAAGACCGGGATACCGCCGGTGATCACCAGACCCTGTTCGATGGACTTGTGACAATTGCGATCGCACAGCGCGATCTCCTCGTCCCCCACGCACGCGGACATGATTGCGCGGTTCGAGGCCGACGTGCCGTTCAGCACCGAGTACGAGCGGTCGGCGCCAAAGATGCGGGCGATGTTGCGCTCGCTCTCGCCGACGGGACCGCTGTGGCCGAGCAGCGAGCCGAGCGCGCCACGCTCGATCCCCATGTCGGTGCGAAACAGGTTCTCGCCGTAGAAATCGAAAAACACCCGGCCCACCGGGGACTTCAGGAACGCGACGCCGCCCTGGTGGCCGGGCGCTGCCCACGAGTACTCACGCTCGCGCTCGTAGCGCGCGAGCGCAGCCGCATAGGGCGGCAGCAGCGCCTCGAGGTAGCGTTCGATCGCCGCCTGCACGCGACCTGCGATGAACGGCGCCGTGTCAGCCAGAATCCAGATGTACTCATCGGCCAGCGTCGCGGTCTCGACGCTGACGGAGCCCGCGAGTTTGCGGCTGGCCATCAGGAAGATCGGAACTTTGGCGTTGCGCGCCCGGACGGCGCGCAGCAGCTCCGTTGCCTGCTCGCGGGCTGCGCTGTCGTCGCTGCTCCGGGTCCAGTCGACCAGGATGCAGTGAATGCCGGCATCGGACACCACGGTTGCCAGGCCGTCCTCGTACGACACGGCTTCGAGTACGTCGACGTTCCGCGCCCGCAACTCCGTGACAAGGGCGCGCACGCTGCGTGCCGCGGTGCCCGTCGGCTCCGCAAGTCCGCCATCGACAACGAGAACCTGGCGGGTGAGCGGGCCTGCTCCTGTCCGTTGCATCATGGCGCCTCCGTGCAGAGTACAGATATCGAGTCGTGTGCTGCGGGCACGCATCACGAAGGCCGTGCGGCACCGCCGGCATTCGGACGAGATCGCGATAGCCTCGCAGAGTCGATCGCGGTCGCAACGTAACTTCGGCAATAATGGACCGGCCCGGGTGGATCGCCGGGGTGCGGCTGCGGCGGTCCCGCTGACCTTATTGCCACTTTTACGTAGCGACGGCGGGCCGCGGCGAACACTGTGTTTGCGCGGCACGCTCTGCCGCATTGGATCGCACGTGTTCGGTGGCGCCCCAGGTGGTCAGTAAGCGAACTCCGACGGTATCGGGCACCCGGGCGGTGCGAGCCCCTCGTATCGGGCGGCCGAGGGCGTCGCGTACGCAGATCATGGCGCGCATCGCCGAGGTACTTCGGGAGCGTGAGGCGAGTCCGTTGCGGCTGGCAGACCTGTGCGAAGTAACCGGGGTCAGCGAGCGCACGCTGCGGACGATGTTTCTCGAGCAGTACGGCGTCGGGCCGAAGCGTTACGTCCGCACGCGCAAGCTGCACGCAGTCCGGGCGGCGCTGGCGCAGGCCGACCCGACTCGTGAAACCGTTTCCGGCATCGCCAGGCGTTTCGGCCTCAGCGACATCGGGCGGATGGCGAAGGACTACAGCGCGCTGTTCGGGGAGTATCCCCGCGAGACCCTCATGCGCAAGCCGCGCGGCGCGGGAAAGGCTTATTACGCGAAACCGGTCGGTTGACGGCGAGGTGCTGCGAGGGCAGGACCCCGAACAGCTCGCGGTACTGATGGGCGAACCGGCCGAAATCCCAGATCCCGGCGTCCGCGCAGATGCTCGAGATCGTGTCGCCTGGCGCCGCCTCGCGGATCGCGGCGCGGACGCGGTTCAGTCTCGCCATCATCAGGTACCTGTGAGGCGCAATTCCGAAGTGCTCGTAGAAGACGTTGCGCAATGTGCGCTCGGACACCCCCGCAGCGCGACACAGATCTTCGGTATAGACCTGCTCATCACCCATCGACCTCATCAAGCCCAGCGCGCGGTCGAGGACCTGCGCTCTTCGAATCGCAGGACGACCGACGGCCCTGTCGGATTTTATGGGCAGGAGCGTGCGCAGGGTCGCGTCGAGGATTTCTGCTCGCGCGTTCTCGATGGCATGGCCGCACAACCCGCCCGGAGATTGCAGATCCGCCCGGAACCACCGCTGTGTCAGGCGAATCAACTCCGCAATCGGCCGGCTCGCGGACCCCACGCGGTTGCGATTAAGCAACAGGGGATCGACCTCGTCCTCGTGGTATGCGAACCAGGACATCAGCAGCTCTTTCGGGATCGTTACCGACAACCAGCTGACCGGTTGCCTCGAGTCGATATGAAACACGCGCTCGGGCGCCAGCCACGCGAACGAATGCCTGTCGAAGCGATGGCCGTCGATGAGCAGCTGATCGTGGCGGGTCAAGGGGATGACAAGGCTGAAGAGGCCCGGTGATCCCGCGGCGCTGTAAATGCTGGCTGCGCCGGCCCGACCCCTCGTCAGTCCGACACCATGCACGTCCACGATCGCGAGACGCCAGTCGCGTTGTTGACGTCCACGCAGAACCCGATGCCCGTCGGCACATGGCAGGGCTTCGTCGTACGCATCGAATTCCCGGACCACTAGCCTGATCATGCGCTGCCATCCCCATCCCCTGGGGTCGTGGATATTACTCCGTCGCCGGCTCTTTGTTGCCGTATTTACGTTGCGACCCCTGTCGCCTCTGGACAACCTGCCCTCCGCGTCATGGTCTTGCAGGAGCTGGTCGCATGGATAGCCTGAAGAACGCCGGTCGATACGTCCTCACGATGGCGCTGCTCTGTGTCGCCATGGCGGGATCAGCCCACGCGCAGGGCGGGGCAAGCACGCCGGGGATAGAGATCGAGGGGGAGTCCGGACCATCGTTGGAGATGTACGGCTTCATCATGGCGGACGCCATTTACGACTTCCAGAGGATGGATCCGGATTGGGACGACGCCTTCCGTCCTTCGAAGATACCGACGACCGAGGGTCAGTTCGGCGGTGACGGCCAGGCGAGCGTCAGCGTCAAGCAAAGCCGCTTTGGCATCAAGGGCTCGATGCCGACCGGTGCAGGCAATACGCCGCTCACTTTCAAGTTCGACTTCGATCTCTTTGGCACTGGCGACAATGCGGGCCAGACGACGTTCCGGCTGCAGAATGCCTATGCAGAATGGGGCTCGCTGCTCGCCGGCCAGACCGACAGCGTGTTCATGGACATCGACGTATTCCCGAACACGATCGACTACTGGGGCCCGCCCGGTATGGTCTTCTACCGGAACGTGCAGATCCGCTGGACGCCGTATCGCACGGACAACAGCCACTTCGCCATCGCCATCGAGCGTCCGGGCAATGACATCGACGGCGGAAACGTCCGCCTGATCGAGGGCTTCGAGGATGCAGAGATCCAGAACGACGAGGAGCTACCCGACCTGACGGCGCAGTGGCGGCTCAACGGCGACTGGGGCCATTTCCAGGCGTCCGGCATCCTGCGCAGGGTCGGGTTCGAGGCTCGCGCGACCCCCGATGAGCCGTTCAGGGACGGCCACGAGACGGGCTGGGGTATCAACCTCGGCTCTGCGATCAGCACGTTCGGCGACGACATGCTGCGGCTGCAGGTGGTGTACGGCGAGGGGATCGCGAGCTACATGAACGACGGCGGTATGGATCTGGCCCCGCAGCTCGTGAGCCCGGAACCCGACGTGCGTGTCGCTGCTGAAGTCGTGCCGCTGACCGGCGTGGTCGCCTACTACGACCACTACTGGAGCGACAGCTGGTCGAGCTCGATTGGATACAGCTACACCGAGGTGGACAACACCAACTTCCAGGACCCCGGCGCGTTTCACAGGGGCGACTACGCATCGGTCAACCTGCTCACCTATCCGGGTGAGAACCTCATGATGGGCGTCGAGCTGATGTGGGGCGAACGGGAGGACAATAACGACGCCACGGGCGATGACACGCGCATTCAGTTCAGCGTCAAGTACAGCTTCGCAAAGCCGCTCTAGACAGGCAGAATCATAATGAGCGCTAACAGGAATTCGTTTGCAGTTGCGGCACTGAGCGCGGCGATTTCAATCGCCGCCTTTCCCGCTCTTGCCAAGGACGCTGACGCACTCTCCAAGGAGAGCATCCAGGCGGCCCTCGACTCGGCCTACGCCCAGTTCAAGGATCTCAAGGAAGGCAAGAACGCCGACTACATTCCCGCGCTCGCCAAGGTCGATCCGAACATCTACGGTGTTGCGCTCGTGACCACGGACGGCCGCGTCTACACCAAGGGCGATGTCGCCTCGGAAGTCTCCATCCAGTCGATCTCCAAGGTCTTCACGATGGCCAAGGTCATCGAGGAACAGGGCCCGGAAGCGATCGCGAACAACATGGGCGTGGATGCCACGGGCCAGGTGTTCAATTCGATCTACGCGGTCGAACAGAATAAGGGCTCCGAGATGAACGCCATGGTGAACCCGGGCGCCATCACGGCGACCGGCATGGTCTCGGGGTCCTCGCGCGAGGAGATCTGGAACAAGATTCTGAGCTATTACGGCGACTTCGCCGGCCGGGCGCTCTCGGTCAACCAGGAAGTCTTCAAGTCCGAGGCCGACACTAACCAGCGCAACCAGGCCATCGGCCGACTGATGTATGCCTACGGGCACATCAAGGACAACCCGGACCAGGCCACCGACATCTACACGGAGCAGTGCTCGGTGAGCGTCAACGCCAAGGACCTCGCGACCATGGCGGCGACCCTGGCGAACGGCGGCACGAATCCGGTGACCGGCAAGGCAGCGCTGCGGTCGGAATACGTGCCGGAGGTGCTGGCAGTGATGGCCACGGCGGGTCTCTATGACGATTCGGGGAAGTGGCTCTACAAGACCGGGCTGCCGGCCAAGAGTGGTGTCGGCGGCGGTATCATCGCCGTCGCGCCGGGCAAGTTCGGTATCGCCGTAATCGCACCGCCGCTGGATGCGGCCGGCAACAGCGTAAAGGCGCAGAAGACCATCGAGGCCGTCTCCAACACGCTCGGTGCCAATCCGTACGCCGTGACGCCGGTAGCGAAGAAGAAATAGGCGGGACAGCATGGATGCTCGAGTCGGACGGCGATCACGCGCCGCGCTGCCAATCGCATTACTCGGAAGTTTGCTTGCGGTTGCACCGGCGGCAGGCCAGCCGGCACAGATCCCGCCGCCCGCGGACGGCTATCTGTTTCACGACTCTCACTTCCACCTGACGAACTACGTCCAGCAGGGCACGGACATACGCAGGTACCTGGAGATCATGGGAGACAAGGTCGGCCGCTCCACCTTGTTCGGCATCCCGTTGCAGCAGACGTGGTCGTACGAGAACTCGGGCGACTACGCGCCAACTTACTACCTGCAGTCCGATGCGCCGCTCTATTACTACTCGTTCACCGACGCGTTCATCGCCAATGCGTACAAGTCGCTGACGCCGGAGCAGCAGCAACGCCTCGACCCGATGATCACCGGGTTCAACCCGGCCGACATGTACGCGGCTGACCATATCCGGCGCGTGCTGGAGACCTACCCCGGTGTCTTCACCGGCATCGGCGAATTCACGATCCACAAAGAGTTCGTCTCCTCAAAGGTGGCGGGCGACACGGCCAGCCTGACCGACCCCGCGCTCGACCGGGTGCTCGACTTCGCCGGCGAGGTGGGGCTCGTTGTCATCCTGCACAGCGACATCGACATGCCGTTCGCGAAAACCGGCGCCGAGCCCGTATATCTCACGCAGATGAAGGATCTGCTGCGCCGCCATCCCAAGACGACGATCATCTGGGCCCATACGGGTCTGGGTCGCGTCGTCCACCCGGCAGGACAGGCGACGGAGGGGACGACCGAACGCCATCCGGGGCACCTGGGGATAGTCGAGGCTATCATCAAGGACCCGCAGATGAGCCACGTCTACTTCGACATCTCGTGGGATGAGGTGGCCAAGTACGCGGTCGCGACGCCCGAACTCGTCAAGCTCGCGGCGAGCCAGTTCAACCGTTATCCCGACCGTTTCCTGTTCGGCACGGACAACGTCGCGCCATCCGACCAGGCGACACATCTCAAGGTGTTTAACATGTGGGATCCCGTCTGGGCGCTGCTTACGCCGCAGACCAGCCTGCAGATCCGCAAGGGCAACTATGAGAGGCTGTTCGATGCGGCCCGCGCGAAGGTGCGCGCGTGGGAGAAGGCGAACGTCAAGGTCACAAAGAATTGAGCCCTCCTGCCACACAGGGATGCCCGCGAGTGAGCGCGTCTCCGATAGCGCCTCCCCCAGGATGGCAAGGAGCAGGAGACAGGATGTGACGATCCAGAAACTTGCGGGAGCGATCCTGGTCGGAGTTCCGTTGCTGGCTCACGGGCAGACAGCGCCCGACGACCTGCAGGCGATGACGAATCGCCAGATAGAACTGGAGAAGCAAGTCCGCGAGCAGGATGCGCGTATCCGCGAGCTCGAGCGCCTGCTCAAGGAACGCCTGGCAACGGACGGTGCCGGTGGTACCACCGCCGTTCCGGTCGTGCAGCAGGCCGCTGCGACTCCTGCGGCACAACAAGTCGGGACTCCGGCAGTGCCACAGGCCGCGGCTCCCGCCGCCGCATCGACGGCAAAATCGCCGACACGCGGCGAAGAACCGGCTGAGCAAACGGCCGCGACGGGCGCGGCGCCTGAGTACATCGGCAACCTCGGCTTCAAGATATACGAGGGGGACAAGGGCCAGATCTACATGCGCCTGATGGCGTATGCGCGCTATCTGAACCAGTCAGGGATCGATCCGACATACACGGACTCTTTCGGGACAGTCAGGACGATCGACCGGCGCGAGGATTTCCAGCTCAACAAGTTTTTCCTGCCGTTCTCCGGCTGGTTTCTCGATCCGAAATTCCGCTACTACCTCTACGTCTGGTCGACGAACACAGCGCAGGGCGACCCCGCGCAGGTGGTCGGCGCCGGAAACATCAGCTACGTGATGAACAGCTTCGCGACGATCGGGCTCGGCATCACGTCGCTGCCGGGCGTTCGCAGCACCGAGGGGCAGTTCCCGTACTGGAACGGCGTCGACGATCGGCTGATGGCGGACGAGTTCTTCCGCCCGTCGTACACGACGGGGATGTGGCTCAAGGGTCAGTTCGCGCCCGGCGTGAACTACATGGCGATGCTCGGCAACAACATGAGCACGCTTGGAGTCAGCGCGTCGCAGCTCGACGATACGGTCGATACATGGTCGGTCATGCTGAACTGGCTGCCGACTACACAGGAGTACGGGCCGCTCGGAGCGTTCGGCGACTTCGAGAATCACCAGGAGCTCGCGACGCGGCTCGGCGCGCACTTCACGCACAGCACCGAGGACCGGCAGCAGCAACCGGGCACGGACAGCATCGAGAACACCCAGATTCGTTTGACCGACGGCAACGTTATCTTCACGCCGTCACTGTTTGGCCCCGGCATCACGGTCGAAAAAGTCCAATACCAGATGGCGTCTTTCGATGCGGGTCTCAAGTACAAGGGGTATGCGCTCGAGGGCGAGTATTACCGTCGCTGGCTCAGCGATTTCGTCGGCCCGGGCGTAGCCGCGATCGACGACATCACGGACGACGGCTACCAGCTGTGGGCGTCCGCGATGGTTCTGCCCAGCAGGCTGCAGGCTTATGTGGGCCTGTCGGAGATCTTCGGCGACGACTTCGGAGACGCATCGGAGCTGCGCTTCGGCTTCAACTATTTTCCCATGGCGATGCGTGGCCTCCGGCTGAATGGCGAGTGGATGATCCTCGACAATGCTCCGCTGGGGTACACCGCGTTTCCGTATCCTGTCGGCGCCAATGGCGACGTCATCCACGTGAACTTCGAATACAATTTCTGAGCGCGACCTCGAGAAAACGCGGGGCCGCTGGCGCCGCACCGCGTTTCAGGGCAGGTTTGCCACCGGGCAGCGCGCGCTTCGCAGCACCTGCTCGGAAGTGCTCCCGCGCAAGCCATCGAGAAAACCGTGCGGGCCCTCGGTGGTCATCACGATCAGTTCGGCCGCTGTCTCATCGGCCTTCTGCAGGATGACTTCAGCCGGCGCACCATCGGCCGCCATCCGAGTCCACGTCCACCGGGTGTCATGAGGGATACTCAGGGCCGGCGCCTCCGGTGCCGGCCCCACATGCAGCAGAGTGACCTTGCCTGAAGGCAACTGGAGATTACGGATTAGACGCGCTACAGCGTCCACGGCCGGCTGGGCCGAAGGTTTATTCGCGACCGGGACGAGTATGTTCCCCAGCGAGACAGAACCGTCCTTGCGCGACACGAACCCTTCCACCCCGTGGGGGATATAGAGCGCCATCTCATCGGCGCCGCGTGCGATCGGCTCACCGACCCGCTTCTCCAGCCAGCGCATCCGGCCCTCCTGCTGGTGTACGGCAAGCACGATCAAGTCGGCAGGATGGTTCCTCAGGAAGCCGAGGGACGCCCTGACCGGGTTCTTACTCGATGCGATTACCTTGACTACGTCGATGCCGAGCTGTCCGACTGCACTCTTGGGGCTCCCCTTCGGGATGAGACGCCATCGCTCGAGCGTACTGCGCACTCCTGGAAAGTCGCTCCAGTCAGCGTTGCCTTTCTCCGCAACATGCAGCACGTTCAGCGTCGACCCGGTGACCAGCGCGATTTTCAACGCGTGAGCGAACGCGACGTCGCTGGACTCGGAGAAATCCGAGGGATGAAAAATGACACGAATTCTTTCAGGCGGATTCGCTAGGCCCACAGAACACCCCGTCTTCGAGTTTGGAGACCCGCTCGAATATACGCGCCCAAGTCCCCAAGGGTGCGATCGACGCGCACCGGCTGCACGGAACGCTTTGCGGGATTACCGTCCATCCATCGAGGCTGTCCGGTGACCCACGAACCCGCCACCACGGGAGACCCGGGGGCAGTTCCGGCGGCGGTGGCGCCTGTCGAGCAGACCCGTATGATCGCCGCATGAACGAAGGGCTGCTGGCTGAGAGCGAACGCCGGGCGCTCAGCCAGCCCGAGCTCCTCGGGCTGCGACTGCGTGTCCTTTCGACAAACC
>Ga0207691_10001838_pt1 | contig 20752 bp, 18 predicted proteins | sample KBSM13metaG_FD_184327 | JGI IMG/M metagenome (GOLD analysis project Ga0207691, IMG submission 184327) | Miscanthus rhizosphere microbial communities from Kellogg Biological Station, Michigan, USA - KBS M1-3 metaG (SPAdes) (version 2) | ecosystem: Host-associated > Plants > Roots > Rhizosphere >... | reverse complement strand
GCGCCAGAGCCGATAGGCACGCTCTGGACTCATTGAGTGTCCCTCCCGGCGTAGGAAGATGCGCACGCGTCGATACCCATAGCGCGGATACGTCGCGGCATACCTTGAACTGAGAACGGAGCACGAGGTCCTCAGTACGAGGCTCGAGGAAAGCACGGCGGGTGCCGACTGGCGCGGGAATCGGCTATTGCTTACGGCGCGCGAGCCGAGATCGGCTACGCTTAGGCCGAGCAATACGAGCGTGGCGGGTTCGCGTATGGCTTGGATAAAGATACTTCCGTTTATGTCGATCTCGCTCCTGCCGAGACCTGCTAGAGTAGCTGGTGGCAGCAATACATTATGTTGAATGTTAGTTGGGACGGTTACGTCAGTAATGGCAGTACGCTATGACTCGGAACAGCAAATCATTACTTGTTCGTTCGCGGCGGTCTTCAATCTTGATTGATTGCGAGGATCAACGCGACGGCGCCGCCAATCACGATTTTCCAGTGCTTTACGTGGAAGTTCCAGACAACGTGCGCGAAATGCGAAGTCCAGTGTCTCTCATAGGGCGCCGTCAGGTCGGACATGACGACAGAATCGCGCGCCGGAGCGATGTACTTGCCGTGCCACCACGCCGCCACGCGCTGCACAATCTTCCGCATGGTGCCCTTTCGTTTGGGAAACATTTTAGACGACGCGACCAAGCACGGCCGCAACAGCCGATACCCTACAGCACAAACTAAAACTGCCCCGCAGTTGGCTTCCATTGGGCCCACGATGGTCTAGCGCGTTCTAGCAGCCGGAGAAGCCGAGTCCAGCGAGCCCGAGAAGCGCGAGCGTCGCCGGTTCAGGCGCCGCGCTGTGGCTGCTTCAACCGCGACATCATCGAATAAAATTCCGACCGGGACGTGATACCTCGGCGATAACGTTGTGTATGGCAAAGAGCGTCGACCGGCCACCGAGGCCCAAATCTGTGGTCAACTACGCTGCCACCGCGAACTGCGCCTGCACCCAACCCCACTTACGCATGATCTCGCCGTGAAGCCAGTCATAACGCGCCTGCGCTCCCGGCGTGCCGCGCTCCACCGCCATCACCAGCGCCGATCTCACGTGCATCGCGTAGAGCCCATTGGTTGAGTAGAGATGAGTGCCGCTTGGGGTGGGGATCGCCAGCCGACCGTTTGAGCCCGACATGAAATTGGCGAGCAGATCGGCCCAATCCTTGCACATGGCGGAATCGGTATCCGTCGATAGCGGGCTCGCACTGACCTGCAGACTCGTATCCCGCGACGGATAGATCTGGTATTCCGCCGCGAGCCTGCGGTCCCATCCAGACGAGTTGTCGGTCATCGCTAACTGCAGGACGATGCTCCAATCGAACACCGGTTTCCATTCCGCAAACCCCTGCTTAACTGCCATGCCGACAGCACACGTCAGCCACGCTGACATCCAAGTGTTTAGGATCGGCATGGCCGGCCACACTCGGAACAGTTTGTGGATGCGCGCCGGAGAGTCCATGAACCTCTGCGCGTGCGTCCGGTTGTCGTCGAGGCACGCTTTCCACTTCGCTCGCGGCTGGAACCCGATCGGCGTAGAGACGGGCGTCGTGCACGCGAGCAGCGACAGATCGCGCAGCCCCCACGCGAACGACCGAGTCTGCCCAGGGTAAAGCAGGCCGTCGAGCTTCTGGTTGATGCGGTGGTAGCCATCTTGCAACAGGTGCGAGTTTGTCACGCCCTGCATACAACGCAGGTAGTACGGATCGCCCGTCAGCAACCACGCCGCGTTCGCGCTCGCGTACTGGTGCGCCGAGTCCATGAGCACGTAAGCAGCGTCGCGCGAAAACGGCGGTTCATTGACGACAAAGTTGCCGTAGCCGCCGAACTCCGAGAAGAATGTCCGTTCGCCCTTCACATCGACCATGCTGCCATCGGGCTTGTAAAAGTGAATCGGCCATGTCCCGACGCTTTCCGCTTCCGTGAGCAACGTGGTCAATCGGGCTTCACTCGGTTCGGCCATGTACGACGCGCCGGCTGCCGTGAGAAGCCCGATCTGGTTGTTGTCGCCCGGCCCGCCCATCTTCGGGTCGATGTGCCGAGGCAGCGTCATCGGGCCGCCCCACGGAATAGACTCGTTGAACAGTTGTCCGATTGGTTGGAAGTTCGGAATCCAGCCCCGCGCTTTCAGGACTTTCGGCGAACGGACAACGGGTCGGGGCGCCGACTGCCAACGCCACACCGCGTACGTGAAGTGCTTCGGAACCGTGACTGTGTAGAGCGTCTTGTCGCCGTCCTTGATCGTCGCGGTATAGGGCGTCAGCCAATTCGGCGGCGTCACTGTCGCGTTGCCGTAGCCGACGATGACCTCCTGCCGTTTCCCGTCGACATCCGGGCAGAACAGCACCCACCAGTGTGGGAACGCCGGATCGACCGCGCGCAGTTGCAGTTGGTGGATGCCGGTGTCCGGATCGTGAAACGCCCCGAGATCCTTGGCTGCTAGTGCCGTGAAGCTCGCGACCTTGCCCCCGCCGAAGTCGAGCGTCGCCGTCAGTGTCGCACCGCTTTGACCCGTCATGCCGGTGTGGGGCGAACCAAAGGGCGGCGGGCACACCACGAAGGCTTGAATCGTCGGCGCATCGTTCAGCACCAGCAGACAGTTGCTCTCCGGGTCGCGGGCGCAGCAGTTGAATACCTGATTCGGAGTGCCAGTGGTCCCGGCTTCGGGGACGAGTAGCGTCTTTTTCCACTCGCGCGTTTCCGGCTTGAAGGCGTGGTAAAAACCGTCGAATACGCAGCCGCCGATGTTCTTGTTCACGGCATCGTAGGAAAGCGACAAGCGGTCGTAGGAATTGCGTTCCCGGAACTTCGGGTACGGCCCCGTCTGGCTGCCGGTGATCTCTGCAACCACGGTATTCCGAGGCGACGCCGCGTTGAAGTCGCACGCGAACACACGGACCACGTAGGGCGTTGGAACTCCTTCTGGACCGGTCTGGACGAAGGCGTAATACTTGCGGTCTGGCGGGTAATACACGAGCGACGGGGGAAGCCCGAGGACGCCGAGCGCACCGACGCGAGTAATCTGGTCTCCGCGCTTCGTCGCGGGGTCGTACAGCCACAGCGCGCCGAAGAAGCCCTGGTGCGCGGCGACTAGGATTCGCCCATCCTGCGTCGGTTCCGCATCGCAGACATACGACCACGGGAACATGAACGGTTGATTCGGCTTACTATCCCCGCCGTGCGTGAAAACCTGACGCCGGCCGTAGTCCCAGAACGTCGCTTCAGCATCGAAATGCCATGCGTGCCCACCGGGAAGCGGATTGGCAAGGTCGTACCGCATCGGAGCCTGCGTTGCGTAAGCGGTCAGGCGATGCAGTTGATCGCCTAGTACGAGCATACCGTTGTAGGTATGTTGACCGCCAAGGGGATGGTGCGTGCTGACGTAGAAGCCGGCAGGATCAACCACTGACGCCGCTTGCTCCGCGTTCGTCATGCTCGGATATAGCTCCACCCGTTGGAGTTGGTTGCCTACCATCCCAGCCTTGGGATACGCGACAATGTTCGTCGGGTTGAAGGCTCCATGCCCACCGCCGAGCGGAAACAGCCATCGCTTGCGCTTCAAGTCGTAAACGATGGACGAATAGTCCGACCGGGAGGCGCCGACTGGATCGTCGCCGTGCCAATCGCCGACGCTGCGGAACGTGCCGGGCTTTAGACTCGCGAGCGTGTCGTCGGGCGGCGGTGGTGGCCGGTCTGCTGCAGTGACCTGCGCGTTCGCCGGACGGTAGATCTTGCTCTGATCCATCACACGACCGCAGGATGCAATCTGGCTTCGATCACTTCCAGGCAGAAAGCGCCATATTCCGAACGAATCGCCAGGACCGAGCCCCAAGTGCCGCCGAAATTCGCGTCGCTGTTGTGCGTGTCACGCGGCGACGGTCAATGCGGGCCGTGCGGACCTTGATGTGGGTTCATGGCAAGCGTGAGCAACTGCAGCCATTCGTCGACCGACTCATGGGCATGCGACTCATGCGGATGCTCATGCACATCCACTTTCAAGACGGCAACCTTGCGACCTGGCGAATCGACTCGCTTCAGCTGGTCGAGATATTCGATCATCAACAGCCGGCTTCGATACATCGTATACAGCAGTGCGCACGCCAATCCCGTGTCCGCGCCCGATCGCTCGAGAGTCTGGATTATGGCTTCCTGCCGGTCAATCAGATAAGCCGAACGCGCAACGTGGTCGCGCGCCTTCTGGACCAAGTGAGTCGACAAGCCGGCCATGCGGTCCATAGTACGCCCCTGCACGGCAATGAAAAAGCGCTGCCGTGCGCGCACGCGCCGGCCGGAATCGGAACTTGCCGTAGGACTCGGCCTACTCCGGGTGGGTCTGCAGATACCGATGACCCTTCGGGGTCACGGTGACGACGCAACCCGCACCTTCGCTTGCGTACCCCGCGCCCACGAGCGCCGCGACGATGGCCGTCGATTCGAATCGCAAAGTGTTGCCGTTGGCACAGCGGCGCAGACGGTCGAGCTGGTCGTCGGTCAGGCGCGTCGTCGCTTCCGGAAAACTCGATGCAGGCCGCGCACCGCGTCGCGTCAACGCGCACTCCTCCGCGGGCCGGGCCGCGACGATCTTGTCGGCGCAAGACGGCGCCGACATTCGCGGGTCCCGCTGGTTGTCGACTCCATCGATCAGTCCGGTGCTCCCCAACGGAAATCCCGGCGAGCTCCGCGTGACCTCGACCAGGTTCGTGAGCGCAACGCGCAGGAGATCGCAGGCATCGCCGACAATGCGTCGTGCTTCCGCGCTCGTCGCAGTGCTCTCGCCCTTCGCGAGCGGACCAAGCGAAAGCTGCGCCGCAACCAGCATGTCCGGAACTTCGCGCACACGCTGAGCCCAGTTCGGGTAGGTCGGGTGATGCGTGTCGTCAGGCAAAGGTTCCGTCCTGCGCAACCGTTGTATCAACCGTGGCGAGACGCCTTCGCGAATCGACACTTTAAGAGGCGCTGCCAAGTCGGCGCATTTTACGTCAGCACCGGCGCGGCGCAGAGGGTCCCGGCCACGACATTGCAAAAAAAATTCCCCCCCGACGCACATCGCGCCGTTGCCCTGCAACTGTTTCGGCCAAGTCCTACAAGCGAGTTCACGCCGGTGCGGGATGATCTACACACGTGCGCGGGGACAATGTCGGTAATTATTTCTGACCTGCGCTCTCGAATTCTCACACGGAGGGACCAGCGATGTCGACGCACAACACACCGGATACACCTTTGCGCGAAGATCTGCGTGGCCGGCCCATCCTGCCCGACGAATCCGCAGCGAACCTCGACCCCATCACCGGCGAACCCGGCGCGCATCCGATTGGCACCGGTCTCGGCGCTGGCGGTGGTGCTGTGGCCGGTGCTGCGCTCGGCGCGCTCGGTGGCCCCGTAGGCGTCGCCGCTGGCGCGTTGGTGGGCGCGATCGCGGGCGGGCTCGTCGGCAAGGAAGTCGCGGAAAAGATCGACCCGACTGCCGGGGGCAGACCGGAGCAACACCAGATCGGCACTGGAATCGGCGGCAGCGCCGGCGCGCTTGGCGGCGCCGCGATTGGCGTCGCGGTCGCCGGTCCGATCGGACTTGCGGCGGGCGCCGCGATCGGTGCCGCAGCGGGAGCCCTGGCGGGCGAAGGTGCAGCGGAAGTCATTAATCCCGAGCCGACGGACAAGCTTTCCGATCACAACCTTGCAACGGGCAGCGGCGCGGCGGCCGGCGCGCTGGCCGGTGCCGCCGTCGGCGCGGTCGGTGGGCCGGTGGGCGCAGCTGCAGGCGCGGCGTTCGGATCGGTCACTGGCGGTATGGCGGGCCGTGGGGCGGGCGAAGCGATCAATCCGAAGGCCGGCGACGATGTGGCTGAGCATCACTTGGCAGCCGGAGTCGGCGCGAGCGGCGGTGCGGCGACCGGCGCGGTCCTCGGATCGGCGGCAGGCCCCGTCGGAATGGCCGCGGGTGCGGCGATCGGTGGCGTTGCCGGCGGCATGGCAGGCGGCGGCGCGGGCGAAGTGGTCAATCCGAAGGCGCGCGACGATCTCCAGAATCACAACCTTGGCACGGGCGTCGGCACGGGCAGCGGCGCCGCGGCCGGAGCGGCGATCGGCGCCGCGGCAGGTCCTGCAGGCATGGTCGCGGGTGCGGCGATAGGCGCTGCAGCGGGCGCAGCGGCAGGCAAGGGCATCGCGCGGGCGGTGAATCCCGCGGTCGAAGACACGTACTGGCGCGGCGCGTACCTCAGCGCGCCCTACTACTCGGCTGGCCGCACGTACGACGATTACGCACCCGCCTACCGTCTCGGTTACGACGCCTGGTCGCGCTACGGTGGCCGGTACGACGACTCGGAACGTCGCCTCGCCGGCGAATGGGATTCCGTCAAGGGCCACTCCCGCCTTACGTGGGACGAGGCGAAGCTCGCGACGCGCGCCGCGTGGCACCGCGTCGAAGGTGCGATGCCCGGCGATTTCGATCGTGACGGGTTCTAAAGGGCGGTCGCGCTCACGACGGGCCCGCAGTCGAGGGTAGGTCGGCTCTCACGCTCGATTGCGGCCTTCGCTGATGATGCCAGCCATTTCCGACGCGTAGGTTAAGGATGAGGTCAGTTCACTCTCACCCTTAATCCGCGGAGGCAGCAATGACGTGGACTCTTGTAGGGCTGGTGCTCTGGATCGTGGGTTTTAGCTTCGTGATGGTTTTGATGCGCATCGCTGGCGACGAAGATCGTGCAGCGCGCCACGAGGAACACAACATCGATCCGTTTTCCGACGTCCCCATCACGCAATTCGGAACGGGCTGACGGCGCAGGTCAGTTTTCTTCTCCCGTAAACGCGAGCACCGATTTCTGCCTCGTCCCTGACAGCGCAAGAAAGCGCGTGAACGCTGCCGCGCGTAATGGCCGGCTGCAGAAATGACCCTGCAAGTGGTCGCATCGTAGCCGGGCCAGCGCGACCGCGTGCTGGTGCGTTTCGACGCCTTCGGCCACCACCCGCTTGCCAAACGCGTGCGCGCCCGCAATGATCGCGGCCGCGACGCTGGCTGAATCGTCGCCCTTGCCCAGATCGGCGACGAAGCTCTGGTGGATCTTGACGGTCGACACCGGAAAACGCTTGATCGAGGCGAGGGAGGAATAGCCAGTGCCGAAATCGTCCAGCGCGAACTGCACGCCGATCGCGTCGAGCGGCGCAATCATTGCCGCGCAGCCGCTGTTGCTCTCGTGCAGCAAAGCTTCGGTGATCTCGAGTTCCAGCGCGCCGGCCGCCATGCCCGTGGTGTGCAGGATGGCACGCAACCGTTCCACAAAAGCCGCGTCACGGAACTGGCGCAGCGACACGTTGATGGCCACCCGCGGCAGCATGAGGCCCTCGTCCTGCCACGAACGAAACTGACGGCAGGCTTCGCGCAGCACCCATTCACCGATCGGCTCGATGAGCCCCGTTTCCTCCGCGAGCTGGAGGAAGTCCGCCGGTGTGCGCGTCTCGCGCCCCGGGCAGTCCCAGCGCAGAAAAGCCTCCGCGGCTGAAATACGCCCCGAGCGCACGTCGAGCTGCGGCTGGTACCACAGCGAGAACTCGCTGCGTTCGATCGCGCCGCGAAGCTCGCGCTCGAGGCTCACCCGCTCGAGCGCGGCAACGTTCATTCGTTCCTCGAAGTAGACGTAGCGGCCACGGCCGCCCTCCTTCGCGCGGTACATCGCGGTGTCGGCGTTGCGCAACAGCTCCTCGGGCGTCGCGCCGTCAGCGGGATGGAGCGCGATGCCGATGCTCGCATTGAGGAATTGCTCGGTGCCCGCCGAAGTGAACGGGGCCGCCATGATCTCGATCATGTGCTGCGCGACCGACTCCGGGTCCCGCGCCGTCTTGACGTGGGGAAGGACAATCGCGAACTCGTCGCCGCCGAGGCGCGCCAGCGTGTCCGTTTCGCGGACGCACTGGCGCAGCCGCTCGGCCGCCTGTCGCAATACATCGTCGCCGGCCTCGTGGCCCAGCGTATCGTTGATGAGCTTGAAGTGATCGAGATCGACGACGAGCAGAGCGAACTGGCGCGGCTCCCGCTGCGCTTGCGCCAGTCGACGCCCGAGCTGGTCCATGAAGAACAGCCGGTTCGGAAGCGCGGTCAGCGGGTCGTAATTCGCCTGGAAGTAGAGTTGCTCGTCCTTCGCGGCCGTTGCAAACGCGACGCCGACGCGGTCGCCGAGGTTCCTCGCACGACCCCGCTCATCGTCGCTCAGCATCACGGCGTTCGCAAATCCGAGGACGATGGTTCCCACGACATCGTGCTGGCAGACGATCGGCAGCACCAGGAGCGACGCCGCGCCGAGCTTGACGACCGGCCCCAGGTACGGCGTCACCGCCTGATCGCAATCGAGCCAGAGTCCGTCCGGATAGGCGAGGAGCACTTCGGTGTCCCCGCGCGAGAACACGCAGCGCTCGAGCTCCAGCATGCCGTGCGATTGATCGCAAGTGTAGATGCGGACCATCGCCGGGGCGTTGCGGTCGACGATTGCGACGCTTACATAGTCCGCCGGGACGACCTCGCGCATCCGCATGACCACCGTCTCGATCACGCGATCGAGGTCGAGGCGGGACAGGATGGCCTGATCGATGTCCGCCAGCGTCGTCAACGCGGTGAACTCGCCGCCGAGTCGCGCTGCCATCGTGTTGAACGAATCGGCGAGCTCGCCGAGGCCGTGGCTCCGCTCGACGTCGATGCGCGCCGAAAAATCCTTGTCGGCGACCCGCCGGGTCGCATCGAGCGCCGCCTTCAGCGGCCGTAGAACGCCCGACACCTGCGCCAGGCTCACGATCGCGGCAATCAGGAACGCGACGCCCGTCATCGCGAAGAGAATCGATTCCAGCGCAGCGATGGGCGCCAGCGCATCCGACTCGAGCTCCGTCGCGACTATCGACCAGCTGCGCTCCCCGTATTCCGGCTCGAGCATCAGCGTCCGGCGACTCGCGAGCCAGCGCACTCCTCGGTGCTCGAACGACGAGGCGCCGGCGTGCGCGCGAAGCGCGCGCTCGTGGAGCTCTCCCGGAACAGCCTCCTGCGGACAGGAAAGGAGGCGGCCCCGGCCATCCGCAACGCACACGGCGATCTTCGCCGCCGAATCCGCAGGCCGCCGCCACAGATACGCCGGATCGATCTCGGCAAGCACCCGCCGCGGTCCCGCGGCCGCTGCCACGACGCGCGTGCTCACGAACAGTCTGGGCCGCTGTCGCGGATCGCCCACACTTGTGAGAATCGATCCGCCATGCGCCAGCCGATCCGCCTGCATCGCCGCGAGCGGCGCAACCCGATCAATCTCGCCGAACGCGGGTGTGACATATCCGGCGTCGTCGACGATGCCGAGCGCCTTGAATTGGACCTTCAGCCGATCGTGGCTTGCTTTCCCGTACCCGACCGCGAGATCGGCGAACTGGGCAAGCTCATCAAGACGACCATCGATGGCGAGCAAACGATCGTGGAGCGCTGCGGCGTAATCGTCGGCCGTGATCGCGAGGCGGACGCGACTCTGCTCGAGCAGCAGATTGCGGACCGCGTCGAGCGACAGGAACGCAGCCGCACCGAGCGGCAGCAACGCGACGACGAGTAAACAGGCCACGATGCGACGCGCAATCCCGCTGCGCATGAACTGCTGGTCGTCGCTCATGGCGCATGACCGAGCTCGATACGCCGTGCATCGTCGAACAGGTGAGCCATCGCGTTCAAGTTCGATTCCTGAAAAGGCACTGTCGGCTACAGCGTCATCCGTGACAGCGCGGGCGAAGAGACGGTGCAAAATCAGCAATACCCATGCCATGCAAATCGATTCGTCGCGGCGACCATCGCGCGGTCCGGTGGCGCTCGGGCGGTGACGGCGCTTGTGGATGCGACCGCGCCGCATGAGCAAGTCGCGACTCGCATCGGCGTGCCGATTTGCATCAAACATCGCGATGCGCACGTGACGTGCGGCGCACGACGGCACGCAGGAGCGGCACATCCGGCCGCGGCCTCGCAGAACGTACGCTACAGGGGAGGAAAATCCGCTTGCTGGCACAGAGCGCTGTGGTGGCGCCCGGCGAGCGAAACGATGCGCAATGAAACGTTCGGCGTCTTATTCGTCGCGCTCGACGAGCTGCCACGCATGATCGCCTTTGGGATGCAGGTCCGCATAGTGGCTGCGCAACGCGAGGAGCTTCTTCGCCACGTCGAGGGGAAAGCCGGCACGATCGCCGCGCTCGTCAATCATCAGGGAATCGAGATACTCCTCGCACTGCCTGACTCGCCGCCATAGGTCGGCGATGCTGTTGACGATGCGCGGGTATCTGCGTGCGCAAGCCAGCGGCCGGATGTTTGCCGGCAGGCTTGCGAGCCAGCGCGACGTCTCGTCCAGCAGCACGCCGCTTGTCTGCGCCGTGCGCTCCGAAGCTCGCTTGCGTGCGTCGAGTTCTGCAGGATCACGCTCGACGTCGCTGCGCGCCTCGGCGAGTGAAAGCTTCTTGAATTCCGGTGTCTTCATGATGGACTCCTCGGACGCACGCGCACCGCGATTGCGGCACGCGCGACGCCGAGTCCACGACAAAGCAATTCGTGTTCCCGGGACTTCAGCGACGCACGCCGGACATCCTCGCGAAATCGGTCATCACTTTCTGCATCGACTCGAAGGCCGAGCCGCCGGACGACATCACACCCTGCATCGCCGACACGACCTTCTGCATTTGCGTCATGTCGGGCAGCATCGCGAGCGCCGCCTTCGCCTGCTTGACGCCGGGAACACCCGACATCTGGTCTTCGATCAGCGTGAAGAGCCGTTTCTGGATCTCGACGATCAGCTCGAACATCTGTCCCCAGTACGCCATCGAGCGTTCGACCGCCTCCTGCGTGACGCTTTGACCGGCTGCCATCAGCGATGGCACGTCGTCCGCTTCGGCCGCCTGGCGCGCCGCTTTCTTCTGCATCGTGCGAGCAGTCTCCTCGCCTTCGAACTGCAACCGGCGCATCTTGGCAGTGCTTTCGATCGCGGCATCGATGACGTCGAGCGCGAGCCGCGCGTTCGCGCGGTAGAGCTCGAACGCCTGCTCCGGCGTGAGCGTCTTCGCATACTCGGCGAGTTGGCCCGGATCCGGCATCGCAAACGAGGCCATCGTTTTCGCGGGTTTCGGTGCGCCTTGCGCGCGCTTGGCTGGTTGCTTCCGGGCGGGCTTGGCGGTGGTCTTCGATTTCGTTTTGGTGGCCATGATTCAACGCTCCTCAGGATTCTCGCGGGGAACAACGGATCGTTCGCGAACGGGCCGCCTGCGCGATTCCGCCGCCCGCTTGCGCGGGCGACCGGACCATTCAAGCCGCCGCGACTATTCCATGCTCTCGCGCGTCCGGAGTCAACACGAAGAGCACGCGACACGCGGCCCGGTGCAGCGCGAGCCGCGAGCCCGTAGCATTGCAATTCCAGACGACAGCCGAAGCGATTCCGGGTTGACAGCCGAGCGGTGCCGTCTATAATAACGGTACCGCTTGTTTATACGGTTCCAGTAACTCGCTGGTGCCGTCTCTGGTTTCCCACCCGCGTTGCGCCAGTGTCTCGCCACCGATGGATTCCTCCAAAACGACCGCCTCCTCGTCCCTTCCGTTGACCGATCGGCAACAGAAGGTCCTGGACTGGATCCGCCGGCACCTCGAGTCGACCGGCATGCCGCCCACGCGCGCCGAGATCGCCGCCGGCCTTGGCTTCAGCACGGCGAGCTCTGCGGAAGACCATCTACGTGCGCTAGCCCGCAAGGGCGCGCTCGAGCTTACGCCCGGCGCATCGCGCGGGTTGCGCCTCAAAGACAAGCCGGAACTTCCGGGAGCGCGATGGCCATCGGGGTCGTCGCGCGGGTTGCCGCCGGAATTGCCCGTGGTAGGTCGTGTCGCCGCAGGCAGCCCCATCCTTGCCACCGAGCACATCGAGGCCCACGTGCGCGTCGACCCCGCGCTATTCGTGCCGCGCGCCGACTACCTCTTGCGCGTGCGCGGCCAGAGCATGCGCGACGCCGGCATCCTCGACGGTGATCTTCTCGCGGTTCATCGCAGTGCCGACGCGCGCTCGGGTCAGATCGTCGTCGCTCGGCTTTCCGCGCCGGGCGGCGACGAAGTCACGGTCAAGCGTCTGAAGCGTCGCGGCAGAGAGCTCATGCTTGTCGCGGAAAATCCCGACTTTGCACCGATCGTCATCGATCCGAAACGAGCGACGCTGACCATCGAAGGGCTCGCTGTCGGGCTCGTGCGCGGCAGCAGGGGTTGGTAAGAACCCGGGGCCTGTTTACCCTATCGAACACGCCCTGACAGGAGAACCGATGTACACGCTGTACGGCAAGAAAGGCTCGGGCTCGGCCTCGACCGAAGCGGCACTGGAAATCATCGGCGCGCCCTATCACATCGTCGAGACCGCCTCGTGGGCCACCAACGCGGCGTTCGACGAGCTTTTGAAGATCAATCCGCTCGGGCAAATCCCCACGCTCGTGCTGCCCGACGGCAGCGTGCTGTCCGAGAGCGCCGCCATCCTGCTTCATCTCGGCAGCGCGCACCCCGAAAGCGGACTCCTGCCATCCCCCAGCTCGGCGCGGGCGCAGGCGATGCGCGGGCTCGTGTTCATCGCGGCCAATTGCTATGCCGCGATCAGCGTCATCGATTTTCCCGAACGCTGGTGCAAGGATGCGGACGAGGCAACGCAGGAGCGCATACGCGCCGGCACTCGCGAGCGGCTGCATCGGCATTGGGAAATGTTTGCGGATCTCTTTCCGGCGCGTCCTTTCCTCGGCGGCGAAAACCCGGGCGCACTCGATCTGCTCGCCGCCGTCGTGTCGAAGTGGGCAGGATCGAGGCCGCATCTGCAGAAGGCGCGGCCTGCGTTCCATCAAGCTCTGATGCGCATCGAAAACGAGCCGAAGGTCGCGGCGGTGTTCGCGAAGCACTGGCCAAAGTAGGGCGAGAGACGCTTTCAATACCTGACCCTACTGCTCCGCATACCCGAAAAAGTCGTCTCTGACCCTACTTTCAAAAGGAGACATTTCATGTCCGTCAAGCCCATTCCCGAGGGTTATCACAGCGTCACTCCCTATCTCGTGCTCGACGACGCCGCGCGCGCGCTCGAGTTCTACAAGAAGGCTTTCGGCGCCGTCGAAGTGCTGCGCATGCCCGCGCCCGGCGGGAAAATCGGCCACGCCGAGATCAGGATCGGCGATTCGCACGTGATGCTCGCCGACGAGAATCCGGGGATGGGCGCGCGCAGCGCGCGGTCTTACGGCGGCTCGCCAATCTCACTCATGGTTTACGTGCCGGATGTCGATGCCCAGGTCGCGCAGGCGGTGGCCGCCGGCGGCAAGCTGGTCCGCCCGGTCGCGGACCAGTTCTATGGCGATCGCACCGGCGGCATCGACGATCCGTTCGGCTATCACTGGTATCTCGCCACCCACGTCGAGGACGTCCCGCCTGCCGAACTCGAGAAGCGCGCCGCGAAGGCGATGGGAGGCGGCTCGGATTGAGAGTCGTGGTGCGATGAATTCCGCGCTTGCTGCCGTGCTGTCGAATCCCGCGATCTGGCGGGGCCGCGACTGCGCGCCCGAGCCCGCTGCGCTGCCTTCCGGTTTCGCGGCGCTCGACGCCATGCTCCCTGGCCGGGGCTGGCCGGGCAATGCGCTGACCGAGATCGTGCTCGAGCGCGAAGGCATCGGCGAGATCCGCCTCACGCTGCCGGCGCTCGCGCGGCTGCAGGCGCAGGGCCGTGACATCGCGTGGATCGCACCGCCGCACGCGCCATATGCGCCGGCGCTGATCGCGGGCGGGCTCGACCTCGCGCGGCTTTTCATCGTCCGCTGCCGCACTCTCGCCGATCAGCTGTGGGCGTATGAACAGGCGCTGCGCGCGCCGGAGTGCGGCGCCGCGTTCGCGTGGCTCGGCTCGAACGACGAGCGCCCGATGCGCCGGCTCGCCGTCGCTGCGCGCGAAGGACGCACGTGGGGTGTGCTCTGGCGGCGTCCCGGTCAGCAGGCTATTGCCACCACCGCGTCGTTGCGGCTCTCGCTCGCGCCGCGCGAGGGCCGCCTCGCGATTCGCGTGCTGAAGCGACGCGGCGGCGATCTCGCGCAGCCCGCCATCATCGACGTGGACGCTTCGCTTCCACCACCCTTGCAGCGTGTTGATTCAGCGATGAGCGCACATCTTCATAGGAGAGCAAGCTCACGTCCCGATCCGCGCACGAGCGCGGGCCGTGCCGCCGCAACGCTGACCGTAAAACAACGCGATGTCGGATTAGTGGACGATCTGTCGTGCGACCATGGCGAGGGCTTCCGTGCAGGAAATTGACGATGCCCTCTCCACCTTCTTCCCCGCTCGCCCATCATTTCTTCACGATGGCCTGCAACAACGCCTGGTCGAATCATCGGCTGCTCACCGCGTGCGGACGACTGTCGCAGGCGGACTTCGCCGCGCTCCGCACGAGCTTCTTCCCGACGATCAAGGCGACGCTCAATCACAACCTGACGGTCGATTGGTATTACGTCGACGCCCTCGAGCGCGCGCTCGAGGGCAAGCCTCCCAATCATGAAGTCGATCGCTTTTTCGATCCCGAAGAGCCGTACGCCACCTGCGCGGAGCTCGCGGCGGAGCAGCGCGCTGTCGATCGTCGTTTGATCGCTGCCTGCGCGTCGTTGACCGATGCTGCGCTCGAGGCGCCGGTGCCGGTGATGCGGCGCGCAGGGATACAGCCCGAGAACACGACGCGCCTTCTCGCGCATCTCTTCCAGCATCAGATCCACCATCGCGGCCAAGCGCATGCGATGCTCGCCGGCACCAGTGTCAAGCCGCCGCAGCTCGACGAATTCTTCTGCGCGAACGAGGCTCATCTGCGCGCAGCTGAGTTGGCCGACATCGGACTTTCCGAGGCGGCGATCTGGGAAAAGTAGGGTCAGAGACGACTTTTTCGTACCTAACCATTTCCGCCTGCCTGTTTGCGAAGTCGTCCCTGATCCTCACCTCCATGCTCTGGGTATGCATCCTCCTGCCGTCGTTGCCGCTCGACGTTTTCGCGCGAGCGCACTCGCCCGCTGATGCCGTAAAGCCGTTCGCGGTAACGAGCGGCGGGCGCACGCCGCGCATTGTCGACGCGAACGCCGTCGCCTGCGATGCAGGGATCCATTCCGGCCAACTGGTATCGGCATCGATCGCGCTCGCGCCCGACCTCGTGCTGCGCGAACGCGATGCAGCCGCCGAAGCCGCGGCGCTCGAAGCCGTGGCGTCGTGGGCCACGCAGTTCACACCTACCGTCGCCGTGGCTGCGCCAGGCGCGGTGCTCGCGGAGATCGGCAGCAGCCTGCGGCTCTTCGGCGGCCTGTCGCGATTGAAGGCGAGGCTCGCCCGCGGCGTCCACGACCTGGGGTATGCCGCCCAATGGGCGTTCGCGGCCACCTCCGCCGCCGCACTGCTGTTCGCGAAAAGTAGGGTCAGAGACGAATTTTTCCCGAACGCCCTAACAAAAAATGGCGAAGGGCGAAAACTCGTCTCTGACCCTAATTTCGAGCGCGTAGGGCGAAAACTCGTCTCTGACCCTGATTTGGAGGCCTCTGACCTCGCGCTCGATGCGCTGCCACTCTGTCTCGCCGAGGCGGATCCTGACGCGATTGCGACGCTCGCCGCCGCCGGCATCACGACGTTCGGTGCGGCATTTGCGTTGCCGCGCGCCGCGCTGGCACGACGCGTCGGCACGGAGTTCGTGGGTCTTCTCGATCGCATCCGTGGCCTCGCACCGGAGGTGCGGCCGCTGTTCGTGCCGCCGCCGCGCTATACCGGCAAGCTCGACCTGCCGGCGCCGGTTGCGAATGCCGAGGCGCTCGCGTTCGCGGTCAATCGGCTCGTGTTCGAAATGGCGGGGTGGCTGACGGGCCGCAGGCTCGGCGTGACCGCGATGTCGCTCACGCTCGCGCACGAGCGGTACGTCGGCGTTGCCACCGGCGTGCGCGCCACGCGCGTGCGCTTCTCGCTCGCGGCGCCGGCGCGGGAACCGGCGCATCTCCTCTCGGTGCTGCGCGAGCGCCTCACGCGCGTCGTGCTGCCGGCACCGGTCGAAAGGATCACGCTCGCGAGCGAGGCGATTGCCCCTCTCTCAAGCCACAACCTGGGATTGCTCCCCGGCGACAACGACAGGCCAGCGGTGCCGCTACTCGATCGGCTTCGCGCGCGATTGGGCGAGCACGCCGTGACGCTCGTCGCGCCTCATGCCGAGCACCGTCCCGAGCGTGCCTCGCGCGAGGTCAGCATCGAGACGCCAGACGCCGCCCCGCACACCCAGCGACACCGCATGCAAAAAGGCAGGACGACGGGAAAAACAGCTTCCCCGGATGCTGCAGCGTTGTTCGCCCGTCGGCCGATCTGGCTCCTCGCCATGACGGAGCCCTTAGTTAACTTCCTGGGTCATCGTCTCGAAGCGCAACCCTGGGTGCTGCGCGACGGACCCGAGCGAATCGAGTCCGGCTGGTGGGACGGCGCCGACGTGCGCCGCGATTACTTCATCGCGGAGAACCCGCGAGGGCAAATCGCCTGGATCTATCGCGACCATCGATACGGCATCGACGACGGCGAGTGGTTCCTGCATGGACTATTCGCGTGAGCGCACGCACTGCGATGCAGCGCGCAATCGCAGGCGACGAAGCTCTTTCAGCTCGGGACCCCACCCTTTTGTCGATTACGCTCAGATGCCGGCGAACCACTGGTACCCCTGGTCTTCCCAGTAGCCGCCGCGGCCCCCCGCAATGTGCGCGAAGCTCGGCACGAGCTCGATGCGCATCACGTACTTCGCGTGCTTGTAGCCGAGCTGGCGCTCCACCCGCAGCCTGATCGGCGCGCCGTTCGCCACGGGAAGCGCGGCGTCGTTCATCTCGTACGCGAGGATCGTCTGCGGATGGAACGCGTCTTCGAGATCGATGCTTTCGTAGTAGAAATCGGTGCCGTCCTCGGCCATCGGATCCGCACAGTGGAACACGACAAAACGTGCGTCGGGCTTCAGCCGAACCGATTCGAGCAGCGCGGATAGCCGGGCACCCTTCCATTTGCCGATCGCGCTCCAGCCCTCGACGCAATCGTGGCGTGTGATCTGCGTTCGGCTCGGCAGCGCGCGCAGGTCGGCAAGCGAAAGGTTCGCCGGAGCTTCGACGAGGCCATCGACGGCGAGCCGGTAGTTCGCGAACGCGTTGGCCACCATCGCGCGATACGCATCGGTGTCCGGCTCCGCCGTGCCATTGCTGCGGAACATCGGCGAGCGGTCGGCTTCGGTGAACTCCTGCGCCATCGAGCGGCGCGACGTGACCGCACGCGCGACGGCGGAGCTCGCGGCCTCGCCCGCGCCGAGCACTTTCGGAAACCACTCGCTGCGCGACAGCCGTTCGCAACCGCCGAGCGCAAGCGCTCCGACCGCTGCGAACGTTCGCGCGAGAAACCGGCGGCGGCTTTGATGGTCAGTGCCGCCGGGCCGTCCCAAGGTATCGAGGGAGCGCGCTTCAGGGCCAGTGCGCGTAGCGAGGTCGAGGGGCATCTTACGCACGCGTTTCATGGCGTTCCTCCACGATGCGATAACGGCCGGTCACCATCGAGCGCAAGTGGTTCCACAGGCCGGAGACGATCACCTCGAATACGTGAATCGCGACGAAAGCGACGAGCAGCCACGCCGCGATGAAATGAATGGTGCGCGCCGCCTGCCGCCCGCCGAAAAGATCCACCCAGCCGGGCAACACCGTGTCCATCCACGGGCTCATCGCCAAACCCATCAGGATGATGAGCGGAAGCAGTACGAAGATCACCAGCAGATAACTGAGCTTCTGCAGCACGTTGTACCGCTTCGCTTCGTCGCCGCTCGGATGGCGAAACTTGAGGTGATCCCTGATCGACCGGCCGATCGAGCGCCAGTCGCGGCGGTCTGGCGCAAGGTCGCGGGCGAGATGCCGGCTTCCGATCGAGTACAAGACATAGACCAAGCCGTTAATGAGGAGCACCCAGGCGAAGAAGAAGTGCCACGACCGCGCCATCGAGAGCCACGGATCGTTCGGAATCGTGATCCACCATGGAAAAGCGCGCGCGGAGAGCCGTCCATCGGCCGACTTCGAAAGGCCGAGCACACCGGTGGTGTCGAACTCGCGGCCGAAGATGCGCGTGTAGCCCACGTAGCCCGATTCCCCGCCCTCCCTCGCGCCCAACTCGATCACGGGCGGGACGCCGCTGTACGACGACTTGCCGGCCCAGTAGAGCGCCGGATGGGCGTTGAAGATCTGCAACCCGCTCATGAGCAGGATCGTGAGAGCCACAACGTTCGTCCAGTGCATAAGCCGCACGGGAAGCGTGTGACGGTAGTACAGGTAGCTCCGCACAGGCGAACCCCCGGCGTCGACGGGCGGCATGCTGTCTCTCCGTTGGGTTGGTGCAGCTTGGTCGCCGGGCGTCATGTGTCCTTACACCGCGAGATCGAGCGTCATGGGTCCTTACAGCGCGAGATCGAGCGTGTTCGTCAAATCGCCGGCGCCGGGACGCGCCCCTGGCAGCGGCTCGAGCGCGAAACGGCGGGTGATGAGCTTGATGATCGACGTCGTATCGTATTGCGTGTGATCGATGTAGCCGCGCTTCGCGAACGGCGAGATAACGATCGCCGGAATGCGCGTCCCCGGCCCCCACCGGTCGCCCTTCGGCGGCGGCACGTGATCCCAGAAACCGCCGTTCTCGTCGTAGGTGAAGATGATGACGGTCGACGCCCACAGCGGACTTTTGCGGATGCGCGCAACGAGCTCCGCCGCGTGCACGTCGCCCGACATGACGTCGGTGTTCCCGGGATGCTCGTTGAGCGATCCTTGCGGCTTGTAGAACGCGACCTGCGGCAACTCGCCGCGATCGATGCCGGCGATCAGGTCGTTGTAGTCCTTCAAGTACCGCTCGCGATCGGGCTTGCCCGGCGCGAACCGTTCGAAATAATTGAACGGCTGGTGGTGGGTGACGAAGTAAGGCGAGCCCTTCTCGTTGTTGTTGATCACCATTCGCTTCGCTTCCGCCGGCTGCATTCCGTCCTTCACCGCCGCATCCCACGCGCCGGAATACCAGGCCCACGAGATTCCCTTCGCCGACAGCGTGTCGCCGATGGTCCTGGCCGTTTGCGGAGGCAGGAAGTGCTTGGTCGGATCCGCCGCGCGCGGGTCGCCGTTCTTCGCCGGCGGCACGCGACTCGGTTGCCACGGCGGCTGGTTGGTCGTCAGCGCGTAACCCTCGGGCGTGAATTCTCCCGGCGTGTAGCTCGTCGGTCCGAGGAGCGCGGACGCGGGCGAGTCGGGTGCGCGCTCGAGCCGGCCGCGCCCATCGAGCTTGGCGCGCAGGCCGGCCGGGGCATTCGGATCGAACGGCACGCAGGCGCACACGAGCCAGAAATGGTTGAGGAACGAATCGCCGAACGCACCCATGAAGAAGTTGTCGGCCAGCACGTATTCCCGGGCGAGGTTCCACATGGGCAGCGACGAGCCGTCGTAGTAGCCCATCGGAAGCGCGCCTGAATCGGACACTTCCACGAAGCGATCGTTGCGCCCGCCGTTGATCTGCTCCTGCTGCGGATAGAACTTGTGGATGGTGTCGCGCGTCGGCACGGAGAGTGACATATTGACCGGTGGCAGGTCGATCCGGAACGGCTTGTTCGGCAACCCGCTCGGATAAGCGGGATCCGGCTCCTTGCCCTTCCAGACGGGCGGCAGGTACGGTAACGGCTTCCCGTCGCGGTCGACCTGCACGTATTGCTCGGGCGTCGCGTTGGCGATCCCGTTGGCGCCCGGAAAGAGCCCGTACAAATGGTCGAAGCTGCGATTCTCGGCGAAGATCACGACGATGTGCTGGACGGCCTCGAGGCCGGGCTTGGCCGGCGGCGACGTCGCGCAGCTGGCAACGAGAAGCGGGATGGATGCAGCGGCGATGAATCCGGTTGCCTGAAAGCGTTTCGCGTTCATTTTTCCCTCCGTTGCGTGGATCCGCTGGCGACGAAGCGGCTCACCGGTCTTCGCCCTGGAAACGCACGAAAACCATCAACCAAGCTTCACACTCACGCGCACCGTTCCCGCGCGTTCGTGTCGCGCAATGAGCCGTACCTCGTCGCCCGCTTTACCGCTCACGATCCATTCGATCTTGGCGCGGTCGTCGGTGACGTTGCGGTCAGGCCAGAACGACACGCCGGTATGCTTGTACGCCTTGCCTTCGAGCTGCCCGAGCTCCTCCCGGCGCTTGCCCTGCACGAGCTCCGCGCCCGCTGGCAGCGCGATCTCGGCAATGACGCCGCGGACGACTTTGCGCTCGAGCGCGCGCTTCGAAACGTAGCTCGGCAGCCATCCCGTGTTCTGCACGACGAGGCGCACTCGCCAATGACCGCTGCCTAGCGCTTCCGCACGGGCGGCCAGGATTTCCATTTTGGGCGATGTCAGCGCCTGCCAGAGCAGCCACTTGGGAAAGCGCTCGACCTCGCGCTCGAGCAGCGTCAGCGGCGGGTTGCCGAATGCATGAAATCGGTTCCAGCCGCCGATCTCGATGTGGCCGAGCTGGGGATGATCGAACGGCTTCCACGAAAGGTGCGCGAGGCCGCCCAGTTTGTCGACGTTCCAGCGGTAGAGCTTCAGGTCGTCGCTGACTGGATGGTCGCGGAACCAGTCGATGTACTTGTAGTTGGTGATGCCGGCTTCGCGCATCGGGCTCCACAGCTCGACCACCCAGCTGT
>Ga0207691_10001836_pt1 | contig 20762 bp, 19 predicted proteins | sample KBSM13metaG_FD_184327 | JGI IMG/M metagenome (GOLD analysis project Ga0207691, IMG submission 184327) | Miscanthus rhizosphere microbial communities from Kellogg Biological Station, Michigan, USA - KBS M1-3 metaG (SPAdes) (version 2) | ecosystem: Host-associated > Plants > Roots > Rhizosphere >... | reverse complement strand
CTCGGCGACGTGCTCGTGAAGGCGCTGGCCGCGGTGGCCGCCGTGTTCCTGGTCATGTACGTCGTCGCCCTGGGGCTCGGTCTCATGCTCGCGCGGTCCATCACCGGCAACATCCACGAGCTGTACCGGGGCACGGAGCGGCTCCGCCAGGGCGACTTCGGCAACCGGATCCGCGTCCAGAGCCGCGACCAGCTCGGCGACCTCGCGGAATCCTTCAACGTGATGGCGGCGAGCATGCAGGGCCTGCTCATGGAGCAGGCGGAGAAGCAGCGCCTCGAGGAAGAGCTGCGCATCGCCCGCCAGATCCAGATGAGCCTGCTGCCGCAGGGGGCGGTGACCCTGCCCGGCCTGCGCGTCTCCGCCCTCTGCCTCCCCGCGGCGGAGGTGGGCGGCGACTACTACGACCTCCTGCCCCTCTCGCCCACGCGCATGGGCGTGCTGGTGGCGGACGTCTCCGGCAAGGGGACGTCGGCGGCTCTCTACATGGCGGAGCTGAAGGGCCTCGTGCTCTCCCTCTCGCGCATCTACGATTCACCCGCGCGGCTGCTCTCCGAGGCCAACCGCATCCTGGCCGCCACCCTCGACCCGCGGTCGTTCATCACCATGACCTACGCCGTGGTGGACACGGCCACCCAGACCATGCGCTACGCGCGTGCCGGCCACAATCCGATGATCCACCTCGAGGCCGGCACCGGGCGCACGCGCGTCCTGACTCCGGCCGGACTGGGCCTCGGCATCGACGAGGGGGCGCGCTTCGACCAGATCCTGGAGGAGGCGGAGGTGCCGCTGCGCAGCGGCGACCTCTTCCTGTTCTTCACGGACGGCCTCTCCGAGGCCATGAACGGCCGCGCCGAGCTGTTCGGGGAGCGCCGCCTCCGCGACGTGATCGAGTCCGCCGGCAACGAGGGAGAAGAGGCCTCGGTGCTGAAGGACCGCATCCTGGCTGCGATCCGCACCTTCGTCGGCGACGCCGCCCAGAACGACGACATGACGATGGTGATTCTCAAGGTGGTATGAATGGGGCGGCTCTCATGGCTCTTACTGGCGGCGGCTCTCGTGTCGGCTGAGTCGGCGGCGTCGCCCGCGGCCGACCTCGTCCTGCGCGGGGGACGCGTGTGGGCGGGGAAGGGCCGGCCCGCCGCCACCGCGATCGCGGTCAAAGACGGACGCGTGGCCGCCCTCGGAAGCGACGCGGACGTGCAGCCCTTGATCGGACCGGGCACGCGCGTCGTCGACCTCCACGGACGCCTGGTCGTGCCCGGCTTCAACGACGCGCACGTGCATTTCCTCAGCGGCGGCTTCGGCCTCCTCTCCGTGGACCTCCGCGACGCCCGCGACGAGCAGGACTTCGCCGCGCGCATCGGCGCGCACGCGCGCACGCTTCCCAGGGGCACCTGGATCCAGGAAGGGAACTGGGACCACGAGACCTGGCCCTCGAAGGCACTGCCCACGCGGGCGCTCATCGACGCGGTGACGCCCGACCACCCCGTGTTCGTGCAGCGCCTCGACGGCCACATGGCCCTGGCCAACTCGCTGGCCCTGCGCCTGGCCGGGGTCACGCGCGAGAGCAAGGATCCGGACGGCGGGACGATCGTGCGCGACGCCGCCGGCGAGCCCACCGGGATCCTCAAGGACAACGCGGAGGAGCTGGTGACGCGCGCCATCCCCGAGCCCTCGCGCGAGATGAACCTGCGCGCGGCACGGGCGGCCCTCAAGGAGGCGGCGCGCGTCGGCGTCACCACCATCCAGGACAACTCGTCGGTGGACGCGCTGCGCACCTACCAGGACCTGCGCGCGGCGGGCGAGCTGACCGCGCGCTTCTACGTCTGGCGCTACGCTTCCTCCGCGCTGGAGCCGCTGGAGAAGGCGGGGCTTCGCACGGGGCTGGGCGACGAGTGGATCCGGCTCGGCGCGCTGAAGATCCTCTCCGACGGGTCCATGGGATCGGGCACGGCCGCGTTCTTCGATCCGTACACGGACGATCCGAAGACGAGCGGGCTCCTGCTGTACCCGGTGCCGGAGCTGGAGCGGCTCATCCGGGAGGCGGACGCGGCCGGCTTCCAGCTTGCGGTGCACGCGATCGGCGACCGCGCCAACAGCCTCGTCCTGGACGCGTTCGAGAAGGCGGCCGCGGCCAACCCCGCGCGCGAGCGGCGCTTCCGCATCGAGCACGCGCAGGTCGTGCGCAAGGCGGACCTTGCGCGCTACCGGCGGCTGGGCGTGATCGCGTCCATCCAGCCCTCGCACGGCATCGACGACATGCGCTGGGCGGAGAGGCGCATCGGCCGCGAGCGGTCCCGCGACGCCTACAACGTCCGCTCGTTCACGGAGGCCGGGATCCCCGTCGCCTTCGGGACGGACTGGTTCGTGGAGCCGCTCGATCCCCGCCTCGGCCTCTACGCCGCGGTGACGCGCGAGCGGCCCGAAGGCGGCCCCCCCGGCGGCTGGTTCCCCGAGGAGAAGATCGCGCTCGAAGACGCGCTGGACCTGTACACGCGAGGATCCGCGTACGCGGAGTTCGCCGAAAAGGAGAAGGGCACGCTCGACCCCGGCCTGCTCGCCGATCTCGTGGTCTTCGCGGCCGACCTGTTCCGCATCCCCCCGCGCGAGATCCTCACCACGCCCGTGGACTTCACGGTGGCCGGCGGCCGTGTCGTCTTCGATCGCGAGGCGGGCGAGCCCGGGCCGGCGCGGTAAGAGGGCACGTGAACGAGGAGCGCACTGCGGCCTTGCGCGCGCTGGCCGCGCGGCTCGGGCACACGTTCGCCGACCTCGCGCTCCTGGATCGGGCGCTGACCCATACCAGTCACGCCCACGAGGAATCGCGCGCTCCCGGCCGCCACAACGAGAGGCTCGAGTTCCTCGGGGACGCCGTCCTCGGACTGCTGGTGGCGGAGATGCTGCACCGCCGCGACCCTGAAGGCAGCGAGGGAGGCAAGACCAAGGCTCGCGCCCACCTCGTAGGGGATCGGAGCCTGGCCCGCCGCGCGGAAGCGCTCGGCCTTCCGGATCTCCTGCTACTGAGCACGCGCGAGGAGAAGACCGGAGGCCGCCAGAAGTCGGCGCTGTGGGCCGACGCCTACGAAGCCGTCGTGGCCGCCCTGTACCTCGACGGCGGGCTGGAGGCGGCGTCGCGGTTCGTGTCCGCGCAGCTCGGCCCGGAGCTGGCCGCCCCTCAGTTGCCGGAGCCGAAGGACTACAAGAGCACCTTGCAGGAGTTCTTCCAGGCCCGCGGCGAGCCCGTCCCCCAATACGTGACCGTCGCGGAGGAGGGCCCCAAGCACCGTCGCTCGTGGCGGGTGCAATGTGTGGTGGGCGGTCAGCCCGTCTCCGAAGGCCAGGGCTTCTCGAAGAAGGTGGCCCAGCAGGAGGCGGCGCGCCGCGCGATGCCCCTGGTCGGCCTGCCGGAGCCATGAGACGAGAGGAGGGCGCGATGCCGAAGGTCACCGTGCGGTCCGGGCCGGGCCTCCGGCAGGAGATACGGGCGGGCGCCCACGGGCTGCTCGCGGACGAGCCCGTGGCCGCGGGCGGCACCGACGCCGGGCCGGACCCCTATGATCTCCTGCTCTCCGCGCTCGGCGCCTGCACCTCGATGACCTTGCGGCTCTACGCCGGCCGCAAGGGCTGGGGCCTGCGCGAGGTGGTCGTGGAGCTCGACATCGGCCACACCTACGCCGAGGACTGCGAGCACTGCGAGGACCCGCGCGCGATGGTCCAGCAGATCAGCCGGCGCATCACGCTCCACGGCGATCTGGACGACGAGCAAAGGACGCGCCTTCGCGAGATCGCGGCGAAGTGCCCCGTGCACAAGACGCTGGTGGCCGGCGTGCGCGTGAAGGACGAGGTGATCGCCGCGCCTTGAGAAAGGCGGCTCAGGCCCGCGCGGAATCGATCCAGCCGCCGCCGAGGCAGACGTCGCCCTGATAGAAGACGGCGGCCTGGCCGGGCGTGACCGCGCGCTGGGGCGCGTCGAACGCCACTTCCACCCGGCCGTCCGGCAACGGCCGGAGCGTGGCCGCGGCCTCCGCCGCGCGGTAGCGGATCTTCACGTCCGCGCGCAGCGCCCCGTCCGGGGGCGCGATGGACAGCCAGTTCACGTCGCGGGCGACGAGGCCGGGAGATTCGAGGCGCTCGGCCTCGCCGACGACCACGGTGCGCGAGGCGGGGAGGACGGCCAGCACGTAGAGCGGCCGCGCCGAGGTCACGCCCAGCCCGCGGCGCTGCCCGACCGTATAGCGGTGCACGCCGCCGTGGCGCCCCAGCTCGCGGCCGCCCGCGTCCACGATCGGGCCGCCGCGATCCTCGGGCGCGGAGTGCCGCTCCACGAACCCGGCGTAGTCGTCGTCGGGCACGAAGCAGATCTCCTGGCTCTCCGGCTTGTCCGCGGTGGGCAGGCCGCGGTCCGCGGCCAGCCGGCGGACCTCGTCCTTGGTGAGCTCGCCGACGGGGAAGACGGCGCGCCCGAGCTGCTCCTGGGTCAGGCCGAAGAGGAAATACGACTGGTCCTTGCGCGCATCACGCCCGCGAAGGAGGCGATGGCGGCCCGTGGCGGAGTCGCGATCCACGCGCGCGTAGTGCCCGGTCGCGACGTGCTCGATGCCGAGCGCGCGCGTGCGGTCCACCAGGCTCTGGAACTTCACCTCCGTGTTGCAGCGCGAGCAGGGCACGGGCGTACGCCCTTCGAGGTAGTCCTTCACGAAGGGCGCGATGACGCCGTCGTGGAACGAGCGCTCGAGGTTGACGACGTAGTGGGGGATGCCCAGCCGGCCGGCGACGGCCTTGGCGTCATGCAGGTCGTCGAGGGCGCAGCAGCGTCCGAAGGCCGGGCCGGCGCCCTCCGTCTGGTCGTGGAGCTGCATGGAGATGCCCACCACGTCGTGCCCCTGCTCCTGCAGGAGGGCCGCCGCCACCGAGGAGTCCACTCCGCCCGACATGGCGGCCACTACGCGCATGAAACGAGTATAAGGTTGGACCAGGCGATGACCGCTGGCGATCCCGAGGACCGCACGTTCCGCGCCCATCCCTGGCACGGCGTCTCCATGGGCAAGGACGCGCCGCGCGTGGTCACGACCTACATCGAGATCGTGCCCACCGACACCGTCAAATACGAGATGGACAAGCTCACCGGCATCTTGCGCATGGACCGGCCCCAGCAATATTCGAACGTGTGCCCCAGCCTCTACGGCTTCATTCCGCGCACCCTCTGCGCGGAGCGCGTGGGCGCGCTCTGCTCCGAGCGCACGGGCCGCCCCGGGATCCACGGCGATGGTGATCCCATGGACGTCTGCGTGCTCACGGAGAAGGAGATCTCACACGGGGACATCCTGGTGCAGGCGGTGCCCATCGGCGGGCTGCGCATGATCGACGGCAACGAGGCGGACGACAAGATCATCGCGGTGCTCAGCGGCGACGCGGTCTTCGGGTCGTTCGCGGATATCGCGCAGTGTCCGGCCCCCCTGGTGGACCGCTTGCGACACTACTTCCTGACCTACAAACAAGGTCCGGATAGAGCAGGACATGCCGTGGAAATCACGCACGTGTACGGACGGGACGAGGCTCACGACGTCATCCGCGCGAGCGCGCAGGATTACGAGGCGCATCTGGCGGCCGGCACGATAGGACACGTCCGTTAGACGGCGTTCGTAGATGGCCGACCGACCTGGCTCTCAGCCTCTTATCTGTTAACCAGGCCGACCGCGTTCCGTATCTGATCCCAGGCCTTTTGCACGTGCCGCTCCTCCGTCCGCACGTTCCCGATGGCCAGGCGCAGCACCGTCCGCCCCCCCAGCTTCGTGTGCGAGAGGAAGGCCTCCCCGGAAAGGTTGACCGCGTCAAGGATCTTCTCGTTGGCCCGGTCCGCGTCTTCGGCGGAGAGCCCCTGGCCGCGCCACCGGAAGCACACGACGGAGAGCGGCGTCGGGGCCACCACCTCGAACGCGGTGTCCTGAGCGACCCAGCCCCGGAAGACCTGGGCCAGGCGCACGTGCTCGCGGATGCGCGCGGCCAGCCCCTCGTGGCCGAAGGCCCGGATCACCATCCACAGCTTCAGGGCGCGGAAGCGCCGGCCCAGGCTGACCCCGTAGTCCATCATGTTCGGCGCGACGGATTCTTCCGGGGTCCGGAGGTACTCGGGCACCAGGCTGAAGGCGGCCTTCACGACCTCCGGCCGCCGCGTGTAGAAGGCGGAGAGGTCCACGGGCACGAACAGCCACTTGTGCGGGTTCATGACCAGGGAGTCCGCCCGCTCGCAGCCGCGCAGCAGCCAGCGCAGTTCCGGCACCACCGCCGCGCTGCCCGCGTAGGCGGCGTCCACGTGCAGCCAGACGCGCTCGTTCGCGCACACGTCCGCGATCTCCGGGACGGGATCGATGCTGGTGGTGGACGTGCTGCCCACGGTCGCGGTCACCGCAAACGGCGTCCAGCCGGCGGCGCGGTCCTCGCGGATGGCGGCGGCCAGCGCACGCACGTCCATGCGGAAGTCGGCGTCCGTCCCGATCTTGCGCAGCCCGTCCTGGCCGATGCCGAGGACGATGCCCGCCTTCTCCACCGACGAATGCGCCTGATCGGACGCATACATGCGCAAGCGGGCCTGCCCGACGAGGCCGCGCCGGCGCGCCTCCAGCCCGGGCACGGCTTCGCGCGCGGCGGCCAGGCCGACGAGGGTGGAGGAGGAGGCGCTGTCCTGGATGACGCCGAACAGGCCCTCGGGGAGCCCGGTCATCTGTCGCAGCCAGTCCAGGACCACCACCTCGAGCTCGGTGGCCGCGGGCGAGGTCTTCCACAACATGGCGTTGACGTTGAAGGTGGCGGAGAGCATCTCGGCCAGGATCGCGGGCGGGGCGGAGGAGTTCGAGAAGTAGGCGAAGAAGCCGGGATGGTTCCAGTGGGTGAGGCCAGGCACGATGATCCGCTCCACGTCGGCCAGGATCGCCTCCAGGGCCTCCGGCTTCTCGGGGGGCGAAGCAGGCAGGGACCCGCGGACCTCGCCCGGACGCACACGCGCCAGGACGGGCAGCTTCTCGCCCCCTTCCAGATAGCGCGCGATCCAGTCCACGAGACGGCGGCCTTCGGTACGGAAGGCCTCGAGGTCGTCCATGCCGGCGGGAAGGTTACTCGACGTCCGTGACGATGAACATCAGGACGTGGCTGCCGATCCGGAACTCCATGTGGTTGTTCAGGACCTGCTGCTCGATGCGCTCGAGATCGACGAAGGTCCCGTTGGTCGAGCCGAGGTCGCGGACGATCGCGTGGTCGCCGATCACCTCCAGCATCGCGTGCTGGCGCGAGGCCTCCGGATCGTCGAGGTTGATGTCGGCGCCGGAGCGTCCCATCGTCGTGCGCGTCTTGGTGATCTGGAAGATCTGGCCGGTGGCGGCGCCCTGGATGACGGCGAGCGAGAAGCGCTTGTCCTTGGGCAGCTCGATGAGCCCCGCCTTGTGCAGGTCGCGCCCGGTGATGGTGCCCGTGCCCGCTTCGCGTTTGACGTTCTCCGGGTGGGCCTCGGAGCGACCGCTGGACGGCACGGGCGTAGGCGTGGCGGAAGGGGCGGTGTCGTGGGCGGGCGAGGGCGGCGCCGCCGGCGGCGGCTCGGGCGGAGCCGGTGGAGGCGGGGCCATGGTCCCCGGGGGCAAGGTCATCGCAGCCAGCAGCGGGTTCTCGATGTCGATGGCGCCGCCGCACTTCGCGCACTTCGTGCGTGCGCGCGGCCTGTTGCCCAGCTTGCTTTCGTCGAACTTGTAGCGCGCCTGGCAACTGGGACAGACGATGATCATGCGGTGGGAAGCATAATACGAAATCCCGGGACGGCGGCACTGCTAGAATGCCGCGGAGGGGTAACGCTCACACCGCCGTCCCCGTGCGTGACGATGTCCGTCCCGACGCGTCGATGAGGTATGTTGGGAAGGAGGCACTCGGTGGCGCTCCGCCGGGGAAAAACGACTAACGACTTCGTCCGGCGCCCGCCCGCCGGACGGGAACCCGCCAACAGAGGAGGATCCGTGAGGCGAGACGACACCGCCTGGTTCGGCGACGACGAGGACTACGAGGACGAGGAAGAGGATGACGTGGAGGACGACGACGCGGAGGAGGACTCCGTCAAGGACGTAGCGGAGGAAGAAGAGGACGAGGAAGAGGAGGACGACGAAGACGACGACGAAGAAGAAGAAGACGACGATGACGACGACGAGGATGAGGACGAGGACGAAGAAGACGAAGAAGAAGACGAGGAAGACGAGGACTGGGACGACGACGACGATGACGACGACGAAGAGGACGAGGAGGAGGAAGAGGAGTGACCTCGACCTGAGGGTGGCATGAGCGCTCCCATCCTTCTCCTCCCGCGGCCCGAGTGGATCAAGGCGCGCGCCCCGATGGGCGAGCGCTACGAGCGGCTGCGGGACCTCATGCGGGGGCTGGACCTCCACACCGTTTGCGAGGAGGCCCACTGCCCGAACATCGGCGACTGCTGGAACCGCGGCACCGCCACCTTCATGATCCTGGGAGACGTGTGCACCCGGGCGTGCGGGTTCTGCGCGGTGAAGACCGGGCTCCCCGCGCGTCCTCCCGACCCGGAAGAGGCCGGCCGCGTCGCCGACGCGGTCGCCCGCATGGGGCTACGCCACGCCGTCATCACCTCCGTCAACCGGGATGATCGGCGTGACGGCGGTGCGGGGGTATTCGCGGCCTGCATCCGCGAGATCCGCGCGCGCGTGCCCGGCTGCGCGGTGGAGGTCTTGATCCCCGACTTCAAGGGGGACTGGTCCGCGCTGGACGTCGTGATCGCGGCCCGTCCCGACATCCTGAACCACAACACGGAGACGGTGCCGCGCCTCTATCGGGAGGTGCGGCCGGGGGCCCGCTTCAGCCGCTCCCTGGAGCTGCTGGGGCGAGCGAAGAGCGCGGGCCTGCTCACGAAGAGCGGGATCATGCTGGGGCTGGGCGAGGAGTGGGCGGAGATCGAAGAGACGGTGCGGGCGATCCGCGCCGCGGGCACGGACATCCTCACCATCGGCCAATACCTGCGCCCGAGCCCCGAGCACCTGCCGCTGCTCCGGTATTACACGCCGGAAGAGTTCGGGCAGCTCCGCGAGTTCGCGCTCGCGCTCGGGTACCGCCACGTGGAGTCGGGGCCGCTGGTGCGATCGTCGTACCACGCGGAGGAGCAGGTGCCAGCGACGTCAACGGCAACGAACAACGACAAACGGAAATCGGTCGACGCGGTTAGCAAATAGGGGTGCGGGTCAGGTCGGCGGTCATCAGCGGCTGGTAACGGCCAGAGCCCTTTGTTTCGCCACGGCGACTGACACTGTTTCCGCCGCGCGGTCTACGTCCGCCTCGCGAGTGCTGCGCCCCAACGAGAATCTCACGGACCCCTGAACGCGCTCCGTCGGGATACTCATCGCGCGCAACACGTGTGATGGCTCGACCGCCCCCGCCGCGCAGGCCGCCCCCGTAGACACCGCGACCCCGGCCAGGTCGAGGGCCATCAGCAGGCTCTCGGCCTCGATCCCGTCGAACGAGACGTTGGTGGTGTTGGCTACGCGGGGACCGGTGCCGTTGCGCCGCGTGCCCGGGATGGCGAGCAGGCGCTCCTCCAGCCGGTCGCGCAGCGCGGCCAGGCGCAGGGTCTCCGCTCCCAGCTCTTCGCGCGCGATGGCCGCGGCCCGGCCCATGCCCACGATGCCCGGAATGTTCTCGGTCCCGGCGCGGCGGTTGCGCTCCTGGGAGCCGCCCCGCACCCACGGGCGCAGGCGCGTCCCGCGTTTGACGTAGAGGACGCCCACCCCTTTGGGCGCGTAGATCTTGTGCCCGGAGAGCGCGAGCAGGTCCACGTCGAGGGCGCGCACGTCGATGGGGACCTTGCCCGCCGCCTGCACCGCGTCGCAGTGGACGAGCGCCCCCCGCGCGTGCGCGAGCGTGACCACGTCCTTCACCGGCTGGATCACGCCCGTCTCGTTGTTCGCGAACATGACCGCCACCAGCGCGGTCGTCTCGTCCACCTTGGCCGCGAGGTCGTCGAGATCGACCGTGCCGTCGGCGGTGGCGCGGACGGACGCGACCGGCCATCCCTCTTCCGCCAGCGATTTCGCGGTGTTCATCACCGCGTGGTGCTCGATCGCGGAATAGACGATCCCGCGCCGCGGCGGCCGGGCGATCCCGGCCGCGCCGCGCAAGGCGAGGTTGTCCGCTTCCGTGCCGCTGGAGGTGAACACGACCTCGGCGGGATTGGCTCCGATGAGCCGCGCGATCTCCGCGCGCGCGTCGTCCAGGGCCGCCCGCGCCTGCTGGCCGAACCAGTGCAGGCTGGAGGCGTTCCCGAAGCCTTCGCGCAGCGCGGGCAGCATGGCCTCGAGCACGCGGGGGTCGACGGGCGTGGTCGCGTTGTGATCCAGGTAGATGCGGTCCACGAGGCGATTCTACCGCCCGGGCCGTTTTTCTCTACAATCCGCGGCATGCGGACGATCGTCGCTCTCCTTTCCGACTTCGGGACCCAGGACCATTACGTCGGGGCGATGAAGGGCGCCATCCTGTCCGTGTGCCCGGACGCCCAGATCGTGGACGTCGTGCACGACCTCGCACCGCACGACGTGGAGGCGGGCAGCTTCGTGCTCGCCGCCTCGGTCGAGGCCTTTCCGACGGGGACGGTCTTCCTGGCCGTCGTCGATCCCGGCGTCGGCACGTCGCGGCGGGGCCTCGCCGTCCAGACGGAAGCGCATCGATTCGTGGCCCCGGACAACGGGCTCCTCACCCACATCCTGGCCGACCACCACGCGGCGCGCGTGCACGCGATCACCAACGCGGGCCTCTTCCGCTTCCACGTCTCCTCGACCTTCCACGGCCGCGACGTGTTCGGACCCGTGGCCGGCCATCTCGCGCGCGGGATGGCCATCGAGGAGGTGGGACCGGTGGCGGAGGATCCCCATCTCCTCCGCCTCCCTGAGGTGCGCGCCCGCGGACACCACGAATGGGAGGGCGAGGTCGTCCACGTGGACCGCTTCGGCAACCTCACCACCAACATCTCGGACCGGGTGCTGAGCGACGTGCTCTCCAACTTCGGCGGTGATCCGACCGAGGTCGTGGTGATCGTCGAGGGGGCCGTGCTGCCCCTGGTCCGGACCTACGGGGACGTCTCCGAGGGGGAGCCGTGTGCCCTCGTCGGCAGCAGCCGACGCCTCGAGATCGCGATCCACGGCGGCAACGCGGCGCGGATCCTCGGGGCGGCGCGCGGTGCTTCCGTGCGTCTCCGGGCCGCCCTTGGCGGCCGGTCGTAGTGCGAGGCGTGTGTTATGATCAACCCCGTTCTCGGCCCGGCTTTTGTTGGGTTTAGCGGCTGTCGGGGGTGGATCGACGGATGCGCGACGTCGTGGTGGCGGGTGCCGTGCGCACGCCGATCGGGAAGTTCGGCGGAGCGCTGGCCTCGCTGACCCCCGCCCAGCTCGGCGCGGCCGCGGCCAGCGAAGCCTTGCGGCGGAGCGGCATCGCTCCCGGCCAGGTGGGAGAGGCGATCATCGGCTGCGCGCGGCAGGCGGGCGGGGGGCCGAACGTGGCGCGCCAGGTCGCGTTTCGTGCCGGCGTCCCCCAGGAAGTGCCCGCCTTCACCGTGAACATGGCGTGCGGCAGCGGCCTCAAGTCCATCGACCTCGCCTACCGCGCCGTGCGCGACGGTGACCTGGACGTCGTGCTCGCGGGCGGGACGGAGTCGATGAGCCGCGTGCCCTACCTCCTGACCGGCGCGCGCTGGGGCTACCGCATGGGCGACCAGGCCGCCGTGGACGGGATGTACCAGGACGGCTTCCTGTGTCCCCTCGCGGAGCAGGTCATGGGAGAGACGGCGGAGACCCTCGCCGTCCAATACCGGATCCCGCGCGAGGAGCAGGACGCCTTCGCCCTGCGCAGCCAGCAGCGCGCGACCCGCGCCTGGGAGGACGGGCGCTTTCGCGCGGAGGTCGTGCCCATGAAGGTGCCTGCGCGCGGCGGCGAGATCGAGGTGTCGCGGGACGAGCATCCCCGCGCCGAAACGACCGTCGCCTCCCTGGCCAGGCTGCCCACGGTGTTCAAGGAGACGGACGGCACGGTCACCGCCGGGAACTCCTCGGGCATCACCGACGGCGCGGCGGCCATGGTCGTCCTGGACGCGGATCGCGCGGCGCAGCTGGGCGTGCGGCCGATGGCGCGGGTCCTGGGCGTGGCCGCCGCCGGCGTCGATCCCCACGTGATGGGCATCGGCGTCGTCCCCGCGGTGCGCCGCCTGCTCGAGAAGACCCGGCTCCGGCTGGAGGACTTCGACCTCGTCGAGGTCAACGAGGCGTTCGCGGCCCAGGTCCTGGCCTGCGACCGCGAGCTTCGCTTCGATCCGGAGAAGATCAACGTCAACGGCGGCGCCATCGCGCTCGGCCATCCCATCGGCGCGACGGGCGTCCGCATCGCGGTGACCCTCCTGCACGAGATGGCCCGCCGGCGCGTGAAGCGCGGGCTGGCCGCTCTCTGCATCAGCGGCGGCATGGGGCTGGCCGCGGCCTTCGAGGCCGTCTGAACATGGGCGATACCGAAAACGTCGACGACGACGCCTACACCGCGCCGCGGGCCGTCGCCTACACGACCCTCCGGTTCGAGACCGTCCAGGGCGTCGCCCGCCTCACCCTCGACCGGCCGCCCGCCAACGTCCTCTCCATCGACTCGATGCGGGAGATCAATGCCGCCCTCGAGTCGCTGGAGTACCAGCGCGAGGTCAAGCTCGTCGTGTTCTCCGCCGCGGGCAAGTACTTCTCGCCCGGATTCGATCTCGGCGACCACCTGGGCGACCGCGCGTACATCATGCTCGAGGAGTTCCACAAGATCTTCGAGAACCTGGCCAAGACGGACAAGCCCACGCTGGCGGTGGTGGCGGGCCCGGCCCTGGGCGCGGGGAGCCTGCTCGCGGCCGCCTGCGACATCGTCTACGCCGCGGCCAGCGCGAAGTTCGGGCACCCCGAGGTGAAGGGCGGCGTGTTCAACCCCGTGGCCGCCGCCCTCCTGCCGCGTCTGGTCGGGCGCAAGAAGGCCTTCGAGATGCTGCTGGGCGCGCAGAGCATGACCGCGGCCGACGCCGAGCGCTACGGCCTCATCACGCGCGCGATCCCCGACGACCGCCTGGAGGCCGAGGTGGCGGCGCTCGTCCAGCGCTTCCAGGACGGGTCGGCCGTGGTCCTGCAGAGCGCGCGCCGGGCCATGAGCGGCGGCCTCGACCTGCCCTTCGCGGAGGCCGTGCGCCACGCGGAGGACATCTACCTCAACCAGCTCATGGCCTCCGAGGACGCGGAGGAAGGGCTCAAGGCGGTCATGGCCAAGCGCAAGCCCGTCTGGAAGGACCGCTGATGGATGTGACGTCATGATCTCCTTCGACCTCGCCGACGAGCACAGGGAAGTCGAGCGCACCGTGCGCGAGTGGGCGGGCGCCGAGGTGGCGCCGAAGATCCACGACCTCGACCGCGAGCACCGTTTCGAGCGCAAGTTCCTCCAGGGGATGGCCGACCTGCAGCTGCTCGGCATCTGCATCCCCGAGGAGTACGGCGGGGCGGGCATGGACTACATCAGCCTCGGCCTCGTGTCCGAGGAGCTCGAATACGTGGACACGCACCTCCGCGTGATCATGTCCGTGCACGTCGGGCTCAACAGCATGACCCTCATGTGCTGGGGCACGGAGGAGCAGAAGAAGAAGTACCTGGTCCCGCAGGCCCAGGGGAAGAAGATCGCCACCTATGGCCTCACCGAGCCCAACGCGGGGTCCGATGCCGTGGGCATCCAGTCCACCGCGGTCAAGAAGGGCGACCGCTACGTCCTGAACGGCGAGAAGGTCTGGATCTCGCTGGCGGACGTGGCCGATCACTTCCTCGTCATCGCCTGGACGGACCTCGAGAAGAAGAAGAACCGCGACCACAGCGGGCTCAGCGCCTTCATCGTGGAGCGCGCCTTCAAGGGGTTCAGCTCGTATTCGATCAAGGAGAAGTGGGGGATCCTCGCCGGGAACACGGGGGGCTTCTCCATGCAGGACGTCGAGGTGCCGGTGGAGAACCGGGTGGGCGCGGAGGGCGAGGGCTTCCGCGTCGCCATGTTCGCGCTGGAGAACGGCCGCTACACGGTGGCGGCGGGGGCGACCGGCCTCATTCGCGCCTGCCTGGACGCTTCCGTCAAATACGCGAACGAGCGCAAGACCTTCGGCGTGCCCATCGGCGAGCACCAGCTCGTGAAGGAGATGATCGCGCAGATGGTCTCGGACTACGACGCGGCACGCCTCCTCTGGCTGCGCGCGGGCTGGCTCAAGAACGAGGGCAAGCGCAACACGCGCGAGACCTCGCTGGCCAAGTGGTTCGCGACGGTGCAGAGCGAGCGCGCGGCGTCGGACGCGGTGCAGATCCACGGCGGCAACGGCTACTCGGACGAATACCCGGTGGGCCGCTTCTACCGGAACTGCAAGGCCGCCGTCATCTACGAAGGCACCCGCGAGATCCACAAGGTCATGCAAGCCGACTACGCCCTCGGCCTCCGCCAGGACAAGCCGCGGCGCGTCGAGCTGCCGCCCTACAAGAGAGCGTGACGGCGCGCGGAGCGCGGCGGCGCGCGAGGGGGGTTTCAGGGGGGGCCGCGCAGCGCCATCCCGGAACAACGCAAGTGCCCCCCCTGAGATAGAAGAGAAAGAACCAGGAGCACTCGATGCATCGCGACGACCTCTTTCTGGAGTTCGTGAGGGTGGTGGAGCGGGCCGCCATAGCGGCCGCCCGCACCATGGGCCAGGGCGACCGCAAATACGCGGACCAGGTGGCCGTGGACGCGATGCGCAAGGAGATGGAGTCCGTCGACATCGACGGCACCATCGTGATCGGCGAGGGCGAGCGCGACGAGGCGCCCATGCTCTACGTCGGGGAGAAGGTCGGCAAGGGCGGCTATCCGGTGGACATCGCCGTCGATCCCCTGGAGGGCACCAACCTCTGCGCCACCGGCGCCCCCAACGCGATCGCGGTGCTGGCCGCCTCCGAGAAGGGCGGCCTGCTCCATGCGCCCGACATCTACATGGAGAAGCTGGTGGTCGGCCCGTCCTCCAAGGGCAAGGTCGACATCAACGCCCCCGTCGAGGACAACCTGAAGGTCATCGCCAAGTCGCTCGACCGCGAGGTGCACGACCTCGTGGTGATCGTGCTCGACCGTCCTCGCCACGAACGGCTCATCGCCGATATCCGAAAAGCGGGCGCGCGCATCCGCCTTATTGGTGACGGCGACCTCTCGGCGGGGATCTCCGCCGCCGTCGTGGGGACCGGAGTGCACGCGGTGATGGGGACCGGGGGCGCGCCCGAAGGCGTGCTCACCGCCGCCGCGATGCGCTGCCTCAACGGCGAGATCCAGGCCAAGCTGGTCCTCACCAAGGAGTCGGACCGCGAGCGGCTCAAGCGGATGGGGATTCCGGACATCGAGCGGGTCTATCGGACGGAAGACCTCGCCCCGGGCAAGAGCATCATCTTCGCGGCCGCGGGTGTCACGGATGGCGCCTTGCTTCGCGGCGTCCGGTTCTTCGGAGACGGCACGCGGACGCACACTCTGGTCATGACGACCATGCCACATCAGGTCCGGTTCATCGACACGATCCACGCCAAGGACGATCCCGACGTCAAGATCCGCTTCTGAGGAAACCTGGCTCTCAAGTGACACGATATTCATGAGTTACGCGACCGGTTTCCGCGCCGTCGCGACGCGCGCCCATGCGATTGGGCGAACGACCCAAAGCGAAGAGAGCTAGTCCCCGTCACAACTTACTGGACGCGTGCTCATTTTTTCCTTGACAGGTAGAAACTCCTTTGCTAGCTTCAACCAGCACTTTAACTATTTTGCGTAAAGTAGTACGTCGGCTCGGTTCCGTTTCGAGGCGACATCGCAGGCGGGTGGGGCTGGCCGGGATCTGGCGCCGTCGCTAGCGCGAGGAGAACTCGTGGCTTTGTTCGGCAAGAAGAAAGGGCTGGTCGGACTCGACATCGGGTCCTCGGCCGTCAAGGCCGTCGAGCTCAAGTCCGGCGGCAAGGGCGGAGCCGAGCACCAGCTCGTCAACATCGGGATGGAGGCGCTTCCACCGGAAGCGATCGTCGACGGCGCGATCATGGACTCCGGCGCCGTCATCGACGCGATCCAGCGGCTCTTCACCTCCCAGAAGATCAAGACGAGCGACGTCGCCACGAGCGTCTCGGGCAACGCGGTCATCGTCAAGAAGATCTCGCTCCCGCAGATGAGCCCGGAGGAGCTGGCCGAGTCCATCCACTGGGAAGCGGAGCAGTACATCCCCTTCGACATCCAGGACGTCGCCCTGGACTACGAGGTGATCGAGGGCTCCGGCGGCGGCGGCAACATGGACGTCCTCCTCGTCGCGGTCAAGAAGGACAAGATCAGCGACTACACCTCGGCCATCAGCCAGGCGGGGAAGAACCCCGCGATGGTGGACGTGGACGTCTTCGCGCTGCAGAACGCCTACGAGATCAACTACGGGATCGACCCCGGCCGCGTGATCGCGCTCCTCAACGTGGGAGCGTCGATCATGAACATCAACATCATCAAGGGGGCCACGTCGATCTTCAATCGCGACATCGCGGTGGGCGGCAACCAGTACACCGACGCCATCCAGAAGGACCTCAACCTCTCCTTCGACCAGGCGGAGGCCTTGAAGCGCGGCTCGCGCGTGGAGGGCGCCGCGCCGGAAAACCTCTCGCCGATCCTCCAGGCGGTATCCGAGAACATCGCCCTCGAGATCCAGAAGACCTTCGATTTCTTCAAGGCGACGTCCTCGGAGGACCGTATCGACCGCATCTTCCTCGCCGGCGGCACGAGCAAGGTTCACGGGCTCCAGGAGCTGCTGGCGGACCGGTTCGAGGCGGGGGTCGAGATCATGAACCCCTTCAACAACATCACCTACAACCCGAGGGACTTCGATCCCGAGTTCATCAACGAGATCGGCCCTAGCGCTGCCATCGCGGTCGGTCTGGCTGCCCGAAAGGTGGGCGACCGATGATCCGGATCAATCTCCTCGCCGCGGACCGGCCTACCAAGAAGAAGAAGGCCGCCGGCGTCCCCTCCACTCCCGGCTCCGTGCAGGCGTATCTCCTGCTCACCGTCTTCGCGGGCGGCGCCGTTCTCGCCTGCCTGGCCCTCTACCTCTATATGGCGGGCCAGATCCGGGAGCTCGACAGCAAGATCGTCGCCGCCGAGCAGCGCCAGCGGGAGCTGCAGGCCATCAAGAAGCAGGTGGACGAGCTCGAGCAGAAGCGGGCCACGTTCCAGCGGAAGGTGGACCTCATCTACCGGCTTCAGGCCGAGCAGCAGGGTCCCGTGCACCTCCTCGACGAGCTGTCGAAGGCGCTTCCCGACTTCGTGTGGCTGACCACCCTCGACCAGACCGGGAACCAGATCCGGCTCGGTGGCCAGAGCAACAGCCTCACGTCGGTCGCCGACTTCATCACCGCCCTGCAGGCGGCGGGCGCGGACCAGTACGGATGCGGCAAGGCGAACCCCCTCGACCGCTCCCTGTGCTGGTTCCCCGACGTGAACCTGGTGTCGAGCACCGAAGCCAACAGCCTCGTGACGTTCGCGCTGCAGGCCTCGTTCAGCAACCCCGAGGCCACCATCAAGCAGCAGCAGAACGCCACGCGGCCCATTCCCGGCGCAAGTCCGGCGGCGGGGGCCCCTGCCCCCGCGCCGAGATAGGCGAGGAGAGGCAATGGCCGACAACGCCTATACGAAGCTTTCGCTGGGAGGGCAGCTCGGCGTCTCCGCCGCCCTCGCCGTGCTCATCGGCGGCCTGTTCTGGTACCTCTACTGGTCCGACGCCACCGTCGAGCGCGACGAGAAGACGGCCAAGCTCGAGGCACTGAACAAGGAGATCCGGGCCCTCGAGGTCACGGCGCAGAAGCTCGGCGAGTTCCAGCGCGAGGTCGCCCTCCTGGAGAAGAAGCTCGAGACCCTCAAGAGCATCCTCCCGCCGGCCAAGGAGACCCCGGACCTGATGCGCAAGGTGCAGGCCCTGGCCGCCCAGTCCAACCTGACCATCAACAACTTCACTCCCGGTCCGACCGTGAACAAGGAGTTCTACCAGGAGTGGCCGATCGCGATGGGGCTGGTGGGCAACTACCACAACCTCGCCCTCTTCTTCGACAAGGTCTCGCGGCTGCCGCGCCTCGTGAACGTCAACAACATCAAGATCACGGCGATGGGCGCCCAGACGGCGAGCCAGACCATCACCGTCGGCAACACCGCGACCACCTTCGTCTACATCGAAGCGCCGCCGGGCCCGCCCAAGCCGGCAGGGGCGCCCCGATGAGGAGCGCAGCCATGAAGGCCACCCTGGCGGGGACCGCCCTGCTGCTGGCGGCGACGATGGCCGCCGCCCAGGCGCCGGCGCCCGAGGCTTCGCCTTCGCCGATCTCGCCGGACGTGGTGAAGAACCGGATCGACCAGGAGATCGCGCCCGCGCCCGGGTCCTACGCCTACACGGCCCAGGGCCGCCGCGACCCCTTCGTGAGCCTTCTGAAGCCCGTATCCGAATCCGGGCCCGGCAAGAGGCGGCCGGGCATGGAAGGGTTCTTGATCCAGGAAGTCGCCCTGAAGGGAATCGTGAAGGATTCCAAGGGCTTCACGGCGATGCTCCTGGGCACCGACGGCAAGTCCTATTTCGTGAAGGTCGGTCAGCGGTTGTTTGACGGGGTCATCACCGCCATCGATGCCTCGACCGTGACTTTCCGGCAAGAGGTGACGGATCCGCTCTCGAGTGTGAGAAGCCGGGACGTCAAGAAGACCCTGTATCCGTCCGAGGAGGGCAGGCAATGAGAGCCAAGCTGGCGGGCGCGTCGCTGGTGATCCTGGCGTCGCTCCTCGCGGGGAGCGCCGCCGCCGACACCGCCGCCATCACCGAGATCCGGCAGGACTCCAACTCGCACTCGACCCGGCTGGTCGTGGCGTGCACGGGTCCCGTCGCCTACACCTACTACAGCCCCGACCCGCTCACGCTGGTGGTCGACATCCCGGAGGTAGACCCCTCGAAGGTCCCCTCGAGGATCGCCGTCGGCACGCGCGAGGTCGAGTCCGTGCGCGTGACCAGCATGGTGCGCGCGGACGGGCGGAACCTGGCCCGGGTCGAGGTCCGTCTGGCCAGCCTCGTCCCCTACCAGATCTTCTCCAAGGACACGACGCTGAACCTCGTGTTCGAGCGAGGCGCGGACGCGGCCTCGGCCAATGCCCCGGCGACGCGCACGGCGGCGGCCGAGCCTGCCCCCGCTCCTCCGGCCGCGGCCAAGGCCGCCGAGCCGATCGAGCCGCCGGATGCGGTAACGCCGAAGGTGGCGGACACGTCCAAGCCGATAGAGAGCGCGATCGTGATCACGCCCCGCAAGCGGCAGCCCGCGCCCACGACGGCCGTGATCGAAGCGCCGGCCGCGCCGCGCGCGGACCGGCATCCGGCGTCGCGCATCGTCGCCCTCAGCCAGGGCGATGACGACGGCCGCCTGAGCTTCGACGTCAAGGCGGACGGCGCCCTCAAGTACCAGGACTTCTTCCTGGGCAACCCGGACCGTCTTGTCATCGACTTCAAGGACGTGATGAGCCGCGCGAACGTGCGGTCCCTCGACGTCAACAAGGGTCCCGTGCGCAAGGTGCGCCTCGCCCAGTTCAGCGCCGCCTCTCCCCGCATCGCGCGCATGGTGCTGGACCTCTCCGCCCGCGCCCCCTACCGCATCGTCGACGGGGCGGACGGCGTGAAGATCCTCTTCGGCGAAGGCGCGGTCCCGACCGCGGCTCCCCTGGCCGCCCTGAAGCCCGAGGCGGACGCCGCGGCCGCGATGCCGGAAGCGTCGATGCCCGTGCAGATCCTGCCCGGGCCGGCGCCGGCGCCGCTACCCGTGCTTCCCGATCCCCAGGCCGCGCCCCCGGCCCCGGAGCGTCCGGCGGAGTTCCAGCCCGTGACCCTCAACCCCGGGGAAAAGGCCTACACGGGCCACCCGATCAGCCTGGACTTCAAGGACGGCGACCTGCAGGACATCTTCCGGCTCTTCGCCGACATCAGCGGCCTCAACATCGTGGTGAACCCGGGCGTCAGCGGGAAGGTCACCCTCAAGCTCAACGAGGTGCCCTGGGATCAGGCGCTGGACCTCATCCTGAAGGCCAACGGCCTCGGCTACACGCTGGAGGGCAACGTCATCCGCATCGCCCCCCTGGCCGCCCTTCAGAACGAGGAGCAGCAGCGCCGCAAGCTCGCGGAGGAGCGTGCCCTGGCCGGCGACCTGGCCAGCCTCACCACGCGCATCTCGTACGCGAAGGCGGCGGAGCTCGCGGACGTCCTCCGCAAGGCGGGCGCCCTGTCTGCGCGCGGCCAGCTCAACGTCGATCCGCGCACGAACACGCTGATCCTCAACGATCTCCCCGTCTTCCTGGAGAAGGCCAAGGACCTGATCGCCACCCTCGACCTTCCGACGCGCCAGGTCGAGATCGAGGCGCGGATCGTGGTCACGAGCCGCAACTTCACGCGTGACCTCGGCATCCAGTGGGGCTTCAACCAGGTCAACTCCCCGCAGTTTGGCAACACGACGGGCCTCACCTTCCCGAGCGCGATAATCGTGAATGGCCAGGGCGTACCCGCAACCGGCGGCCTCCCCGCCGATCAGGGCGGCCAGGCTCCGTCGGCGGGGATAGGCACTCTCGGCCGCGGCTACGCGGTCAACCTGCCCGCGGCCGGATTCAACTCCGCGATCGGCATCTCGCTC
>Ga0207691_10001832_pt1 | contig 20780 bp, 14 predicted proteins | sample KBSM13metaG_FD_184327 | JGI IMG/M metagenome (GOLD analysis project Ga0207691, IMG submission 184327) | Miscanthus rhizosphere microbial communities from Kellogg Biological Station, Michigan, USA - KBS M1-3 metaG (SPAdes) (version 2) | ecosystem: Host-associated > Plants > Roots > Rhizosphere >... | reverse complement strand
CTCAACGGCGGCAGTCGGATCTCGATCACGTTCAGCCGATAATACAGGTCTTCGCGGAAATGCTTGGCTTTCACTTCGTCGGCCAGGTTCAAGTTCGTTGCAGCGATGATACGGACGTCCACAGGGATCGACTTGGTGGACCCGACACGACGAATCTCGCGCTCCTGGATCGCGCGCAGGAGCTTTGCCTGGAGCATGAGCGGTAACTCGCTGATCTCGTCCAAGAAGAGCGTACCCTTTTGGGCTTCTTCAAAGAGTCCCGGTCGGTCGGCCTTGGCGTCGGTAAAGGCTCCCCGCATATGCCCGAACAACTCGCTCTCCAACAGCTGTTCTGGGATGGCTGCCGAATTGACCGCCACGAAGGGCCTATCCCGCCGGTCGCTGTTGTAATGGATCGCCTTTGCCACGAGCTCCTTGCCGGTTCCGCTTTCGCCCGTGATCAGGAGGTTACTCGGACTATCCGCCACACGGCGGATCAACTCGAACACCTCCTGCATCGGCCGGCTTTTCCCGAGGATTTGGTGAAAGCTATACTCCTTATAGACCTCGCGCCTCAGGTGCGTCACCTCACGTCGCAACTGGACTTCCCGCGCAGCCCGCCCAGCGGTTCTGAGGACATCGTCCGTCTTGACGGGCTTGATGAGGTAATCCATCGCACCGCCCTTCATGGCCTCGATCGCTGTCTCGACTGTGCCGAAGGCGGTCATCAGAATGACGCCGGTATCAGGGTAGCGATGCTTGATCTCGCTGAGGAGGGCAGTGCCCAACATGCCTTTCATGCGAAGATCGGTCAGCACGAGATCATATTGTTCCTCGGCCAGCGCCTGGAGAGCCTTTTCCCCGCTCTCGGCCGTGCCGACTCGATAACCGTCACTCTCCAGAACGTCAGACAACAGACCGCGCATGTCGGCGTCGTCGTCCACCACCAGGATTTTCCCGGTTTCTGTATTCATTTATCAAACCACGACAAAAGGAACACCGCTGCCAGAGCGGGTAACAAGGGATACGCCATTTATTTCATGAAAGCAACTCAGCGATTGGCTAATCCGGCCGTCGGCCTGCTCACGCCAATTCTCGCGTCGACAATACGACATCCCTCTCCCGGCGACAGGGCGAAAATCGGATTGAGATCGAGCTCGTATATTTCGGGGATTTCTTCCACGAGTCGCGAGATCCGCAATAACACTTCCTCGAGTGCCTGAGTATCTGCCGGCTGTTGGTTTCGGTACCCCCTCAGCAAGGAGTATCCCTTAATCCCGCGAATCATCTCGATTGCGTCGTCCTCGGTCAGGGGTGTGATGCGAAACTGGACGTCCCCAAGGATCTCGACGTGAATGCCGCCTAAGCCAAACGCAATCAATGGCCCGAACAGCGGATCGTGCGTCACACCCACCATCACTTCGACGCCACCGGTGAGCATCGGTTGCACGAGCACGCCTTCCATGGCCGCAAGCGTATTTCGTTTTTCCAGCTCGGATGTGATCGATGCGAACGCGTGGCGAACCGACCGTTCATTTGTGAGATTCAAATGCACGCCGCCAAATTCGGTCTTGTGTACGATCTGGTGGGAAGCCAGTTTGACGGCGACCGGCCACCCGATCTTTTCAGCCACGGCTACGGCTTCATCGGCAGTGAGCGCGACTCCGCCAGGTTGGACAGGTAGCTTCACTGCGCGCAACAGGCTCCTTGTCTCTTCCGTTGTCATCCAGCCGTTGCCTCGTTGGGAGAGCGCCGTGGTGCAAAGCGTTCTCGCCGTTGATAGGTTCAAGTCATCGAAATCAGGCACCACACCCACAGCCCGTTGCTGCCATTCGGCGGATGACGCCATTTTCCCCAGGACGACTGCAGGAGTTTCGGGCAGCACATAGACTGGGATCGTTTCGCCAGCGACGGTAAAGATACGATCCGAGTCTCCTTCCGCCATCCATACGAGAAACACTGGTTTGCTCGTCGAGGCTGTTGCTCGTCCCTTTTCAATGCCACGCTTGATGCCTTCAGCGATTCCTGCCGTATCGACGACCGTCACGGAGACATAGATGATGATCAAGGCATCGATCTCCTCCGCTGCCAGCATGGTGGCTATGGCGTCGGCGTATTGCTGCGGCGAAGCGGACGCAATGAGATCGATAGGATTGGTCCGCGCGGCGGTTGAGGGAAGGAAGGTCCCTAACCGTGTCTTCGTCTGAACGGACAACTCCGGAACGATGAGCCCACTGGCTTCGCAGGCATCGGTACATAGGATGGCCGGCCCCCCGGCATTGGTGATGATGCCCACACGACGTCCGGAGGGGAACGATTGGTTCGCGAAACCGGCGGCAATGGCCAACATTTCCTCCAGCGTCTCGGCGCGGATGACACCGGTCTGAAGGAATAAAGCGTCCACGGCAACATCGCTCGCAGCGAGTGCCGCGGTATGAGAGCCGGCGGCCCGGCGTCCGGAGCGCGACCGGCCTGCCTTTACTGCAATGATCGGTTTGCGGGCGCTCACACGGCGCGCGATGCGCGCGAAGCGGCGAGGATTTCCAAACGATTCCATGTAGAGGAGGATCACGCCAGTGACGGGGTCTTCTTCCCAATACTGCAGAAGATCATTGGTGGAGACATCAGCCTTATTGCCGACGCTGACAAAAGACGAAATTCCCACATGAAAGCGGTGTGCTGCACCCAGCGTGGCAATCCCAATCGCTCCGCTCTGGGAGGACATCGCCACACGGCCCGAAGGAGGAAACAGCGACGTGAATGTGGCATTCAGCCGGACGCTCGGATCCGTATTCAAGATGCCGAAGCAATTCGGGCCGATCATCCGCATGCCGTGTTGGCGGACTTTTTCTACCAGTTGAGCCTGGAGCACGTTCCCCTCTGGTCCGACCTCGGCGAAGCCGGACGTAATGACGACGAGGGCTCGAACGCCGACCGACGCGCAATCCTCCACCACGGGCAAGACCTTCTCAGCGGGCACCGCAATAATCGCAAGATCGACTGGCCGAGGCACCGCGTTCATCGACGGATAGACCTCTCGTCCGGCAATCTCCGTGGCCTTGGGATTCACGGGGTAGACGGCGCCTTGAAACTGGGCCGTGATGAGTGCTTCGAGGAGCCGAAATCCAATGCTTTTCGGATCCCGTGAGGCACCAATGACAGCCACCGACTCAGGATAAAAAAATGGCCGGAGTGAGGCGGTTGTCGCGAGCCGTTCTCGTAGTTCGGCCCTGGTGACGGTGATCTCCGTGGGAACCAGGGATAGCTGTACCTCCATATCCTCGCCTTCATAGGCTTCATGGGCGCTGAATCCCGATTCTCGAAAGACTTCCCGCATCGCGACATTGTTCACGTGTGTGACGGCCCACAAGTTGGCAAATCCTTGGCGAATGGCGATGAATGCGAGGCGCTCAAGCAGCAATGTGCCCAAGCCCTTTCCGTGGAACTCGTCGTCCACCGCCATGGCCACTTCAGCGGTGTGCTCGTTCTTTGCCCAATAAGAGCCGGCAGCGATAATGCGTAACTTGCCTTCCCAGATGCGTGTGACGATCAGAGTCAACTGAATGCGAGGTTTGGACGAATCACACAATGCCGCGACAAGGTCGGTAGATGGCGCACTTTCTGAAAAAAAGCGATGGCGTCTCGATTCCGGCGATAATCGATCCACGAATTGTTGCATCATCTCGGCGTCAATCGATTCGGCAGGTCGAATCGTTGCCGTCGTTCCATCACGAAGAATCAGCGATCCCGTTTCGGGCCGTTCAGAGCGGAGTGGCGGGATATAGAGCGGACGAACGTGTTTCAACCTTAATCACCCACGTCATGTGGCTAATGGAATTTTGGTCGCAGGGGCTTATCCCATCGCGATCCTTGTGTTCCTTGCGAGCGGTAAAGGTGTGCCGTGCAGGCAACGATACCACAACGAGAGCTTTCGCCACATTCGATGCCTTTTTGTAATGCGTTGCCTGCGGTCTTCGGTGAGGCGTTTCCCTTCAGCGCGGTTTTGCCACTGGCAACAATGACACGCGACCGTCAGGTTAAGCGGTTGCCATGTCCTGGCCGGTTGGACTATGGTTTGCGTCCTAAGCGATCATGCCCGTCCTTAAAAAACAATCCCTCGAGCAATACCTCCGCAGCAGATTTGGTCCAGCCGCCACGCTACTCTCTTATGGTCCGATCGGTAAGGAGAGCTCACAGGGGACGTATAAACAATATGGATACGGATCGCCGGTCAAGCTGACATTCCAGGTGGGGCGAACTCGTCGCTCGGCGGTATTAGAAACGATGAGTCCCGGCCCGTTCGGGCATGAGCACATGGCGGATCGTGCGCAGGCGATCTTGTGGGACTATGAGTCGTACGGGCGTCTGCCTGGCCATGTGAAAGCGCTCGATGTCGGTGCGTTTACCTCGAGCCAAGAATTGTTCTCCGTTGCCAGGGCCCGCGAATTGTTTGTGCTGACACAGTGGGTAGAGGGCGCCAGCTATTATGAAGATCTTCGCCGTCTCATCGAGGGCGGTTCGTTACGAACGCTCGATCGACGACGCGCGCAAGCGCTGGCCAGCTATCTCGCGTCAATCCATCGGCGGAAACGTCGTGATCCGGCTCTCTATCGCCGCCGCCTCCGCGAGCTGATCGGCCATGGCGAGTGCATCATGGGATTGACGGACAGTTATCCGGTTCCCTTCGGCTTCATCACGCGGGACGTTCTGCGTGGAATCGAGGAAGCCTGCAATCAATGGCGTTGGCGCCTCCGCAATAAGACGCACCGCCTGGCTCAGGTACATGGAGACTTTCATCCCTGGAATGTGCTCTTTCGAAAGAGCACAGATTTTTCTGTCCTGGATCGATCGCGTGGCGAGTGGGGTGAGCCGGCAGATGATGTGGCCTCCATGGCCATTAATTATGTCTTTTGTTCTCTGTGCCGCTCGCGACGGCTACAGGGACCTTTCGAAGTGCTCTTCCGGTTGTTTTGGGACACCTATCTCGAGCAAAGTGGAGACGAGGAGGTCACGGCAGCGGTAGCCCCCTTCTTTGCGTTCCGAGGATTAGTGATTGCCAGCCCCGTCTGGTATCCCAAACTACCCATGGAGGTCCGCCGAAGCATTTTTCGGTTTGTAGAAGATGTGCTTGAAGCGCCGCGCTTCGATCCTGTCCGTGTCAATGACTATTGCGGGTTGTAACCGAACGATCAGCACCCTATGACGCAGCCTCCAGCATGTGGCATCTGGGTCACCGGATTGCCGGCCTCGGGAAAGAGCACGATCGTCTCTGCGCTGCGGCCTCAGCTCGAGGCCTTGGGATTGACCGTGGACGTGCTGGAATCGGACGAAGTCAGGCGGCTGCTGACTCCGCAGGCGACTTACTCATCGGAGGAACGCGACCTCTTCTATCGTGCCCTTGCCTTCACCGGGCAGCGCCTCGTCGCGCACGGCGTGACCGTCGTATTCGATGCGACCGCCAGCCGGCAAGCCTATCGTGATTGGGCACGCGCGATGATTCCGCGCTTCATCGAGGTGGCGGTCGAATGCCCGCTAGCCCTCTGCATGAAGCGGGATCGGAAAGGGACCTATCAAAAAGGTTTACGCGGCCAATCCACAACCGTTCCCGGCCTGCAAAGTTCCTATGAGTCGCCGGCGAATCCAGAATTGCGAATCGACACCACCAAGCTCTCACCTCAGGAGGCAGCGAAACAGATCTGCGACATCGTTCGCGCAACGCTCGCTTGAAGCGCCCTTTGCGCCGGTATCGTGCGCCATCTCCTGGTCACATCCTGACTCTCACGACCGGAAGGAGCAAGGCAAAGAGTCGGTTGCATATAGCTCTATAGAGCTGTGGCATCTTGCAACAGTATCTCATGCTCCGGCTGTGGTCTTTCTCGCCAGGCGATCGCCCGTTACGAAGCGTCCTCTTCAATTTCCTAGAGATCCGGGATTCTCGTCTGTATGCCGAGCGGCATGCCCTTTGCGATATGTTAGGAAGCAATGAGGTAAGTCCCAGGATGTTTCCCATGGCTACACAAAAGACCGTTACTGTACTCATAGTCGAAGACGATCGAGAGATGCGTAGTCTGCTTTGCGACGAGTTCTGGAGTGCTGGCTACCAGCTGCGGGAAGCTAAGGACGGGGATGAAGCAGTGAAGGCGGTCCAGCAATCAGAGCCTGATCTGATACTGACCGACTTGCGGATGCCGGCAGGAGGAGCGGAATACATCCGCCGCCTACGGTCGATTGCGCCACATTGTCCGATCCTCGTGATGACCGCCTTTGGTGATGCCGGTTCACGGGACAAGGTGTTTCAGGCTGGGGCAAGCGCCTATTTTGATAAGCCGGTCCGCATCTCGGACCTAAAAATCAAAGTCGAAGAATTGCTGAGTGATAATCGCGGATGATGCCTTCGCGGTCAGGTAATGGAGGGAGGAGAGATGGGCGGGTCTCGATCAGTGCCAGCGCGCCCGTTGAATGATCCGATTCTGGCGGCACGGCTCGAAGCGATCAGCCAGCTGGCTGGAGAGATCAGCGAACGTGTCGCAGTCATGGATCGAGATTTCAACGTCGTTTACGCGAACACGGACGCCTCAACAGAACACTGTTCCGGATCGCAGGGGACTCGTCCGGTCAAATGCTATGAGGCACTTGTACATCGTCACGAACCCTGTGACACCTGCCCTGCCGTCAAAATATTTCACGGTCCTCATGTGCAACATGTCGTCTGCTCAACTGAAAGGGATAGACCCCCCTGCGGGATGCAGCACGCCTTCCCACTGGCCGATCAAGACGGACAAGTCGCCTCGATGCTGGTGTTGTGTGAACCGTTCTCCCAACTGAGTGGAGTTCCCGAGGTGTCTGTTCCCGAGGAAATCTCCCCTGCGATGGTACGCGAGCACTTGGGTGCTCTTATTGGACGCAGCCCGGCGATGCAGCAGCTCTTCGACCTGATCTGTCTGGTTGCTGACAGTTCGGCCTCGGTGCTGATTCAAGGGGAAAGCGGGACTGGTAAGGAGTTGGTCGCGAAGACCATCCATCAATATGGTTGCCGCCGCGAGAAACCATTTGTCGTGATCGATTGTGGGTCGCTGCCGGAAACGCTGCTAGAAAGCGAATTGTTCGGGCATGTGAGAGGTGCCTTCACGGGGGCGGTGTCAAACAAGCCCGGGTTGTTCGAAGAAGCCAACGGTGGAACGATTTTTCTGGATGAAATCGCGGATACGACACCGACCTTCCAATCGAAGCTGCTGCGCGTTCTTCAAGAGGGCGAAATTAAGCGCGTCGGAGGAAACCATCCGATCAAGGTCAATGCCCGGGTCATTTCAGCCACAAATAAGGATCTGGCCGAGTTGGTCAAGATGAAACGGTTCAGACAAGATTTGTATTACCGCTTAGCAGTCCTGCCCCTTCTGGTCCCTCCACTGCGAGAACGGCGGGACGATATTGCCCTGTTGGCTAAACACTTCGTTCAGCAGGCCTGCGCCCGGCATCGCCAACCAACGCGCACCGTGTCGCCTGACACCTTGCGTGCATTGACGGAAGCTCCATGGCCCGGCAATGTGCGGGAACTTCAACACTGTATTGAGCGAGCGGTGGTCACGACGAAAGGTCCCGAATTGAACTGCGCCGACGTTGCAGCCATAGGATCAAAAACGGCGGCGGGGGATCTTCGTTCTGTTGGCAAGGGAGCGAAGAAGCTGGCGGAAAAGGCGCACATCATGCAGGCGCTTCTAGACAGTCAGGGGAACCGAGCCGAAGCCGCCAAAAATCTCAAGATCAGCCGTGCAGGGTTATACAATAAATTGCGCGAATATGATCTGACTTGACCGGCTCAGTCGGATCGCGATGAGGATTCGATCGGTCGATAATTGCTCACTTCCTCCTTTCTTCCTGAACGGTGATCTGAAACAGTGTCGTAGGATGGCCGTCCAAGATTTCGGTCCCGACCGTTTCCCGTCGTATTTCCTGAGCCATCGACCGCTCGAGCCTGACGCCAATTGCCCCATTCCGCCTCAACTTCCTCTTGGATTGTCCAAATCATTGGACAGCGCAACTCCTTGGATACTTATAGGTCACCTCGTGATCGGCGTCGTATTGTCCAAACCGCTAGAACGTCTCCCTGTTTTCACGAAAGAGGGTTGCTCGTTCCGCTATGGCTCTAAGGCCTCAATTTCTTGGACATATCACCTTCTCTCTGTCGCGCCATCTCTCGTCGGCACGTCTGTTGCGCTATGCAGCGACCGCTGGTGAGGGTGTGGGGTGATTAGGACCGGCCTCCGAATGACCCACCTCCTTCGCAAGAAGGACCTTCACCAGCTCTTTGAAGGCCGTGAAGCACCGAGAGATCCAGCGATGAATCACACGAACCGCCCCACTGGCGGATATAGAGAAGGAGGCCGTGTATGAAATCCTTTCACCAACCACAGCAGACGAGGCGACGAATGCATGTGTCGCTGACGCTGCAGAGTATCGTTTTGACGGGCAGCCTGGTGGCCGCGCCATGGCTGTTTGCGGCGAGTCCGGAAGAGTCGTCGCATGAAGGCCATGCGACGTCTGTCGCCTTGCCGGGCTGGACGCAGCAACTCAAAGGCCAAACCGTCGTGGAGAATGCCATCGAAGGCCGCGCCGGCAATGCGGAAAAAATGGAGATGCAGCATCATCGGCTGATGCAAAAACTCGAACAGCAGGCGCAGCAGGATGCGAAAGCTCAGCAGACATCGGGTGGCTTCAACGCCATGTCGATGATGCACCAGTACATGGGCCAGGACGGTAGCAGCTTCCTCCTCATGACGGATGCGGGCAAGGGCGAGCCGGTTATGACCTCAGGGGGTAAGTGTCCTACAGGTGTGCCCACGAAGTCGTACGACGTGTCGATGATCAACATTGAGATCACGTTAAACCGGTGGCTCGATTTCTATCCGGGCTACATGTACGTGCTGACTCAAGATATCGACAAAGCGCGCGCCGAGGAAACCAAGAACAGGGAAGCGCGGGACAAGGAAGGCTTCGATCCAGGCTCGGTCTCGACCGGCCTCCAGGGCGACGCCATCCAGCCCCTGGTCCTCCGGGCCAATCAGGGCGAATGCGTGAAGATGACGCTTCGGAACCAGATGGAAGGAGAAGACGGGAGCCTATTCATTCAAGCGTCCAGCATGATCGTCAGTGCGACGGGCAAGCCTGCCACCACGACTAATCCCGAGTCGATCGTGGCGCCGGGCAAGACACAGGAATTTGAATGGTACATCCATCCAAACATGCAGGAAGGTGTACGGCAGTTCCACTCCTACAGCCATGACCGTGAATTGACAGTCATGGGCCTATTCGGCGCCTTCGTGGTGGAACCGAAGGGCTCGAAGTATGTCGACGCCTTGGGAACCGGTCCGGATCGGGAAGTGAAGAGCGGGTGGCAGGTCAATATCGATAACGGGTCAGGACCCGACTTCCGGGAGTTCGTGCTCTTCTATCACGAGATCGGCGACGAAGCGTTCCGTCCGTTGAATAAAAAAGGCGACTTCCTGCCTCAGCGTGATCCGTTGACGGACGCCTATCGTCCGGGGGGCCGCGCCTTGAACTATCGGAGCGAGCCGTTCGGTATCGATCAGATGCACTTGCAGCACGAATATTTCGGTTTCGAGGACGAGTCGTTGGCGTACAGCGCCTATACCTTCGGCGATGTGCCGACGACGATTCCCCGCGGATATCTCGGCGATCCCGTCAAGTGGCGGTTGGTGCACGGCGGATCGGAAGTGTTCCATTCCCACCATCCGCACAGCGGGTCGATCCGCTGGCAACGAAGCCCGGGCACAGAGCCGAATAATCTCTGGGCAATGGGTAAGGATGGACCAGTGAAGTATCCGATCGTCCGAACCAAGTCCGATCGCGTGGATGTGGAAGTCATCGGCCCATCTGAAGCGCTTGACCTCGAGCCGGAATGTGGCGGCGGTGGCTGTCAGCACCTGGCCGGCGAATTCCTCTTTCACTGCCACGTCGCGCACCACTATGTGGCGGGGATGTGGGGGTATGCCCGCTTCTATAATACGTTGCAAGCCGGCGCTGGCCACACGGACACGATGCCGGACTTACGGGAGCTCCCGGATCGTCAGGGCCGGATGAAGCTCGGTGTCTCGTCAGACAAACTGATCGGGACCACCCTCGATTGGTTCGGCAAGACGTTCAAGATTGTCGACAAGGGACAAAAGACCAACTGGAAGTCCGATCCGGCCGTGGTGAACATCAAGGATTGGGTGGAAATGTGGATTCCAGCGGCGGGCAAGCCCGGCCATACGGATAACGAGAAGGCCCAGATCATGGCCTACGATGCGACCGTGTGGGATTGGAAATGGAACGGCAATGTGGCGGTCGGAGAACGTGAAAGCACCGCTCAGAATCCCAAGTACACATGGGCGGCCAAGTGGGATGACAGCACGAGGCCGGCGATTCTCTTCGATCCGACCACAGGAAGAATGTCCTGGCCGCTGTTTAAGCCGCATTTCGGTAAGCGTGTGCCGTTCTCGGCGAACCATAACGGTGCGCCGTGGTTGGAACCTATCCATCAGGATAGCAAAGGCGAACGGACTTCCGAGCCAGCCCAGCCGGGCGAGCAGGGTCGTTGGAGTCTCTGTCCGGATAACGCCAATCAGAAGTTTTACAACATCCACTTTGTCCGCATGCCGATCACCCTTGCCAAGCAGCAGGGCAAAGAGCCACCGATCGTCGACAAGGACGGCTTGATCTATGTGCTCCATGAAGAAGAGCGCTTGACCAGAGCCAACGATGATCTAAAGCTTCCGGCAGTCATCCGCGCCAATGTCTATGACTGTGTGGACGTGCTGCTCACCAGCGAGTGGGACGACGACGATTACACAAATTTTCAATCGTCCAAGATCAATATCCATCCTCATTTCTTCCAGTTCGACACGGGGAATTCGGACGGTGTGATCTCGGGATTCGAATATGAAATGTCGGTCCGGCCGTTCACGATGTGGGGCAAGGCCAAGAAACATGGGCTTCCTGCACCGATGGTGGCCAAAATTGTGGGTGGCGCAAAGGCAGGGGCCACTTCAATTAAGATCCAAATGGCACCCGGGGCGACGCCATTCCATGTGAACACCGAATTGATGGTGGGCATGGATTGTTTGGAGAAGGGCAACGATCCAGCGGCATCACTGCCGCGGGATAAGAGCTGTTCCGAAGTTGCCCGCATCAAGGACATCAAGGGTGATCAGGTGACGCTCTTCACGCCACTGAAGCGCAACCATCCGGCTAACGATCTCGTGTCGCCGGAGTTCGTCCGCTATCGGTGGTGGGTGGACGTAGACATGGGCACGGTGTTTTGGCACGACCATGCCTTCGGCGCGACGACCTGGCCGCATGGGGGGTTCGGCGTGACGATCGTGGAGCCGTTCGGATCCACCTATCACAATCCGAAGGACGGCAAACTCGTCTACAGCGGCCCGATCGCGGACATTCATTCCAATGAGCCGATCGGCGCCGGCGTCAGCGGCAGCTTTCGTGAACTGATGGTTTCGATTCACGACACGGTCCCACATACCGTGAACGTGATCCAGGCCGGCAATCCTCCTGGACAGCCGGTTGAAGTGGCGCTGGAAGCGGGTAAGACGGTGTCGTTCCAGATGCCGGACAAGATCTTGAACGCACCCAATCAATATCTCAACGGCGGGACGCACACGACCGGCAGCGGATTTAACTTCCGCGCGGAACCGTTTGCCCAACGCCTGTCGAACAATCCGGATACGTCGAAGCTGTTCAACAGCGCGGTCCACGGCGATCCCGATACTCCATTGTTGCGGGCCTATACCGGTGACACGATGGTGTTCCGTCTGTTGCACCAGCTGATGAATGAATCGCACGTCTGGACGATCGCCGGCCATACCTTCCTGACGGAACGGTATGCGGCGGATGCCAATCGGAAGAACTCGATTCACGTCGGGATTGCTGAACGGTATGACCTCGTGACGAAGGCAGGCGGATTCCAGGGCATGCCTGGCGATTACATCCACTTCAACGGCCGAACCTCTCACTTCGCCGAAGGCGGATGGGGTATCGTGCGCGTGCTCGACAAAGAGACGGCGGACCTCAAGCCGCTTCCGAGGGGAACCAATCCTCTTGGAATCCCTGCCACGCCGAGTTCGGTGTGTCCAGCTGATGCCCCGGTGAAGAGTTTCAACGTGGTGGCGTTGGATCGCCCGCTGAAGCTCCATCCGAAGGCGCCGGATGTGATCGAAGTCGATTTCGAACGCAAGATCGAGCTGACCGTTCCGGAAGGCAAGATCTTCGCGCTTGAAGAGGAAGCGACGACGGTGGCTGGCAACGTCATGCCGAATCCGCTCACATTGCGCGCGAACCTCGGCGACTGCATCAAGGTCAATCTAAAGAACAAGATGAAGGCGAGCCGGGCGTCGTTCTTCGCGCCTGGATTAGCCTTCGATCCAAAAGATAGTCAGGGCTTGAATGTCGGCAACAATGGCGGCGATCAGACCATCGGACCGGGCGAAGGCCGGAACTATACCTACTACGCGCATCCAGCGAATAAGGAAACGACGTCGTTGGTGTGGGACGGTGGCAACATCGTCGTCAATCCACGTAACGGGTTGTACGGCGCGATCATCGTCGGCCCGAAGGGATCCCAGTACCGTGATCCCGTCACCGGCGCGGATCTCTCGCAGAAGAATGCCTGGAGAGCCGATGTCATCGTCGATGCCAGTTTGCCGGAAAACGTCGGCAAGCGAAACTATCGCGATGTCGCACTGTTCTTCCAGGATGAAGACAACATCATCGGAACTTCGTTCATGCCCTATGTGCAGAACGTCGCCGGTGTGACGTCGGTCAACTACCGCGCCGAACCGTACAAGTATCGGGAAGAGCAAGGCTGCTCGCTGGGGAGGATTTTCCAACCCTGTGTCGTGGACAAGCCTGAGGATCCGGCCACGCCGCTGATCGAAGCGCATGCCGGCGATCCGATCCGCATCCACGTCATCGGGGCCAATAGCGAGCAAAACGGGATGTTTGGTGTCGAAGGCCATGAATGGCCGATCGAACCCTACATGCCGGGCGCCGATATGATCAGCGTGGTCGAGTATGCCGGTTCCGAAGTGCTCGACGTCTTCATCCGCGGCGGTGCTGGTGGACCGTACCATCAGACTGGAGATTTCGTGTGGTCGAACAATCGGCTGCCGTACGCCCAGTCAGGGCAATGGGGCTACCTTCGCGTGTTGCCGACCAGTGATTCACGGCTCCAACCGTTGGGCACGGCTGGCGCCGGTGCCAAGCGAGCAGAGATGCAGCCGGAGCCTCGGAGTATTCCGACCGCGTTGAAATAAACGTATCGGACAACGCGTGATGCTGATGGGGGAACTACGAAGTGTTCGGTAGTTCCCCCCATCGGTTTCTGCCGGTCAGGCATACGGCTTTCTTATAAATGAGAGAGGCGAAGCCATGCACAGTGACGAGAGGCAGCGATTAAAAAAGGTGGAAACGGTGATCAACGCGCTGCTGATCGCCATCGCCCTGCTGACACTGACCAAGTTGATCTGACTTCGCGCAAGACGAAGGTTGACATACCGACCGCCACTCCACAGCGCGGCAAGGCCAGACCAGCTTCCTGGCGATCAGCCTGCCATAACCAACCGTCATCGCCGCGACGTGCCTGTCCGATGATCGAATGCCGTTCCCGAGTCATCCTCGACACGTCGAAGGGACAGCGTGCCACAGTGCACGCTTGGTTCTGTAGCGAATCGGTACAGTAGGAGAGCACGAGCAAGTGAAAATGCGCTCACATCATTGCTGAATACAAAGGCATTGGAGTTGCAGTACATGAGACAGAGGCCGTGCACAGCGAGTGATGATCAGATCATGAGCAGCACCCGCCTATATCAACCAACGAGTCGTCAGATCTCTAACAGAGGAGGGTGCTATGAGGGGTTCTAGACCAGTATGGCGAAGCGCGATCGTTCCGATGGCCGTGGGTATGATGACACTAATCGGCCCGAGTATACCGTCGGCCGTCCAGGCCGATGACGAAATGAAAGTCGAGGTCACCATTACCGACCGTGGCTACGATGTCAAAGGACATACGACGCCCGGAGCGCTGACCAGGGTCGTCGTCAAGAATCAAGGAACGATGACCCATGGCATCAGTTCCCCCATGTTCAAAGAAGGTGTCACGAAAAAGGAAGGTGACGGAGTCGAAATCCGCGGCCAGAAGGGCAAAGGCTACCGGGCGTATCATCTTGAGCCTGGGCAGACGATGACGTTGCATTTCACGAAGAAGACGCAGCCGGATCCGGCGACCGGCATCAGCGAAACGATGCAGGTGCCCTTTTGGTGCGATATTCATTCCCACATGAAGGGAGAATTTCTCGTGGTGGAAACGAAAGGCGAAGTCGGCGGCGGCTGATCGAGACCTGAGATGATTCTCTGACGTGAAGGAGAGGTCATACGGCAATTCTCCGTAGTGTGACCTCTCCTCTTCACATTCATTCACAATCCTTGCAAGCGCATAAAGCCGCTATCCACATCAATCCATTCGATTCTTTTCCATGCCTGTCCCTGCCTAATCGGACGCGTCTCCGCCAATACTTTTCCCAACGCGTCGCTCCTTTGCAGCGCACGAAACAATTCGGGTATGCTGTGGACGTTTCTGGTACGACGCAGCGCCAGCACGATAGGGCCTAACGCCCGCCCACGTCTTGATCCATCCGCAGGGAGACTTCATGGAGAGTGCGCTCTTCTATGACCGCCTGCAATTTGCGGTCACTGCCACCTTTCACTATCTCTTCCCACAACTGACCATGGGGCTGGCATTCCTGCTGTTCTACTTGAGGAGCAGGGCGCTCTGGACTGGCGATGAACATTATCATCGTGTGGCTCAGTTTTGGACGACCATCTTTGCCTTGAGCTTTGCGTTCGGTGTCGTGACCGGGATTCCCCTGGAATTTCAGTTCGGCACAAACTGGGCAAAATTCTCAAACTTCGCCGGCGGTGTCATCGGTCAGACACTGGCGATGGAAGGCGTATTTGCCTTTTTCCTCGAGTCATCGTTTTTGGGAATTCTCCTCTTTGGCGCGAACCGATTCAGCCGCCGCACCCAATGGTTCGCGTCGTTGATGCTGTTCCTGGGTTCCTGGCTGTCAGGCTATTTCATTCTCGCCACGAATGCCTGGATGCAACATCCTGTCGCCTACACGGTTGCGCCGGATGGGCGCCTCTTCGTCGACAGCCTTTCCGGTTTGCTCACGAATCCCTGGCTACCATGGCAATTTACCCACAATATGACCGCGGCAGTGGTCACTGCTTCATTCGTCATGGCGGCAGTCGGGGCTCTCTATCTGCTCTCGGGAGTCCATCAGGACTATGCCCGGACGTTTGTTCGCATTGGCGTGGTGGCCGGCTGCGTCTCGGCCGCCCTGATGATTTATCCGACGGGCGATGGGAATGCGAAACAGGTATTTGAGTATCAGCCGATCAAGGGGGCAGCCTTTGAAGGGCTGTTCCGCACACAGCGTAGGGCAGGCCTCGTTCTCGTCGGTCAGCCGAACGTGGAAACGATGACCATCGACAATCCGCTCATTGTGCCCGATGCCTTGAGCTTTTTGGTATACGACGAGTTGTATGCTCAAGTGAAAGGGCTCGACGCCTTTCCGCGAACGGACTGGCCGGACAACTTACCGCTTCTCTACTACTCGTATCACATCATGGCAGGACTGGGGACGATCTTCGTCGCCGTGATGGGACTGGCCTTGCTGTGGCTGTGGAGAGGTCGGCTCTATACCGCCAATTGGTTGCTGTGGCTTCTCCTGGTGTCCGCGCCGTTCCCTTATATCGCCACGACCGCAGGGTGGATGACCGCCGAACTCGGTCGCCAGCCCTGGCTCGTCTATGGCCTACAACGAACGGCCGATGGCGCATCGCCGCTCGTGCATTCCGGCAACGCATTATTCACTCTGCTGGGTTTTCTTGGGCTCTATCTGTTGCTCGGAATTCTGTTTCTCTTCTTGTTTGTCGAAACGATTCGGCATGGGCCGGGAGGCCATCCAAACGGACACGCTGCATAGTTGGAAACGATGGAAACATTTTGGTACATGGCTGTGACACTCATGCTGGGGATGTATGTCGTCCTCGACGGATACGACTTCGGCGTGGGCCTCGTATATCCCCTTGTGACTCGGACAGAAGAGGAGCGATTGACGGCTCTGGGTGCGATCGGTCCTGTCTGGAACGGGAATGAAGTCTGGCTGATAGCGAGCGGAGGGCTGCTCTTCCTCGCGTTTCCCAAAGCCTACGCGGCCGGGTTCAGCGGCTTCTATTTAGCATTGATTATCGTATTGTGGCTGTTCATTGCGCGCGGACTCGCGCTCGAACTGCGGTCGCATGTGGACCATGTGCTCTGGAAACAGGTCTGTGACGCGGCGTTTTGCAGCGCGAGCGTGCTGCTGGCCATCGTGTTCGGCGCAGCGCTAGGCAACTTGATCCGTGGCGTGCCGTTGAATCAGGATGGATACTTTTTCGTCGCCCTGTGGACCGACTTCCTGACGGGGCCGGAGCCGGGGATTCTTGATTGGTACACCGTCCTCATGGGCGTGGCGGCCGGTGCCATTCTCGCATTCCACGGAGCCAATTATCTGACCATGAAATGCGACGGGGCGCTGCGAGCCAGGGCAAGCCACATCTCGACGGTGAGCGGATATGCTGTGGTGGGGCTGGTCGTACTGGTGTTAGCCACCATCCCCTTCGTGCAACCGTCGTTTCGCCTCAATTACGCTGCCCATCCTATCGGATACGTCTTCCCATTGCTCGGCGTCACCGCGCTGGCGGCTGCGATCCAATTCCGACGACGGGATGGGGATTTCGCCGCCTTCGGCGCCTCGAGCGTCTTCATTCTGGCGATGCTCGCCAGCACCGCCTGGGGCTCCTATCCCAACATTCTGATTGCCACAACTGATCCTGCGAACAGTTTGACGGTGAGCAATGCGACCGCCGGCGCGTATGGGATGCAAGTCGCGCTCTGGTGGTTTCTCCTCGGATTCGGTCTCGTGGTCGTCTATCAGGTCTACGTCCACCGTGTCTTTTGGGGAAAAGTCACGTTGGACAGGCACTGATCGACCGACTCTTTCCTCGTAAGAATCCTCCTGATCAGAAGGGGTGCTTTCGACGGAACCAAGCGTTTGGACAACGAACTAACAAACCGCGGGTCGCTTAGTGCTAACCCTCCACTACGTCCAAACTTGGCGGCGCGTTGAAATTAGTTGTGTCGCGAGCGGGCGACCTACGAGTTTTTGATGTGGTCTCATTTGAATGGATGCGTCGTGGTAGGGGGTCGCTGGCCGAAGGCTTGCCACGCGTCCGCCTGCCCTTGCTGCGCGCACCGTCTTAGCCGTCGTGAGTCCCTCGTGACACACCGCACGAGGTGTTCTCCAGTGCGTGGCGCAATGACCAAGATTCTGACTGCCTCATGGACGCGTGCTTGTGCCGGTGCGGCCAGCACGGACATGGTACGATTGAAGCGCAGGTTGACGTCAAAGAGGGCGCGTTTCAGTGCCGAGCTGTACTGGCGTGTCGCCCACCAGGCCAACGCGCGAAGGGGCCGGCTGAGGCCCTGACTCCGGAACGACAGCGGTTTCGTCAAGACGACCACGATGTAACGGCACCCGAGCGCCAGAAGGCGAGGCAGCGGGAGGCCGTCGCTGAGGCTCCCGTCCAGATAGAACCTGTCGCCAACCTTGACGAACCGATTGTAAAGAATCGGCAGCGCCCCCGTGGCGCGAAACACTTCCCATAGGTCCACATCCTCGGATCGGTTCGTCACGTAATGCACGGAGGCGTCTTCGGCGTCGGCGAGGGCAATGTGCAACTCGGTAGACGCCTCCAGCAAGGCCGGCAGATTGAAAGGTCGCACGTGACGGACGAGGTCATCGATCATGTAGTCCATGTCCACGAGCTTCCTCAGGCGGAAGAAATCGATGAACTTACGGTTGCTCAGATAGTCGATATATGTCTCGACGCCGTAGCGGGCCTGCCCGGTGATGAAATGAGCGCCGTTCATGGCTCCGGCGGACGCCCCCGCGACATGATCGAAGCAATGAGTCCAGCCCATCTCTTCGAAAGCCGCTAACACGGCCATGGAATAGACGCCCCGCATCCCGCCGCCCTGCACGACGAGCCCGAGGGGCGGCACATCACGCTCACCGGCGGCCTTCCGCCTGAGCGCCTGCCAGATTTCCTCGGCCACGTCCGCATGGCTAATCGGGCCGCCGCCAACCACCCCGCACTCGTCCCAGGGTGCCGCCGCCGTGATTGGGATGCGTTCGTCCATGAGTCGACCCTCCAACAGTCGAGTATCAATATGGCATGCAGAGGTCAACCTCGTCGCCAGCCCAGACAGCCGTTACCGCGTCCAGGGGCCACGGGCCTCGCGTAGTGCTAACCTTTCACTGACGCGAAACTTATCGGCGCCTTGAAATTACTTCTATCGCGAAGACACGCGACCTCGATTTTGGGGTGCCGGTGATAGGTTCGTGGTAGCTGCTACCAGGACAGGACAATCCAGCCGCAACTTGCCCCACATCACCGGCATCCTGCTTTGTGGTTTCTTGAAGTGTCGAGATCAGGCGGCGATCGCCGGGACTGGCCGTTCACCGCCATACCACCGACGGCCACAACTCAGACAGGCGTACTGTTGAATGTATATACCGCTTCTCAGATCGATCGCCATCTCGGGGCTGAGCGGGCTGTCGCACTTCCAGCATCGCAATGTGTGTCGTTTGGTGTTGTTGTCCATGTGCATCACCTATGTGGGTTCAGGGACAATAAGATAAATTGCATCGATCACCGTGATCTGACAGTACGCTTGCAGACTCCTGATGTCTGTACAAAACGAAACCTCTAGGGAAAAACATAGCCAAGAGTCACCCTAGAGCCATCTTGCCCTAGCGGCTACATTCAAGCAGAAACCAGTTTGCGGCTGGTGTGCGTATATTTATTGAGGAGTATTGTGTGGCGGACGATTGGAACAGAGGGTCATGTTCACATCGGTGGATGTTTGCTTTTTGGGCCATGCTTTCTCTTCCAGGAATCGAGGAAGGTATGGAGTCCGGATACCGTTAACGAAAGTGATTCCAGTTGCAGGGTAGTGAGGGATTTCCCTTCCTGTAAATATCTCTCCAGTTGGGTGCTGACTGACATGAACTCGGCGATTAACTCGTGGGTCGCTGCATCTTCTTCTATCATGCGACCACTATACATGAGAAACACCGCAGGTGAGGCTAAAAGGCAGAATTCCGCTGATTGCTCATCAGCGACGGCTCGAATGTAGGGGGCCACTGTGTCCCAGTAGCAGCTACCTCAGCCTCGTCACACGGTTCCCAGACGGTTCCCGCACAAGGAAGAAACTGTTGGGTGGTTTCTAAGTCCGCGAAAAGTGGTGGGCCGTGTAGGGGTCGAACCTACGGCCCGCTGATTAAGAGGGAGAAAGAGCCATTTTTGAGAAGACTCGCTATTGCAACGGTTTCCCCAATTTAGAAAGCGGAATCAAGAGCTTTGAGGATTCTATTAGTTCTATCCTTTCCCGTCCTTTCCTTTCCCTTCCCGCCTAGTCTTGTCACAAAAGTGGTCACACTGCGTGACCCGCCGTGAAGGTGTTGTCGCGTTCCTAGTGGCAAGAGCCTGGACGGCCACGTGCCGTGAAATGGTTCCCCGAACTGTATCCTTTGCGAACCTTGACATTCGAACTCGCTAGATCCCGACCCACGGTTTAGTAATCCGCTCTCCCAACGCAACTCTTGGTTCATCATCCATCAATCAGCAGAGTGGCTTGTTAGGTTCAACCTCGGACCACGAGCAGACATAATAGACTTCTTTTATTTTCCCAGTGTTGTCCCGATCGACGGCCATCTTTGCTTGCTTGAATTTAGCACAGGCTTCCTCAATAAATGCCTGGGATGGCCGAAATGTCTCGTCCATTTTGTCAGCAAAACCCACCGTACGGGCGACACGACATGACTGTAGTTTGCCATTTTCATCCGGAATGAGACCGAAGATTATTCCTTTCTTGATCCCTCGCTGAACTTCCATATGCGAAGGTTCCGCTTTGAATGAGCTTGGGGTACATGCAAAAAGAAACATTGCGACGAGTATGATATGTCGTGCGTCCATAAACGTCTCTGACTTAAGTCTATTCCACTGGCGACTGCGTCCCCGAACTGTACCCTTTGCGAAATCTACGATTTGAGGTTTCCAGCCCACAGGACCCGCGGTTTTCAGCCTTCTTAGATTCACTCAGGCCAAATCCTTCATGAAGGGCATATGAGACCGTGTGTTCGTTGCCAGCCACAGTGAACTTAAGGTTCAGCCTGCCATCGTCCTGCTTGGCGTCAACGAAGCTAATAACCGGCATCTGAACCGCACCTTGGTAGGTGTTGACGCACTCTTGCGTTAATGAGGGAATACACTTACCATTTGGCACTAATCCTTAGCAATTAGCTATGGGACCCACGACCAACAGGTCCTTGCTAAAAGGCAGAAGTCCGCTGATTGCCTATCAGCGACGACTCGAATGTAGGGGACAACTGTGTCCAGGAGCAGCTACCTCAGCCTCATCACACGGTTCCCAGACGGTTCCCGCGTGGTGTCTTTTAGTGTGGGTGGTTTCTAAGTCCGCGAAAAGTGGTGGGCCGTGTAGGGGTCGAACCTACGGCCCGCTGATTAAGAGTCAGCTGCTCTACCAACTGAGCTAACGGCCCACCGGGTATGTTCGAGAGGCTGGCGGTTTTTGAGTCTTCTTTGTGTTGGTGCGCCTGACA
>Ga0207691_10001831_pt1 | contig 20781 bp, 19 predicted proteins | sample KBSM13metaG_FD_184327 | JGI IMG/M metagenome (GOLD analysis project Ga0207691, IMG submission 184327) | Miscanthus rhizosphere microbial communities from Kellogg Biological Station, Michigan, USA - KBS M1-3 metaG (SPAdes) (version 2) | ecosystem: Host-associated > Plants > Roots > Rhizosphere >... | reverse complement strand
TGACAAGTACGGCGGCCTCTCGGACACGGCGCTCTACTACATCGGCGGCATCATCAAGCACGCCAAGGCCATCAACGCGTTCACGAATCCGGGTACCAATAGTTACAAGCGCCTCGTGCCGGGCTTCGAAGCTCCAGTGATGCTCGCGTACTCCGCGCGCAACCGCTCGGCGTCGATCCGCATTCCGTGGGTTTCCAATCCGAAGGCGCGCCGTATCGAAGTGCGTTTCCCGGATTCCGCCGCGAACCCGTACTTCGCATTTGCCGCCATGATGATGGCAGGCCTCGACGGCATTCAGAACAAGATCCATCCCGGCGATCCGGCCGACAAGGATCTGTACGATCTCGAGCCTGAGGAAGCGAAACACATCCCGACGGTGTGCCACTCGCTCGACATGGCCCTCGAGCACCTCGACAAGGACCGCGAGTTCCTGACCCGGGGTGGAGTGTTCACCAACGACGTGATCGATGCCTACATCGGACTGAAGACACAGGAAGTGACGCGCTTCCGCATGTGCACTCATCCGGTCGAGCTCGACATGTACTACAGCTGTTGAGGCGTCACGTGAGGCGAAGGCTGGCCTCGAGTTCGGCGGACGCGGGTAAACACCCGACGATCCTGCCCGCCAGCCCGGAAGTCTCGCGAACTCCTTGCTCGCCGAGGTGGGCGGCGGCGTCTCTGGGACGCCGCCGCCCGCTCATTGGGCGGCAGTTTTGGTCCGGTTCATGTACAGGGTTTATGCTCCGGTCCCATGAGACGGTCTTTGCCCATCCTGGTGCTCGGATCGCTGTGCGTCGTTTCGACGGCGCTGGCGACGACCTACATGCGCGTCGAAAAGGACGGCACCAAGACCTATTCCGACCGGCCAATTCCGGGCGGCCAACCCATCGATGTGCAACCGGCCCAGGGCTACTCGGCACCCGTTTCATCAGGGAACGTGAGCCGGCCAGAGCCGCAGGCCGACACCTTCAGATACCAGAGTTGCGCCGTTACGCCCGAGAACGACTCGACCTTCACCAATCCCGACATGGTGCCCATTGCGGTGGTAACGAACCCCAGTGTGCGTCCCTTCGACACCGTGATCCTGACGGTGGACGGCCGCTCGGTGGGGCGGCCAGGCACGATGAGCTATACGATGACTGCGCCATTGGATCGCGGCACCCACACCGTGTCGGTGACCATCACCGACCAGTTCGGCAACCAGATGTGCAGCGTGACTTCGGCGTTCCATGTCATGCGTCCCGGAGTGAACTCCCCGGCCGCGCGCCCGCATCCGGCGCCGCACTAACTACCGCATGCAAGGCCGGGGGCCTGCATGGCGGTTGAACACTTCCTTCCGTCCGCGATAGCTCATTTCGAGCCCGCCGATCTCATCGGTGCGCTGACGACCGGCATCGTCATGCTCGACTCCGACCTGTGCGTGGTCTACGCGAACGTGGCGGCCCAGGATCTGCTCGCCGCCAGCGTCAACCAGGCGCGCGGCAAACCATTCCTTTCGCTGGTGCTCGAAGCCGACTCGCTGGGCGTGCTCATGCGCCGCGCCGTCGACACCGGCGAGACACTTTCGGAACGCGAACTCTCTGTGCAGGCGGGTCCGCTCGGCCGCGAGCATCGCGTCATCGACGTCACGATGACTCCGCTCGATAGTGAGTTCGATCGCAAATACCTTCTGCTTGAAATCGCTGACGCCACGCAGCGGCAGCGCATCACGCGCGAGAACGAGCTCATCTCGCGCCTGGACAGCAGCCGCCAGATGGTCCGGCAGCTCGCCCACGAGATCAAAAACCCGCTCGGCGGCCTGCGTGGTGCCGCGCAATTGCTCGAACGCGAGCTCCACGAGCACTTGCGCGAGTACACCGGCATCATCATCAGCGAGGCCGACCGCCTCACGGCGCTGGTCGACTCCATGATCGGTCCGGCGCGAGCGCCCCAGAAGACGCTCATCAACGTGCACGAGCTCTGTGAGCACGTGTATCGGCTGTTGCGCAGCGAAGCGCGCGGCGGCGTGCTGGTCGAGCGTGACTACGATCCGAGCCTGCCGAACGCAGAAGTGGATGCGAATCAGATCATCCAGGCGCTGCTCAACATCGGCCGCAACGCGCTGCTCGCAATCGGTGAGCGCGGTCGCATCGTGATCCGCACGCGTGTGGCGGCGAACGTGAACATTGGCACCGCACGCCACAAGCTCGCGGCCAGCCTTTCCGTCGAAGACAACGGCCCGGGCGTGCCGCCCGACATCGCCGACACCATTTTCTTTCCGCTGGTTACCGGTCGCGCCAACGGCACCGGCCTGGGTCTCGCGGTTTCACAGGACCTCGTGACGCGACACGGCGGCCTCATCGAATTTGACAGCAAGCCCGGGCGCACGGTCTTCACCATCCTGCTGCCCCTACCGGAGAACGCATGAGCGTCGACCCTACATATATGCACAACGCCCCTCCTCCTCCGAGCAGTCAGCCCGCCTTGCGTGTGTGGCTGGTGGAAGACGATGCCTCGATCCGATGGGTACTCGAGCGCGCCCTGCGCGCCAGCGGCATGGTGCCGCGTGCTTTTGATTCCGCCGAGCCCGCGATGGCCGCACTGCGCTCTGATGCACCCGACGTACTGCTGACCGACATCCGCATGCCGGGCAGCTCCGGCATCGATCTGTTGCGCGAAGTGCGGGTCGCGCACCCCACACTCCCCGTGATCGTCATGACGGCGCACTCGGACCTGCCGAGCGCCGTGTCCGCATACGAAGGCGGCGCCTTCGAATATCTGCCTAAGCCGTTCGACATCGACCAGGCGGTGGAGCTGGTGCGCCGCGCCGGCCAGACGGCGCGCCGGGGCGACGAAGCTCCAGCGCAGACGCCCGAAATCCCGGAGTTGTTAGGCAAGGCACCGGCGATGCAGCAAGTGTTCCGCGCCATCGGCCGCTTGTCGCGCTCCAGCGTCGCCGTGCTCATCACCGGCGAATCCGGAACCGGCAAGGAACTGGTCGCGCGTGCATTGCATGAACACAGTCCGCGCGCAGCCAAGCCTTTCGTGGCCCTGAATACTTCGGCCATTCCAGCCGAGCTGCTCGAGTCGGAATTGTTCGGGCACGAAAAGGGCTCGTTCACGGGCGCCGATACGCAGCGCCGCGGCCGGTTCGAGCAGGCCAACCTCGGAACTTTGTTCCTCGATGAAATCGGTGATATGTCCACGCCGCTGCAGACTCGCCTGCTGCGCGTGCTCGCCGAGGGCGAGTTCTACCGCGTGGGTGGCCAGACTCCCATCAAGGTCGACGTGCGCGTCATCGCCGCGACCCACCAGAATCTCGAGGAACGCGTCGAACGCGGCATCTTCCGAGAGGACCTCTATCACCGCCTCAACGTGATACGCATCGAGCTGCCACCGCTGCGCTCTCGCACCGAGGACGTGCCGGATCTGTTGAGCCACTATCTGCGTCAGGCTGCCAATGAACTCGGCACCGAGACCAAGTCGCTCGCGCCTGTCACGCTCGAGCGCCTGCAGGCCTATCGCTGGCCCGGCAACGTGCGCGAGCTGGTGAATCTCTGCCGGCGGCTCACGGCGCTCGCACCGGGTAGTGAGATCCATCTGGAGGATCTACCTTCCGAAATGCACATCGTCACTCCAGCGGCGCAAACTGACTGGGCCGCTGCATTGACCCTGTGGGCGAAGGCACAGCCGCATGACGGCACTGTGGCGTGGCTCGACCAGGCCCTCCCGGAATTCGAACGCGTTCTCATCCGCGTGGCGCTCAACCGCACACACGGGCATCGCCAGGAAGCCGCTCGGGTACTCGGCTGGGGTCGCAACACCTTGACGCGCAAGCTCAAGGAACTCGGGATGGCCGACGACGAGTCACTGCCATAACGGGTGGGGACAGGTTGCCGCAACCTGTCCCCACACATCCTCGGGACAGGTTGCAGCAACCTGTCCCTACTCCACTCGGGACCGGTTGTTTCACCTGTCCCTACTCAAGAAGCGCTGAACGAAGAGTCCCGTGACACGGCGGCAACCGCGAGCAGCGTCACATTGTTTGCGGCGATCATTGCGAGATTGATAGCGCTATCTTCCCGGCATTTTTCCCGCTTTTTTCCCGCGTTTTGTCTTAGCGGGTGACATAACCGAACTCGCGCGTGATTGCCGTCGCGATTCGGATACGCCTTTGTTTCCAGTGTCTCGTGCTTGTTCCATTCTTTGTCCCATCAGGGTTCCGGACAAATTTCCACGGTCCGGCGAAGAGAGGAAACATGCAAGAAATAGTCGTTCAGGCTACGAAATATCCCGAAATCGTGGTTCAGGGTCAGCGCTATGACTACACGTCAGACATCGTTCTGATCGTCGTGGGAGTGCTCGCTGCCGCTGCAATCATCTGGCGCTACACGATCACGCGTCGGGGTAAGGATTGATGCCTAACCACTCGCTGCGTACGGACTGAATGTCCCGTCAGTCCGTGCGCAGTGAGCCTACCAGCGCGCCGATCCCGCGCAGGTTGTTGAGCTTGAGATAGTCCGCCACGCCGGCATTGATCTTGCGGCACAGAAGCGGATCGTAGAAAAGAGCAGTCCCCAGGCCCACGGTCGTGGCGCCCGCGATCATGAATTCGAGCGCATCGCTGACCGTCGTTATGCCGCCTTGGCCGATGATGGGCACGTTGTGCTTGCGCGCCACCTCGTACACCTGATGGACCTTGAGCAGTGCGATCGGCTTGATCGCCGGTCCTGATAAACCACCCTGCACATTGCCGATCACGGGTCGACGCGATTTGACGTCGATCGCCATGCCCATGATGGTGTTGATCACCGCGAGTCCATCCGAGCCAGCCTCAATGCAGCGGCGGGCGTTCTCCCGGATGTCCGTCTGGTTCGGCGAGAGCTTGGTGATGATAGGTTTGTTAGTCGCCTTGCGGCACGCTTCCACCACCTTCGCCGACATGTCCGGGTAGTTGCCGAAAGCCACGCCGCCTTCCTTCACATTCGGGCACGAGATGTTGATCTCGATGGCGTCGATGGGCGAATCGTCGAAGCGCCGCGTGACTTCGGCATACTCCTCGATGGTCGAGCCCGACACGTTCGCGAAGAAACGCGTCTCGCTGAAATCGAGCGTGGGCAGGATCTTCCTGACCACGTGCTCGGCGCCGGGATTCTGCAGGCCGATGGCGTTCAGCATGCCCGACGGTGTCTCGTAGACACGATGCGGACGATTGCCGAGCCTTGGCGCGCCGGTGGTGCCCTTGAGCACGATGGCGCCCACGTCCCGGTTGGAGAATCCTTCGACGCGCGTGTATTCCTCGCCAAAACCGACGCAGCCCGAGAGCAGCACGATGGGCGAACTGAGCTGCATGCCGCAAAATTCGGTCAGCAGCGGGTTATCGAGTTTTTCCGGAGCGGCGGCCATGGCGCGGATTGTACGACGCGCGCCCCCAACTGAAAAAACCGGCGCAAAAAAACGGCCCCGCGTGGGCGGGGCCGCTCAATCTTACGAACTATTCGAGCTCTGTCGGATCGTTGAACAGCTCCGGCAAGCGGATGCTGCCGTGTCCCCGCTGCGGGAACCCGGTTGCGTCGCGATTTCCGGGGTCGAGGTTCGACGCCGTGTCGTCCGGCGGAAACAGCACGAGCTCGTTCAGGAACTCGAAGATCGAGTTTTTCTGCCCGTCGGACAACGCATTGAATGCGTTGCGTGACCCCGCCGCTTCGCCACCATGCCGCAGGATGACTTCACGCAGGTTGATGCTGCGTCCGTCATGACCGTATGGCGCCGAGCTGCCCACACCCCACAACGGTTCCGTCATGAATTGCGTTCGCAGCGTGCCGTCGAAGTTGCGTTCGTGAAACGCCGGCCCGAGATCGTGCCGCTTCATGTCCGCGTAGAAGTTGCGCACGGTGAACGAATTGCGATTCGGCACCTTGATGGTGGGATATCCCGAACGATCGTCATTTTCACTGACCAGCAGAGAAGCCACCGCGTACATGCTGTTGAAGATGCCGTGGCTCGGATCGTAGTTGGTCTCCACATCCGCAATCCGTCGATCACGATTGATCACGAGATTCGGGACGTGGCAAGCCGTGCAACCGACCTGCACCATCAGGTTCTGCCCGATCTGGGCGTTGTTGGTGTGCCGGTAGGTGCCTGGCTTGAAGTAGTTGAATAGATAGAACTCCATGAAATCCACCAGCGAGGTCGGGATTTCATTGACCTTGCCGTCGAGGTCGGGATCTTCCTGGGCGCTGTTTGCCTTGCTCTTCTTCACCAGGTCGGTGGCGCCATTCAGAACCATGCCGGTCGGCGTCACCACGCGTGCACCCGCTGCGGCCTGCGTCGTCAGCGGATCCACGGCCTGGAGGCCCATCTCATCGTTGAAGGCGCCAATCACGAACTCGCGAATCGAGGTGGTATCGCCATGCGCGAAGAAAGGCCTGACCCGTAAATCCGGATTCACACCGACGACTCCGCTGGTGTCCACCCTGCCGTCAGGAAATGCCCGGATGAACCCATAGTTGATGCCCTTGCTCGATAGCGTGCGTGTGACGGTTTGCCGGATGCTCCTCGCCTGATTGATCGCATTCTGCCGCTGGCCACGCAATTCGCCGGTGATCTCGTCCGCGAGCATTTCCTGCAGTCCGAGGCCGAACAGATGCGGTGCATCGCGGCTGTCGGGTTTCGTCACGACGTCGCCACCGAATCCGGCCGCTCCTTTCGGCCTGCCGTGGCAACCTGCGCAACTGTCGATGAGACCCGCGCCGATCGCCGGCAACGCATGGATGTCGCCGATGCCGTCCTGTGCGCGTGGGCCGAAGCCCTGGAGATCCGTGAACTTTCTCTGGAACAACTGCCGTCCGCGCCGGATCGCGCGGGCCGGATCGCGAAGCGTGATGAAGGTCGATGATTCCGGTGTCGTGGAATTGCCGACGCCCGCTCCAATCTGCTGCTGCAATGATTTTACGATTCCTGCGTTCTCCTGATTTGGTGTCTGGGTGAGATCGGTGAGTTGTGCCTGTGCGTTCTCCGTGCAGCAGAAAGCCGCAGCGCAGACCGCAAGCACAGTGAAGTGCTTACTGCTATTGCCGAACATTAGTTAGCTCCCTAACGCCACTACCTTGTGGCGGTTGCTGTCAATCCATTTCCAACAACGAAGTTCATCCATTGAACTTTCGAGCGTGAAGAAGCGTACTCCTGCTGCTTTGAGACCGCATCCGTGTTGCTCACAGGGATCGCGGGCGTGACCGGACGCCCCCGCCAAAATGCGCAGGCCTTGGGAAATGTTCCCAGGCGGTCGATTTGGGCGCTGCGGCCCTCCGGCTGTACGATGCGCGCCCCATGAAAAAATCTTTGCTCTTGATTGTCACGCTCGCAGCATCGTCAGTTGTTGCGCAGACGCCTCCACCCGCAGCCCCTGCAGCCCCCGCGACCGCGCCGAGTGGCGCCCCGACTCCGCAGTTCAACGCCTCGGACGTGGTCCCCGAAAACCCCGGTTACGAAGACGCTTTCGCGCTCTACGAAGTCAAAGTGGGCGGCCAGCCTTTGAGCGAAGCCGACCAGATCACGCGCTGGCAGGACGAACTGAAGGCCGGGCGCGCTCGCGCTGGCACACTGGTCGGAAGTCACCTGGCATACCTCGCGCTGACCCCCGCCGACTGCGACGCTGCGCGCGAGACGCTGGCCCGCGCCGACGAACTGGGCAGCGACCAGGCGGCGTGGAAGCTTGCGCAGCTCGCCGAAAACGCCAGCTGCGGCGAAACCGATGTCGCCGCGCTCGAGCGCTGGCTCAAGAAGGCGGTCACGCTCGACTACCTGGTTGCCGCGCAGCGCCTGATCTCACTGTATTCACCCACCGGGGCCCGTTCCGACCCCGTACAGCGCTACGTGTACGCGCGCATGGCTGCCGGATACTGGCAGGCGGTATATCCGAAAGACACCAGCGACATCAGCCGCACCGGGTTCGATGCGGCGGCGTTGCAGGAAATGGAAAAGGAACTGTCGGCCGCCGACCGCAAGCGCGCCGAGTCCGAAGCAACAGCGATCCTCACCCAGACGCTGAAGCGCCGCGAGCGATTCAAGCCGCAGCCGCCGCAGGAGTTCGCGCGCGGCGGCCAGAACGCCAAGTCGTCCAAGGGCTGGGGATTTTCGGCCTCGACAGTCGACTACCACCACGAGTGCGCTTGGAATCTCGCGGGCAACTGTCGAGGCGCGCAACGACTGGCATTCGTCGATGTATCCAACAACGAACAGGAGTTCATGGCGTGCAAGGCGGAGTTGCGCGCCAAGGACTTCGTGACGCAAACGGTAGACACACTTTCGCGCGAAGTGCTCGTCGGTCCCAAGGTGACGCGGCGCCTGATCCTGGGCGACGTATACCAGGCGCAAGACAAAGGCGCGATCGCCGTGAACTGCAAGATCATTCCAAAGCTTGCCGAGAACGCCACGGCCGGCAAGTGTCGCGCGAAGCTCGAAGGCACCATCGATGCGCAGCAGTTCTATCCGATCTCCGCCAAACGGCAAGGCATCGAGGGAGATGCGGTCGTGCGCTACTGGATTGCTACCAACAGCGGCAATCCTGCGGACGCCGAAATCGCGCGCTCCAGCGGTTACCCAGCGCTCGACGCTGCGGCGATCGACACGATCCGCAGCGGTCACTTCAAGAGCGACTGCGACTATGGCCTCGGCAGTATCCGCATCGCATTCAAGCTGCAGGACTAACCACCTCGCGATGTTCCACATCGTCGTCTTCGAGCCGGAGATTCCGCCCAACACTGGCAACCTCATCCGCCTGTCGGCGAATACCGGCGCTGCACTGCACCTGATCAAACCGATCGGATTCAGGCTCGACCGAAAATCAGTGCGCCGCGCCGGCCTCGATTACGACGAGCTCGCAACCGTGCACGTGCACGACAACTACGCCGCGGCGCGTGCCGCGGTGCCCGGGAACTGGTTCGCCATCGAAACAGGCAGCACGCGTCGGCATGTGGATGCGCAGTTCGCAGCCGGCGATGTGCTTCTGTTTGGCTCCGAGCGGCGCGGGCTGCCGGCCGAAGTGCTGGCCACGATCGCGCCCGAGAATGTCTTGTCGCTGCCGATGCTCGCCGGCAATCGGAGCCTGAACCTTGCGAATGCCGCCGCGGTCGCGGTGTACGAAGCCTGGCGCCAGATCGGATTTGCCGTGACGCGCTGAGCGCGCTACTCGAGCTCGGAGCGTATCGGGCGCGTCATCAGGTCTTTCACCACGTCCTTCGCCGGCTCCTGCTCGTAAAGGACACGATAGATGCCTGCCACGATCGGCATGTCCACTTTCTCGCGCAGCGCCACCTGATGCACGGCACGGGCGGCGGTGTAGCCCTCGACCACCTGGCCGATTTCTTTCAGCGCGTCGTCCACGCTCTTGCCGGAAGCGAGCGCGAGTCCGAAGCGCCGGTTGCGCGATTGGTTATCGGTGCTGGTCAGCACGAGATCCCCGAGTCCGGCCAGCCCCATGAAGGTTTCTGCCTGCGCACCGAGCGCCACCCCCAGCCGCATCACTTCGGACAGGCCTCGCGTGATCAGCGCGATGCGCGTGTTCGCGCCGAATCCCAAGCCGTCGGAGAGGCCCGCACCGACCGCGAGCACGTTCTTCACGGCGCCGCCAACTTCTACTCCGACGATGTCGGTGGAGGTGTAGGCGCGGAAGTTGGACGCGTGCAGGCTCTTGGCGAGTTGTGCGGCGAAGTCCGCGTCGGGTGAGGCGATGGTCATGGCCGTTGGAAGCCCCATGCCCACTTCGCGCGCAAAGGTCGGACCCGAGAGCACGGCAACCGGATACCGGTCACCGAGCACTTCGTAGGCCACCTGGTGCGGCAACTTGCCCGTGTCGAGCTCGAAGCCCTTGGTCGCCCAGGCGAGACGCGCGTCGCGCGCGAGCATCGGCTTGAGTTGCGTGAGCAGCGCGCGCAGAGAATGACTGGGCACCGCGACGATGATCGCCACCGCGTCTTTCACCGCGGCTGCCAGCGCGCGATGGATTTCGATGCCGTCAGGAAACCGCGCGTCGGGTAGATAGCGGCGGTTGTGCCGCTCGGCAGTCATCTGTGCGGCGTCAATTTCGTTGCGACACCAGAGGCGCGTTGGATGACCGGCCCGTGCAAACTGGATGGCGAGCGCCGTGCCCCAGGAACCTGCGCCGAGGACGGCGACCGGATCCCGCGCGATGTCGTTGCCGGAATTGTTCACAGGGCTTGCGCACGAACGCGGCGGCCGCGTCCGTGCGCTGGCGCGTCAGTTCGCCGGGCCCTGCGCGGCGGCCGCGGCCTGCTGCTGCGCGAGCCCGCGCGCGAACAGCTGGTCGAAATCGACGGGTGGCAGAACGAAGTTCGGAAAGCCGCCCTGCGTCACGAGGTTCGATACCGCGACCCGCGCGTACGGGAACAGCACGTTCGGACAAATGGTGCCGATGGCGCGGCGCTGGTCGTCGGCGGTGAGACCGCGCATGGCGAACAGGCCAGCCTGTTTGACCTCGACGAGGAACGCAGTGGCGTCGCCCTGCTTGGCGCCGACCGTAACCGTCAGCACGACTTCACTCAGCTCCGGCCCGAGGACGCTCGCCGTGGTGTTGATGTCGAGCGAGATCTGCGGGTTCCAGTTGCCGTCGACACGTGGACCCTTGGGAGCCTCGTATGAGCAATCCTTGAGATAGACGGACTGGATCGCGAGCATCGGGCCGGTCGGGTTGTCGGTCGCCGCGGGGGCGGTCTGATTTTCCATGATGATATTTCCTAGATGAAATCCGGCCAAAATTGAGTCTGGCCGGTGTTGAATGGGTTCAGCGGCCTAACAAGCCATCGAGCTTGCCGGCCGCATCGAGGGCCTGCAGATCGTCGCTGCCGCCCACGTGATGGTCGCCGATGAAAATTTGCGGCACCGAGCGCCGGCCACTGCGGGTCTGCATCTCGGCGCGTTTGGCAGGCGCGGACTCGACGTCGATTTCTTGGACCGACACGTTCTTCGACGCAAGCAACCGGCGAGCCCGTTCGCAATACGGGCACCAGTTCGTGGTGTACATGACGACCGCAGGCTGGCTCATCAGGCCGCCTTGGCGACCGGCAGGTTTTCCGCGCGCCAGGCAGCAAAGCCGCCGCGCAGCGAGAACGCCTTGGTGAAGCCTTGCAGATTGAGCTGGCGTACCGCGGCGGCGGCCAGTGAACCTGACTGGCAATACACGACGACCGGCTTTTCCTTGAATCTCTTGAAGTTGTCGCCGGCGGTCAGTATCTGGTCCGACGGCAGTTGCTTCGCGCCGTTCACATGGCCGGCGGCAAACTCTTCGGGCTTGCGGATATCGAGCACCAGCGCGCCCTGGTTCATGAGGCGGATGAGATCCTGCGTTGAGATCGCGCCCACGGTCGTCGCGCGTACTCGCGACTCATAGGTGAGTACCACCACCAGCGCCAGCACCACGGCCGCCGCCATCATGGGGTGATGAGTCACGTATTCGATCAGTCGTTCCATGAGTGCCTGGAGTCCGGCCCTGGGGCGAAAAAGGGAGCGCATTATAGCGGCAGCCCATGTTTTCGCCGATTTTCAGCGTCCCCGATCTCTAGAATATGCCCATGAAGATTCTTCAAAGGGGGCTCCACCGGGCATTTTGCGGGCCGCTCTTGCTGGCGCTCGCGTTGGCCGGTTCCGCCACGCCTGCTGCCGATGATCCGAGCCCGGCCAAGGCCGAGGCCGAGCTCAAGGCGGTGCGCTCGCAGATCGACAAGGTGCGCGCGGAGATGGAGCGTGATGCCGGCCGGCGCGACAAGCTCGCCCGCGAAATCGAAGAATCCGAGCAGACCGTGAGCGGCGCCCGCAGCGCGCTCGAAAAGCTCAAGCGCGAGCGCGCGGTGCATACCGCCAGGCGCGCCGAGCTCGCGGAGCAGCGTCGCGGCGAAGAGTCGGTGCTGGGGGAACGCCGTGCAGCGCTCGCGGGCCAGATCCGGGCCGCGTCCATGATCGGACGACAGGAGCCGATCAAACTACTGCTCAACCAGCGCGACCCGGGGCAGACCGGCCGGGTCCTCACCTACTACCAATATTTTGGCCGTGCGCGAGCGGACCAGATCTCCGCCATCAACTCGCATCTCGCCGAGCTCACCACGCTCGACGAGGCGCTGGCCGAGGAAGAGGCCCGGCTCACGGCGCTCGAGGAACAGCAGAAGGGCGAATTGTCGCGCCTGCAGTCGGCGCGTGAACGCCGCGGCCGCGCGCTGGTGTCACTCGAAGCCGAATCGAAGAACCGCGCCAAGGAACTCGAACGTCTCAAGGATCAGCAGGGCGGTCTTGAAAAACTCGTGCGCGAACTGCGGCGCGCGCTCGAGCGCATCGACAAGTTTCCGACCGACAGCAAAGACGCCTTCGCGAAGCTGCGAGGCAAGCTGTCCTGGCCCGTGGCCGGCAAGCTGATTGCCTCATTCGGCCAGACGCGCGCCGGTGGCGTGAAATGGGACGGCGTATTGCTCTCGGGGGCGCAAGGGTCGGCGGTACGTGCGGTCTATCACGGTCGCGTGGTGTACGCGGACTGGCTTTCGGGCCTCGGGCTTTTGACCATCATCGACCATGGCGATGGCTACCTCAGCCTCTATGGACACAATGAGCGCCTGTACAAGGAAGTCGGCGAACGCGTCACCGCCGGCGACACCATTGCGACGGTCGGCGACTCCGGCGGCCGGTCGACGCCGGCGCTGTATTTCGAGATCCGCAAGGCAGGGCGACCGATCGACCCCAAGCCCTGGTTCAAGAGTGCAGCACCCTGAGCCCTAAGGGATAAGAAACGCCAACTGCATCAACGTCCTACGCTCGCCTTTCAGCGATTGTCCAATCGATGTCCTTTGAAAACTCCATGGAACCCTACGCGCAGCTGGTCCGCTCGCTGCTGCCGCGCGCGGCGTCGATCAGCCTGTTCGAAAACACCGGCAAACTTTTGTGGAGCAGCGCCGCGAGCGCGAATCCGGATTTGTTCGCCCTCGTACTGCAGGCGATCGCGCAGCTCGAAGGGCCCGGCGGAAAAAAAGCCGACGGTAACGGCCAGCACTGCTCGCTGCCCGGCGACGGACCCGCCTATCTATTCTGGCTGCGCGACGGCGCCGGCAGCGTCGCAGCCGTCGTCGCCGTGGTCTGCAACCGCATCAGGGCCGATTCGGACGTCCTGCCGTTTTCCTACGTATACGATCATCTGAAGCCGGCGCTCGAACTCCTGCGGCGCGACCTGCTGGCGCGCGCTGACATCGACATGCTCAACGAGTCGCTGAGCGCGCGTGACAAGGACCTGGAGTTGCTGTTGTCGGTGACTGGCAGCCACCCGACGGCTTCCGGCGCCGACGATCTCCAGAGCCTGCTGGCCAATGCGGCCGGTCACCTCAAGTGCGTGCTCGCCGGCATCGTGGTGCCCGACAAGGGCCTGGTGCTCACGTTTCCGGAGGCCGGCGACTCGAGCATCCTCACGCGCACGCAAAAACAGTTGTTAGCCATCACCCAGACGCGCCGCGATCCGCTGGTCATCAACCGCATCGCGACGCAGGCTGGCCAGGTGGCGATCCCGTATCGCATCCTCGCTTGCCCGCTGCGCCAGGGCAGCGGCCGCACGTCGGGCGTGCTCGCGTTGTTCCGCAAGCTCGAGGCGCCAGAGTTCATCGGCCGCGACGTGCATCTCGCCGACCTGCTCGCGCGCCGCGTCGCCGCGAGCATCGAGACCAGTTACGACACGCTCTCGGGATTGCTCACGCGCGCTGCGCTCGAACAGCGCGTCAAGCTCATGTTCGTCGAGGGTGAATCGCGCGGGCAGCGCTGGAGCCTGCTGTACGTCGACATCGACGAACTGCACGTCATCAACGAAAACTTCGGCATGCACGTGGGCGACCAGGCCATCGCCCAGATCGGCGACCTGTTGCGCAAGCATCTGCCGCCGAATTCCGTGGCCGCGCGCATTTCCGGCGACCGCTTCGCGGTGGTCATGCCCTCGGAAATCGACGAGGCGGCGATGTTCGGTGAAGGATTGCGCGAAGGCGTCACGCGCCTGCACACCGTCGGTGTCGACGCGCGTTTCCGGCTGTCGATCAGCTTGGGCGTCACACCGTTCAGCGGCCGCGACGCCGATCTCGGCCGCTCGCTTGCCGAAGCCGAGTCGGCCTGCAAGGCCGCCAAGGACCGTGGCCGAAATCGCCTCGAATCATTTCAGGAAAACGACGTCAGCATCATCCGCCGATTCACCGACATCAACGTGGCCACCGACGTGCGCGCCGCGCTTGCCGAGAATCGCCTGCGCCTCGACGCGCAGATGATCCTGCCGTTCATCGATGATGGGCACGCGAAGCCGCACTACGAGTTGCTGTTGCGCATGCTCGATCTGGAAGGCAATACGATCGGGCCCGATCGATTCCTGTCGGCCGCGCTGCGTTACCAAATGATGCCAACGATCGACCGCTGGGTGATTTCGAGCGTCATCGATCTGCTGCGCCCGCATCGCGAGCTGCTCGCCAGCGCGCCCGTGGTGTTCACCATCAACTTTTCCGGACAGTCGCTCACCGACGAAGAATTTCCCGACTACGTGATCCGCAGCATCGAGAGCAGCCGCATCAACCCGGCGGTGTTCTGCTTCGAGCTGACCGAAAGCGCGGCCGTCGCCAGCATGAAGGACGCCGAAGCGCTGATGTCCCGGCTGCGCAAGCTCGGCTGCGGCGTGGCGCTCGACGACTTTGGCACCGGACTGTCGTCGTTGTCGTACCTGCGGTCGATGCCGGTCTCGATGCTCAAGATCGATGGCAGTTTCGTGCGCGACATCCTGCGCGACGAACGCGCCGAATCCATGGTGCGCGCGATCGCGCAGCTGGCACGCGCGATGGACATCACCACGGTCGCCGAATACGTCGAGACCGAGGAGATCCGTACGCGCGTGCGCATGCTCGGGGTCGACTACGGCCAGGGTTTCGCGATCGCGCGGCCGGTGCCGGTGCAAGAGGTGCTCGACGCGTTGCCGGTGATCGCCGCCGCCACACCCGGCGCATTCCTGATCGACGAGTCATCGGCTCAAGCCGGGTGAGCTAACTCCTTATTCTGAGTTAGGATTCACGCCCATGAAGCTCCTGCTTGCCGGCGTCGTCCTAGGCTTCCTGATCGCCCTCGGCGGCTATGTGGCCACTCGTCACGATGCCGCGCCGGCGGACGCAATTCGGGCCGCCGTTCCGGCCAGCGAGAAGTCGCCACTGACGCCGACCGAATCCGCGCAGCTTTCCGAAGTCATCGAACGCGTGCAGCGCGAATACGTGGACACCGTTTCGCATCCCGAGCTCGTCGATGACGCGCTGCGTGGCGTGGTCAGCGGACTCGATCCCTATTCGTCGTATCTCGACGCGGAGGAGTACGCGGACCTGCGCGTCAGCACCGCGGGAACGTACGCCGGCATCGGCATCGAAGTGTCGACTGCGGATCGCGCGCTGCGGGTAGTGCGGCCATTCCGCGATTCGCCGGCCGCCGCCGCGGGAATTCAGAGCGGCGACATGATTTCGGCCATCGACGGAACACCGGTCGGAGTCGACCTCGACGCGGCCATGGCGCGCATGCGCGGCCCGCGTGGCTCGACCGTGAAGCTGGCCGTGACGCGCGTCGGGCAGACGCTGCCGCTGGAATTCACCGTGGAGCGTGCGCAGGTGGATGTACACAGCGTGGCCATGGCGAACATCGACGGCTACGTGTACGCGCGCATCACGGCGTTCAGCGACACGACGGCGGAGGACTTCGCGGCCAGCATCGCGCGCTTGCGTCGTGACATGCCGGCGAAGCCACGCGGTTTCGTGCTCGATCTGCGCAACAATCCGGGCGGGGTGCTCGAGTCGGCGGTCGAGGTTGCCGATCAGATGCTCGAAAGCGGTGTGATCGTCACCGCCGACGGCCGCACGCCCGCGGCGCGCTTCACGATGGAGGCAACGCCGGGCGAGGTGTTGCCCGGAGTGCCCGTCGTGGTGCTGGTGAATGGCTCGACTGCATCGGCGGCGGAGATCCTCGCCGGCGCACTGCAGGATCATCATCGCGCGTTGTTGTTAGGCCGCCGCACTTTCGGCAAGGGCTCGGTGCAGACCGTGATGCCGCTCAACGAAGGCCGCGCCATCAAGCTCACCACGTCGCGCTACTTCACGCCTTCGGGACGCTCCATCCAGGGCCACGGCATCGATCCGGATCACGCCTTCGACAACGTCGATGGCGTGCCACTCGACCTCGACGATCCGCGCGTGCGCCAGACACTCGCCGTGCGCGACGCGGGAATCCACGCGGCACTCGAACTGCTCAAGGGCAACAAACCGAAGGCGGCCGCCGCTGGCATGACCGCGAGCGCCGCTTCCGCGCCGTGGAAATGATGCGCGCATGGAGCTGATCAACTGGGCCGTCGAGTTCTTCCACTGGTTCGTCGACATCGTCCTGCATCTCGATGCGCACCTGGTCGAGCTGCTGCAAGCCTACGGTTTCTGGGTCTATCTGATCCTCTTCGCCATCGTGTTCGCCGAGACTGGCCTCGTGGTGACGCCGTTCCTGCCCGGCGACTCGTTGCTGTTCGCCGCCGGTGCGCTCGCCGCGGTGGACACCAGCGGCACGCTGTCGGCGTCGGTGCTGTCGCTGACGCTGATCATCGCGGCGGTCGCCGGCAATACGACCAACTATCACATCGGCCGGTGGATAGGCCCCGCGGCCTTCAACGGCAAGATAAGGTTCCTCAAGGTCGAGTACCTGCGGCGCACCGAGGCGTTCTTTCTCAAATACGGATCGATGACCATCGTCTCGTCACGCTTCGTGCCCATCCTTCGCACCTGCGCGCCGTTCGTCGCGGGCATCGGCCGCATGCCCTACGCGCGCTTCCAGGCCTACAACGTCATCGGCGGCTCAGCCTGGGTGTTGCTCATGACCTGGGCGGGGTTTTTCTTCGGCAACATCCCGTTCGTCAAACAGAACTTTGGCCTCGTGACGATCGGGATCATCGCGGTGTCATTGATCCCGGTGGCCTGGGTGGCGTTGAAGAAGTGAGTACGGCGTACCGCAGCTTCGCCCATCGCGTCGAGATCGGCGTGCCGGTCGAACGCGTGTGGCGCGCCTTCACCGACAGCCGCGTGCTGGCGCGCTGGGCCGCCGCGGACGCCACCGTCGCACCGCGTGAAAAGGGCCGGCTGCACGTGATCTTCGGCAGCGGCATGGAGTGCGACGCGCTCATCGACGTGCTGGTGACCGCGCAGCGCCTGCGCCTGCTGTTGCTGCCGACGCGCGGCATGCCGACCACAGATGCGGTCATCGTCGAAGATTTCCTGTTCGAGCGCACCGGCGACACCACGGTCGTTCGCCTGCTGAGCAGCGGAGTTCCCTCAGGCCAGCGCTGGGTGACGTACTATCTCGCCAAGCGCCGTCACTGGGAGCTGGCGCTCACCCGGCTCAAGGTATTCCTTGAAAAGGGCATGGATCAGGAACAGCCACCACCGAGGTATTGAGTCATGGCGGGTTTCATTCTTCGCGGCCTGGTCGCCGCGCTCGGGCTCTGGGCCGCCAGCGAACTGTTCGCCGGCATCGCCATCGATTCCGCGCTCACCCTGGTTTTCGCGGGCCTGCTGCTGGGCGTGGTCAACGCCATCGTGCGTCCCATCGCGGTCGTGTTGTCGCTGCCAGCTTTGCTGGTGACGGTAGGACTATTCCTGCTGGTCATCAACGCCGCCATGCTCGGACTGGTGGCGCTGATACTCCCGGGATTTCACATCGCCGGCTTCTGGACCGCAGTCGGTGGCTCCATTGTCGTGAGCCTCGTGAGCTGGATCGCGTCCTGGTTCATCGGTCCGCGTGGCCGCGTCGAAGTCATCCGCCCACGTCACGACTGAAGAAATGGGGGCAGCCCCCATTCGCTAGCCACATCCGGCGGTCGAGGGATCCTTCTGCTGATCTTCGTCGAGCCGCTTCACTTCCTTCTGCGGCCAGTTCACGAGCGCGACACCGGCGAACATGATCGCCATGCCCGCGAGCTGATTCGCGCCGAGATGCTCGTCGAGGATCCACCAGCCGAGCATCGCAGCGATCGCCGGATTCACGTAGCTGTACGTGCCGACCATGGCGGGCGTGGTGTTCTTCGCGAGCCAGGCAAAAGCGGTGTACGCGAGGCACGAGCTCGCGAGCGTGAGATAGGCCATCGCGATCAGCCCCGGCTTCGACCAGTGCCACAACGCTGCCTCGCCGGTGGCGAAGCCGAGCCCCGTGAGCATGAGGCCGCCTAACAACATCTGCACCGCCGTGAACGAGAGCACGTCGAGCTTCGAGTGCGCGTTGCGGATGTAGACAGTCGACATCGACCACGCGAACACGGCGACGAGGATCAGCAGCTGATAACCGATGTGGCTTTCCCGCGCGCTGCCCCGCGGCCAGATGATCAGCACTGTTCCCAGGAAGCCGATGATGAGGCCGATCAGCGTTCGGCGATCGAGCGCATGAGCCCGACGGCCGCGCGTCGCCAGCAGCGCGATCCACAGCGCTGCCGACGCGTTGAGGATCGCGGTCTGGTTGGACGCCACGTGCTGCATGGCCACGTTGGTCGCGCCGTTGGCGATCAGCACATTGCCGACCGCGACCACGAACATGTGGCGCCACTCGGTGGCGTCGAGTTCGAAGCGCCGGCCGAGCGCGAGCGCCGTAAGACCGAGCAGGATTCCCGCGCAAACGAAGCGGATGCCGCCAAACAGGAACGGCGGCAGTGCGTGTACGCCAATGCTCGCTACCAGGTAGGTAGAGCCCCAGACCAGGTACACGGTCGCGAAGCAGACGACGAGCTTTGCGCGATGCGAAATGGGGACATTCCTCATTTTCTTGTAACAATCCGACAGCTCGCATGAGCAGCCGGGCCCATGTGGATTGTTACAAGAAAATGAGGAATGTCCCCATTTCTAGGCGGCCTTCTTGCTCGTGCCGACGCGATACATCCAGCCGCCCACCATCGCGAGCAGCGCCAGCCCCACCCATTCGCCGAGCGACCCGCCGATCTGCATGCCCGCCGGAAGCGCAAAAACGTCGGCACGCTTGGTCCCATAGATCGCGAAGCCGATCAGGATGCCCATGAGTGCTTCGCCAGTGATCAGGCCCGCAGCGAACAACATGCCCTTGCGGTTGCGCTTCTCGACTTCGTCTTCCGAGAGTCCCTTGCCAAATGTTCGAGTCACGAGATAGTTGAGCAGACCGCCAAGGAAGATCGGCACCATGGTCTCGAGTGGCAGGTAGATGCCGATGGCCGCAGCCAGTACCGGCACGCGGAACGGCGCGTTTCGCGCCTTCAATACCTGGTCGAGGATGATGACGGCGACGCCAATGACGGCGCCGATGGCGATCATGTCCCACGGCAGTTGGCCGCCGAATATGCCCTTGGCCACCGAGGCCATGAGGTTCGCCTGCGCAGCTTCGAGCGATTGCGGATGCTCCGCCGAGCGCGGGCCGATGCCGTAGCTTTCCGCGAGCACGTTGAGCGTGGGCGCCATCACTGCCGCAGATGAGACCGCGCCGACCGCGAGCATCACCTGTTGACGCCAGGGCGTCGCGCCGACGAGATAGCCCGCCTTGAGATCCTGCAGGTTGTCGCCGGCGATGCAGGCGGCGCAACAAACCACCGCGCCGATCATGACGGCCGCCACCGGCCCGATGGTCGAGGACTTGCCGAGGAACGCGACCAGCACGAATGCGGCGAACAGGATGGTGGCGATCGTGATCCCCGATACCGGGTTGTTCGACGAGCCCACGAGACCCGCCATGTATGCGGACACCGAGCAGAACAGAAAGCCCGCAACCACCATGATGATGGACATGGCGATGCCAACGCCGAGATTGCCGACGATGCTGTAGTAGAGGACGCCGAGCGGAATCGTGAACAGCACGATGCCGATCAACACCCACTTCATCGGCAGGTCGCGTTCCGTGTGCGCGATCAGGACATCGCTGCCAGCGCGCGCCGCGGCGAGACCGCTCTTGACGCCCGACACGATGGAACTGCGCAGCGTGATCAACGCCCACAGGCCGCCGACCAGCATTGCTCCCACGCCGAGGTAGCGGATCTGCGCGCCGCGCAGGATCTGCGCGGTCACCTCCGCGCATTCGGCACTGGCGAGCCCCTGGCATGCGCCCGCGACCGTGGCGGCGAGCTCCGGGTTACCTGCCAGGAAGTACGCGTGGTACAGGGGGATGGCGATGTTGAACGAGAGCAAACTACCCGACACCACCACGACACCGATATTGAGCCCGACGATGTAACCCACGCCGAGCAACGCCGGCGAGAGGTTCGTGCCCATGTAGCCGAGATACTTGCCGATGAAGCCGCTGGCGAGCGAACTGTCGGGAATCAGCCGGAAACCGCTGGCAGTGAACAACTTGCCGATCGCGCCGCCAAGTGCCGCCAGGCCGAGGACCTTGATGCCCTCCGCAGGATTCTCGCCGGCGCGCAACACTTCCGCGGCCGCCTTGCCTTCGGGAAACGTCATCTGCTGATCGACGATCAACGACCGCCGCAGAGGCACCGAGAACAGCACGCCTAACAACCCGCCGAGCCCTGCGATCGCCAGCACCCACCAGTACTTGAAATCCGGCCAGTAGCCCATGATCACGAGCGCCGGCACGGTGAAGATCACGCCGGAGGCGATCGAGGTGCCGGCCGAAGCGCCGGTCTGCACGATGTTGTTCTCGAGGATGCCGCCGCCGCCGAGCGCGCGCAGCACCGCCATGGAGACCACCGCCGCGGGAATCGCCGAGGCGATGGTCATGCCGGCAAACAAACCGAGGTAGGTGTTC
>Ga0207691_10001830_pt1 | contig 20802 bp, 20 predicted proteins | sample KBSM13metaG_FD_184327 | JGI IMG/M metagenome (GOLD analysis project Ga0207691, IMG submission 184327) | Miscanthus rhizosphere microbial communities from Kellogg Biological Station, Michigan, USA - KBS M1-3 metaG (SPAdes) (version 2) | ecosystem: Host-associated > Plants > Roots > Rhizosphere >... | reverse complement strand
GATGGTGATGCCACGGATGCGCTCCTCGGGCGCGCTGTCGATCTGCGCGCAGTCGAGGGCGCGACCGCCGTGCAGGCCCGCCATCACCTTCGTGATGGCTGCCGTCAGGGTGGTCTTGCCGTGGTCCACGTGTCCAATTGTTCCGACGTTCACATGCAGCTTGCCCATGGTTCTCTCCTTTGTTGATGGGCCGGGCCGGCCCGAAGCGCCCCAAATGCAAAAAGCCCCCTCGAACGAGCGCTCGAGAGGGCCTTGTTTGCGGATGAAGCTGTTGTTGTTCTAGCGAATCATCCGGCTCTCTCGCGCGCACACGACGGCGCCGACGGCTGCGTCGATGACGACGCGCCGCCTGACGACGACGACAGTGCGCAGAAAAAGAACCGCATGACTCGCGGCCAGTATGAGAAACGGCGCCGATCTGTCAAGGCGGTTCTCCTTAACCCGCGGCGCGCAAGGGGAAACCGCGCACCATCAATCCATCGGTGTGTCTTCGATGTCCGCCAGGTCGCTGAGGACCCAGGCGAGACCGCGCGTGCGTTCGTACGCGCGCGAGAACTCGAACGCCGCGGCCTCGTCCGTCGGCCCCGCGCGATCCCGGTTCGCCGCCGCGACGACGAGGTTCTGCTTCCAGGCGGCCAGCTCGGCGGCGATCAGGGCGCGGTCGCGCAAGGCCATCTGGCCGATCGCCGACGGGCGATCGTCGGTCGGAAAGAAGCTCTCCATCGTCGCTGGGTCCGAGCGCTGCGACGGCGGCGGAATCACGTCCACCAGGCCGAGCGCCCACGCGATCGCGCTCGCCGTCTCGCCGCGCCAGTGCGCACCGAGCAGCAGCGACGGATCCATCTCGCCGACGGGGATCTTGAGGACGAAGTCGGTGAACTCGTCGGCGCCGTCCCAGACGTGGTTGTACCAGTTCAGCGCCGACAGCTTCTCCGTCAGCTCCTCGCGGCTGGCCACGCCGTCGTGAAACCAGTGCTCGATCGCCGCCCGGCGCCACGCGGTGATGCACCAGCGCAGCCCGTTCAGCTCCCGCAGGTTCGGGTGCGGCGGCTTCCGCTCCTTCTTGCTGAACCACCCCATCGCGTCAGCCTTCGGGCAGAACGACCTTGTGCTCGGCGAGCGTGCGCCGGACGATCGACCACACCGCGCCAGCGTCGGTGCTGACGTCGTCCCAGCGTCCCGGGAACCGCCCGCAGAACGACGACCGGAGCACGTCGGACAGCGACCGCTTGCCGTCGCTGGCGTACAGCGGATGCTTCAGGTAGATGCACGCCTCGTCGGTGGCGCGCACCGACAGGCTGGCCGGAAGATCGGGCGACGTGCGGATCGCGTTGGCCGTCGCCACCAGCGCCTCCAGCACGTCGTTCGACAGCTCGGGGTGGCGATGCTTGAGGATCTTGATCTCCTCGGGCGGCGGCGGATACGTCATCTGCACCGGCGCGAACCGATCCAGCTGGGCGGCGTCGATCCCGAACGTGCCGGAGAACTCGCGGCCCCGGTTCACGGCGGCGACGAACTGGACGTTGTCGGGGATCTCGATGAAGTGATTCTCGATCGGATGGAACACCTTTCGCGTGGCGTCCAGCGCCGGCATCAGCGCGTTGCGCGCCGTCTCCTGACAGCGGTTCAGCTCGTCGAGGAAGACGAGGTAGCGCTTCTCGGGCGTCTTCGCCGCTTCCTCCAGCGCCTCGAGGATGTCCGTCTTCACGAAGTCGGTGACCGGCGCGCCGCTGGCGGAGGCACGGACCTGGATCGTTGCGAAGAAGTCCGTCGCCTCGACGACCGCGCCGCAGTTGAAGAAGACGAACTCCATCCCCAGGCTGTTCGCGATCGAGCGGGCGAGCACGGTCTTCCCGCATCCCTGCGGCCCGTCCAGCAGGATGTTGAGCCCGCTCTCCAGCAACACTTGCAGCTGCTTCGATACGGCCGGATCCAGGTAGACGCCCTCGATCCGGAACGGCGCCGGCTTCACGAACTCGACCTCGATGTGACCGTGGTCGGGGCGCTCCGGCTTGCTGATCGCCGTGATGCGCACCAGGCAGGGCGCGCCCGCGACGATCCGCGCGTCGTTGCTCAGCACCACCTTGGGCGCGCGCCGCCCGTCGAGGTGCGTGGCCCGGTACTTGAACCGCGAGTCCTCCGACGGGTTCGGCCACAGCGTGGCCTCCATCGTCTTGCCGATCGTCAGCTCTTCCACCGTCAGCTTCTGTCCACTCATCGTCGTCTCTCCGATTCTATGCCTGGCCGCGGGCCACCAGTTTCATGATCAGCTCACCGAACTTCGCCACCGACTGGTCCATGTTCTTCTCGTTCAGGACGACGTAGTTCGGGAAGCAAACCTCCTCCAGCGGGTGGACCGCCACCTGCGCGCAGATGAAGCCCTTGCGCCCCAGGTTGGTGACCAGCGCGCGCAGCGCCGTCGTCGAGCACTGGGTCGGCAGCCCGTCGCTGATCATCACCAGCAGGCGCGTCCGTCGCGCCGAGGCCGCGCCGACGCGCGCCACGTGAAACAGCGCCGCCGCGTCGTTGTTTCCGCCCTGCGCCGCCATCGACGTCACCGCGCAGCGGCCGCCGTCGCCCGCGTCGAAGATCACCGCGTCGGTGAAGCCGAAGAAGCGCGTGTCGACGCCCGGCAGGTCGCGCGCGGCCTCCGCCACCAGCACGCCGAAGCGCTTGGCTTTTTCGATGTGATCGAACGCGGTCATGGACCCCGAGCAGTCGATGACCGTGCCCACGAAGATGTCGTTGGCCAGCTCGTTCTCGCGCGCGACCAGCATCCGCGGATCGCGGCGGGTCACGACCGCCCGCACGCGCGTGCGATCGAACGCGCGCCCGCGCAGGCGGCCCCGCCGCGGCATCAGCGACCGCCCCAGCCGATCGAGGAAATCGCGGAGGCGCATGGCGTGACGCCGCACGCTGAGGGCGACCGGTCGGTGCTTGGCCGGATCGTACGGCAGCCGTTCCACCCGGCTGATCCGGTCGAACTCGTCCTTGGGATTGACGTTCAGCGCGAAGCGATCAGGCCGCCCGGCCGATCCGCCCTCCGCCTGGCGCGGATCGAGGATGCGCTCCACCTCGCGCTGGACCTCCTCGTCGCTGATGTTGTCGCCGTGCCGCTGGCTCTCCAGCCCGGACCAGGGGATCGATTCGTGACCGCCGAACAGCGAGGCCACCGCCTGCTTGCCGCCGAAGAGCTCCGCCACCTTCAACGTGACGTCGTAGATCCCTGCCATGTCGAGACGTCGAAACCCGCCCTCGAACAGCTCGAGCGCCTTGGCGACAAGCGGATCGTTCCATCGGTTGCCCTGACCGAGACGCAGCGCCCGCAGGAACCGCGTGAACGACCCTTCCCGCCAGTCGAGAGCGCGCAACAGCGCGCCGCTGGCGATCTCGACGGACGCGGGATCGTGCGCGACGCCCAGCGCCACGGTCGTCAGCGTTTCGAAGGCGCCACCCAGCAGGACGCCCAGCAAGACCTCGACGTTCTCCTCGCGCGACGAGTGCAGGAACGCGTGCGCGCCAAGCCGCTTCAGGCGATCGCCGTACGCGGCGTCGATGGCGCGCAGATTTCGTTCGAGGTGCTCGTCGGCCACCAGGTTGAGGAGGTGTCCGATCCCTTCCTGATGTGCGCGGCGCCAGAGGACGGCCGCCTCCTCCCCGCTGTGGAACATGTGGTGGCCCAGCTCGTGGAGGATCAATCCCTCGACGATCGACTGCGCGTCCTGTTCGTCGCGGAGGATCGGCAGCGGCGAGACGAAGATGCGGTTCTCGGTGAGGAACGTGTATCCGAGATCCTGCCGCTTGGGCGTCATGTGCACCCGGTACAGCCGGCCGGTCAGGTCCCGGCCCCGCCGCACGCCCCACGCGAACGTCCGGGCGAGCGCGCCCAGCTTCGCGGTGCGGCCCGGGCCGGGATCGGCGCGCTGCGAGGCCTCCGCGCGGACGTCGCCGTCCGAGCTGTGCTCGAGCAACTGCATGAAGATGGTCTGGGCGGCTTCGATGCTCATGTGCCCGGAGGCGGCCAGGTCGATGATCCGCGGGCCGCTCGCCAGCCGATCGCCCGCGGTCAGCGTGGTCGCCGTCAGCGTCACCGCCAGCGCGTCGCGCGTGTCGGGCGGCAGCAGCGCGAACAGATCGGGGGTGCGCTCCTCGGTGTGATCGAGGAGCTGCGCGGCGATGATCGGCAACCCGAAGAGATCGCCGTGGTCCAGCAACCGGCGCGCGACCGTGCGCCGCAGGTGCAGCGGCCGGCGTGCGCCCGTCGCCAGGAAGTCGCGCAGGGCGGCCGCGTTCTTCTTCGTGTGCGGCTGCGCCAGCAGGTGCTCCAGCGCGTTCTGGTACGCGTGCGGATGCGGCGATTGGGCGAGCGCCCGCGCGCACTCGGTCGCATCGGCGTGGCGGAGCAGCGTGCCCCAGTCGCCCGGCCGGAACCAGGCCGACGGATCGTCGACCACGGCGGCGATCAGCGCGTCGTCGAGGAACTTCTGCTCGCCGCGCTCGACCAGGCCGCGCGCGGCGCGAAACCTGGCCTCCGGACTCAGGCCGGGATCGGAGACGGACGCGCGTACGATCGCGATCGCGTCCTCGTCCGTCCACAGCGAGATGCTCTCCGCGATCGGCACGGGCCGCGGCAGGCGGGGCCACTCGCGCGCGAGGATCCGGAAGGCGGGGCCGGCGGCCGGTCCCAGCTCGAGAAGCCGGAGCAGCGCCTCGGCGACCAGCGTCCGGTTCGATTCCCGGCACACGCGCAGCAGGGCATCGGGATCGGTTGACCGCCGAACCTCATCGACCGTCCCGGGCGCCGGCTTCTCGCCGGGGCCGTGGCTCACCGCCTCCGGGATCCCGTCGAACCGCGCCAGCGCGCTCAGCCGGTAGCGCGTGTCGCGATCCAGATCGGACGCGACCGCGAGGATGCGCGCGCTGATCCGCATCCGCTGTTCCAGCACGGCGACGTAGCGCGCCTCGACGAGCGCGCTGATCACCTTCGCCGCCGCCGCGCTGTCGCTATCGCCCAGCAGCGCCAGCAGGATGTCGAGGATCTCGCCGGTCGCCCAGCGTTCCAGGCGATGCGCATCCCGGTAGCGAAACAGCAGCGCCACGTGCCCGAACGCTTCCCACAGCTGGTGACGCACCAACCCCGGCGGCAACGCCGCCAGCTCGGCGAAGCGCGCGCCGACGTCCTGCGAATCCAGCCAGGTCGCCAGCGCGAAAGCGTGCAATTCCCAGCGGTGCAGCCAGGCATGCCCTAGCGGCGGGAGGCCGACGTTCCCCTGCCACAGCGTGACCGCCGCGTGCTCCAGGTTGGTGAGGAACGCGACGTCCGTGCCGCCGAACCGTTCGAACGCCTGATGAATCTCGGGCAGCGGATCGCCGCAGCCGAGCAGCGCCGCGCAGATGCTCAGCGACGGCGCGTCGGGCCCCGGCCGCTTGAACAGCGCCGCGCACAACCCGCGGCACGGTCGCTCCAGCGCGACGGCGAGCGCCTTCTCCAGATCCGCCTCGGCGCAGGTCGCGATGCGCCGGGCTTCCTCCTCGGTCAGCTCGTGTACGGAAATGATCGTCGGGCGCGCCGTTGCGGGCCCCGCCGAGGCCGCCTTGATCAGGCGGGCCGCCCACCGCCGGACATTCTGGTTCTCCGAATCGCGGAGAGCGCGCGCCATCGCGATCTCCTGCGACCACGTCAGCTGAAACACGGAGTCGCACAGCTGCACCAGATGCAGCTGCAGCGCGGGCGACAGCCGTTGCACCAGCCGGACCATGTCGGCGGACTCCATCGGCCGCAGCATCGCCAGCAACAGATCGCAGGCGTGCGGGGCGTCAGGCTTCGCGAGCATCAGAAGACGCGCGATGACCACCTCGGCGTTGCGCCCGGCCAGCCGCGACTGCAGCAGATCGCCCATCCGGCCGACGGCCCGGGCCGCCAGCTTTGCCTCGATCTCCTTCATTCGATCGACGAACGCTTCCAGCACGTCGCCCAGCTCCGCGTCGTGAATCGAGTCCAGCAGCGCCTCGCACGGCGCCTTGTCACCGGGCGACCACCGCACCAGCGCGATCGCCGCCAGCCGCTGCCAGACCAGACGATCGCGCTCGGCGATCACGCCGAGCAGCCGCAGCGCTTCGTTTGGCGCCTCGATCGGCAGCCGGCAAGCTCCGTCCCACTGCTCGGGGTGAAGGCAAAGCGTGTCGACGACCGCGCCCTCGCCGAAGTGGCGCACCAGCCGGTGCAGCGGACGGCCGGCGTACAGACCGCACAGCGCGGCCGCCAGCGAAAGCCGGGGCGTCCCGTCCGCCTCGCGAAACAGCGGCAGCGCGAGCAGCTGCTCGAGCCGCTTCCTCTCGCTGATCTTCGGCGCAATCTCGCGCAGCCGCCACAGCCACCATTCCAGCGCCGGCAGCGCGTCGTCGGGGATCGACGCGGACGTCAGCACCTTCGCGTTGATCACGCTCGCCAGCGCGATCGCGTCGTGGCCCAGCGCCGGACAGCGCAGCAACGCCGCCACCAGCCGCTCGCGCAGCTGGAAGTACCCGCGGGTGAGCGCCGCCTGCGCAAGCGCGGAGCAAACCTCCCGCAGCCCCGCCGGATGCTGGCTGGCGGCCTGCAAGATCACGTCGATCCGTTCCGCCGCCGGAGCAGACAGGAACTGCGCCAGATCCGACGGCGGCATCGCGACGACGTGGTCGCACGCCTCGCGGGCGCTGGCGGCGCCGCGTTCGAACATGTCGACGACGAGCGCGAGCGGCTCCTTCGGCCACGGACAGGCTTTCGCGCGCTCGGCGTTCGCGGAATCCGCGCGCAGGTACGCCCCCAGGTGTTCGGCGCCGCGCGGTGCGCCGAGCGTCAGCGCGGTCGCGCGGACCTCGGTCCGCGGATGAAAGGTGGCGTGCGTCCAGCGGTACGGCTGCGTGCTGGCGGACGCGTGCAACGCCGTGACGGCGGCGTCGCGAACGGACGCATCGTCGTCGCCGAGCGCCGCGACGAGGCGCCTCAGGCCCCACATCCCCTGCACGCCCGACAGGCAGGCGACGGCCGCCGCGCGCACCGACGCATCCGCGTGCCCGGCCAGGGGTTCGACCAGGCCCGCGAACATGAAGCGGCCCGTGTCGTCCAGCGCAGCAAGCGCGCGCAGATCCGCCACCAGGCGCGAGACATCCCGTGTCTCGCCCCGCACGAGGCGCTGCCAGATTTCGATGTCGCTAGACAAGAAGGAAGCTCCGGAAGAAAGAAATTACTCTCGGACTGCCGCGGCCCGACCGCAGAGCGCGGAACCGGTGTCGACGTTCCCCCATTCGTGGCAGGCCGAGCAAGAGCCGCTCAGCCCGCGCGCCAGGTCAGGGCGACTGCCGGTCACGCGAAACGCTCGAATCAGGGGGATGTTGCTAGCCCCTCCGAAGCAATGCGGTTACCAGCCGCCGCTTGGGAGGGTTGGACAACATCCTCGGTCGATGGCACGAGATTTCGCGGAGCCGACTGAACGGTTCCGACCCGAAGGTGCCCCCACGCTGGCGGCGAAGGGAGGCACCGGGCGCCACGTGCGACTGCTCCCGCCCGAGATGTCGTCGTGCTGACGTGGAATGACCGATGCGATGCACCGGTCGCCATCAGACCTGATTCGGGCGTGGTGTGAACGCCGGGTCAGGAGACCACGGACGGACGCACCCGCGCGGGCAAGCCGCGACAGCCCGAGAGGCTGTTTGTTTGTGCGTCTTCTACGTCCATGTTTCACAACCCTCCACGACGGGAGGACGCAAGAAGGTAACAGATTGGGTTCCGACGGCGCAACCCTGGCCGGCGTTTCCGTTAGATCACGGTGAATGCCCACCGTCGAAACCAGCATCGAGATCGCCGCGCCGGACGCGGTCGTCTTCGACGTGGCGCAGGATTACGCGCTGCGCCTGACGTGGGATCCGTTCCTGCGCGCGCTTCGTGGCGAAAGCGGGGCCGGCGCCGCGACGGTCGGTGGTCGCGTGTGGGTGCGGGCGAAGAACGGCATCGCCATGACGGTCGAGTACGTCACCATCGACCGGCCGCGTCGCGTGGCCGTCAAGATGACGTCGCGGTCGAAGCTGTTCGAACGTTTCGCGGGCGCGTGGCTGTTCGAATCCCTCGCGGCGGGCCGGACGCGCGTCGTGTTCCGTTACGGCTTCGAGACGCGCTGGCGCGTGCTGCGGCCGCTGCTCGATCGCGTGATCGCCAGGCGCTTCACGCGCGACCTCCGCGACCGCATGGCGGCCCTCAAGCGCGCCGCCGAGAACCACCGCGCCTGAATTTTCGCGATCGCGCTTGACCGCTTCGACACCGTGCCTAACCGGTGCGCGCCGATGGGACACAACGAGCACAAGAACAAGAGGCGCCTGCGCGGAGTCGCGGCGGGACTGGCCGCCGTCGCGGCCGCATTCATTCCGGGCGCCGCGACGGCATCGCCCGTCTCGCTGCCGCAAGCAGCCGAGACGGACTCGCGAACGGCGGCCCGCCTATCGCAGGCCGAGAGCGCGCTGGCACAGGAGATCGCCCGCACCGACCGCGCGACGCTGGGTGTCTTCGCCTGTGATTGCGCCGCGCGCATCGCGCCGCTCTACGAACGGTTCGGCGGTTCGGCCGCGTCGCTGTCGCTGGCCCGCGCGCGCGCCATCGCCGCGTCGTCGGCGGCGACACGCGGTGAGCCCGACGAACCGGCGGCTCGCCCGCCGGCAACGGCCGGCGCGCTGCAGGCGGCGCTGGCGAGCTTCGAAGATGACGTCGTCGCGCTCGAGAACGAGGTGGCGAACGAGGCCGGTGTCGCCGTCAGCGCGAAGAACGCGCTCCGCCAGCTCGCCTTCGAGAGATGCGAGCAGCTCGCGTCAGCGCCGGCGAACGGCGCCCAGGAGACCACACGCGAGCCGCCGTTCCGCATGTTCACCGTCGCGATGACGGCCGCGGAGGCGATCGACGAGGCGCTGCTGATCGCCGCCGGCGGCAGCGTGTCGCGGGTCGGATCGATGTGTGAAGCGATCGCCGAGGCGGTCTTCCTGGACCACGTCTTCCGCAGAGGTGAGCCGACCGCCGCCGTCGATGCCGTGTTCCGGGAGCTCGCCTGGCAACGCCGCCACCTGCGCGCGCTGCGCGCGGCCGACTAGGAACGCCGCCAGTCGTAATCCATCTGGCGCGCGGTTCGCCGCGCCAGATCCTCGCCCGCCAGCCGCTCGACCAGGTGCAGGCTCATGTCGATGCCGGCCGAGATCCCCGCCGAGGTGACGATCGGGCCTTCGTCGATCCAGCGGGGGCCCTCCTCCACCTTCAGCGCGGGGAACATGCGCCGGAGATCGGCGACGTCTTCCCAGTGCGTCGTCACGCGGCGGCCATCGAGTAGCCCGGCCCGCGCGAGCAAGAAGGCGCCGGTGCAAACGGACGCCGTCAAGGTGGTCGTACGCGCCTGCGCGGCGATCCAGGCGATCACGGCGGGCCGTTCCAGCTCCCCGGTCACGACACCGCCAGGTACGATCAGCACGTCGAGCGGCGGGTGGTCGGCGATGGAACGCCCGCAGACGACGGGAAATCCGCCGCGCGCCCGCACCGTGCGCGGTTCATCGGCTATCAGGACAACGTCGAACGGAGGCGCCGCACCGCCGCCCGACTGGACGCGAGACGCCACCGAAAACACCTCGAATGGCGCCGCGAAATCCAGCACCTCGACGTCGTCGAAAACATAGATGCCCACTGTGCGAGCCATCGGTCTGCTTCAGCTCCCCAGCTCAAGGTCGTAACAGGGGATCGCCTCCGACGCGGTCTCGCGCCGCAGCGCGAGGCCCTCGAAGAAATGATGGTCGCGCGTGGCGATGCGCGCGCCGAACGCCTCCTCGATGCCCCACATCAGATCCAGCGCCGTGAGACCACCGCCGTCGGCGCTGGCGATCCGGGCAACCTCGGGATCGTCGCTGCTCGAGAAGTCCTCCCAGACGACGTCAATTCGCGACGCGCCCAGCACGCGCTCGTCCGGGCTCCACCGCCCGGCCTCGCGCCGGATCTCGCGCTGGTAGGCACCGATGGCGTCGCTCAGCTCCTGCCGCGACGCCCACTTCTTGCCTGCGTGAGACCACACGAGGGAACGAAGCAAGTCCGCCGGTGCGCCCGCGCTCATGGCGACATCTTACCCACGAACTACCGGATGGCGCGCACGTCGGCCCATCCGCGCTGGAAAACAATGAACGCGAAGTAGAGGAACAGCAGCGCCGATACGAATGCCAGCACACGCGCCACCCGGGTCCCTCCCACGCGTTGGAGCAGGTTTCCAGCGCCCGCCAGAACTGCGGACCAGGCGATTCCGGCGGCGAAGAAACCGGTCGCAAACGGAAGCAGTTGCGAGCGGACGCCTCCGAAAGCGGCGATGACGCCGCCGCCGACAGCAGCGAACCAGAGGATGGCGGTCGGGGAGGACAGCGCGAGCGCCATGCCCCAGACGAAGAGCCGGATGCCTTTCCTGCGGGGTCCGTCCGCGTCTTCAAGCTCGATCGGCCGCGGCTTCAACACCTCCCTGATCATCTTCGCGGCCAGAAGCACCAAGACGGCGGTCCCGCCGATCCAGACGGCCCCGCGAAACGGGGCCCAGCGCATCAAGGCACCTACACCGATCAACGCCGCGACGAAATAAGCGAGATCGCCCACGCATGAGCCCGCGCCGACGAGAAAACCGGCTTTGCCGCCGCGATTCAGGGCGGTGCGGACGATCGCGACGTTCACAAGGCCGAGATCGAGGCAGAGCGAAAGCGAGAGCAGGAATCCCGACCCGAACGGCCGCACGGTCTCGAGCTCACCAGGGCCGGGGCAACGTGGCCAGTGCGTGCCGGTACGCGTCCGAGATGCGCCCGACCTCGGCGCGATCGATCGCCACCTCGCCGGCCCCGACCGCGCGCTGCAGATCGAACACGCTCCAGGCCTTCGCGTCGCGGGGCATGGTCGCGTAGCGGGGCACCATGTGCGCGTGGAAATGCGGCGAGCTCTCGCCCATCGCGGCCGTGTAGATGCGCAGCGCGCCTGTCACCTGCTCCAGCACGCGTTCGAAGTGACGGAGGGCGGGACCGATGGCGGCCGTTTCGCGATCGTCGAAGTGCGCGAGGCCGGCGACGTGCCGCTTGCTGATCAGCAACATCCAGCCGGGAACGCCGGCGGGCTCGGCGTGGCGGACGCACCAGAGGTCGTCCTCGTAGAGACTGGGACTGGCGAGCGACTGGCACACACCGCACGTCGGAGGCTGCGTCATGGGCCGCAGTGTACAGCGCGACGATTCGCTTCAGCGCGCGTCGAAGCAGATCTCGACGCGGTTGACGGCGAGCGCGTTCGACGACGGGCCCGCGCGCAACCGGACGAGCGCGCCGCTTTGACCGGGTCGGATCTCGGTGGTCGCGTCGGCTGCGTACCATCGGTAAGGCGCCACGTTCGAGATCAGGTTGGTGGGCGCGGCGCCTGTTCCGGCGATGGTTTGCCAGGTGAAGCTGCCGCTGGTGGTCGTGTTGTAGCTGCGGCCGAAGATCGCGATGGTGGCGCGGTCGATCGCCGACAGGCTGGCGGTGCTGATCTCGATGTCCATGAAGACCGTGCCCTCGAGATCGAGCCCGCCGACCGCGAGCGCCGTGTCGACGAACACCGGCGTGAAGCCGATCGACGTAGATCCTGCCGACACGTGCCAGCGCGAGGTGTCCGGCAGCGTGTTCGCCTCGTACACGACGGACGCCGTCGATCCGGATCCCGTTCCCGTCCAGCGGAAGCGGACGACGCGCGTGCCGGTCGCGCCCGAGGCGCAGATGCCGGCGCCGCCCGTGCCGCCCCCGCCACCGGCCCCCGCGGCGCCGCCAGTGCCCGCGGCGCCGCCTCGGCCACCGCCGCCGGTCGTGCCGGCTGCGCCCGTCGTTCCCGCAGTGCCGCTCGTTCCCGCTGCGCCAGTGGTACCCGCAGCGCCCGCGGCGCCGCTCGTTCCAGCGGCGCCGGTGGTGCCTGCAGCGCCGCTCGTTCCAGCGGCGCCGCTCGTTCCCGCACCGCCGCTCGTTCCAGCACCGCCGGTCGTGCCCGCGGCGCCGGTCGTGCCCGCAGCGCCGGTCGTGCCGGCAGTACCGCCCGTCCCCGCGGCGCCTCCCGTCCCGGAGCCGCCTCCGGTCCCGCCGGTGCCGGACACGCCGCCGGCGCCGCCGCGCGACGTCCCCCCGCCCTTGCCGCCCGTTCCGTGCGTCTCTCCCGATCCATTGCACCCGGCCGCCAGCACGACGACCGCGAGCCAGCTCGCGCCGATGACAATCGAAGACGCGCGCTTCACGAAGGCACGCCCGCCTGTCGCCGCTCCAGCCACTCGCCGAACGTCACGACGCCGCGCTCGCCGGCCGCCGCGGTGTTCCAGCCCGCACGGAACGCCGCCGCCCGCCGCCCGAACATCGGCAGGTTGACGATCGGCTTGCTGACGCCGCGAACCCGCCGCCACGTCGCCGCCGCCTCGCCGAGCGTCAGCACCTCCGGGCCGCCGTAATCGGGCAGCGCTCCTGCGGGCCCGGCGACGATCGCCCGCAGCGTTCGTGCCGCCGCGTCGGACAGGTCGACGTTCTGAAACTGGAAGTGGCGCGGCAACAGGATCACGAACGGCGCGCGCACCGCCCGCTTGATGATGTGCGCGACGAACGAATGGAACTGCGTCAGCCGCAGGATCGACCAGGGCACCCGTCCGGCGGCGACGACCTCCTCGGCGGCGCGCTTGCGCGCGTAATAAGGATGCGGGATGCGGTCCACCCCGACGATCGAGATGTAGAGGAAGTGCGCGACCGAACGCGCCGCGGCCGCCGCCAGCAACCGGCGCGTCCCCTCGACGTCGACCGCGTCCGCGCGCCGCGGATCCGACGCCGCGTGGACGATGACGTCGGCGCCGCTCACCGCCTCATCGATGCCGCGTCCGTCCGACAGATCCGCCGATGCCCATTCGAATCCGCCAGCCCACGCCGGCGCCGCGGCCGCGCGGCCCTGCATCCTCAAGATGGTCCCCGCTGGAAGTGGTGCCGCCGCCAGCGCGCGCCCGAACTGTCCGGTCGCGCCCGTGACGAGAACCCTCACGGCGCGTCCATCATCTGCAGCAACTTGGTCGTGGTGTTCCAGTTGCGAATCGTCACGCTCTTGTAGATGGGCGACGCCACGATCTTGCCCAGCCGGCTGCGTGTCGCCTGGCTGATCAGCCGCGAGAAGTACAGCACGCCAGCCCCGGCGTGCGCTTCGTCGACGCCGGGCGCGGTCGGCACGCTCTTGATGGCGACCGGCGCCGTCAGCGGCTCCTTCAGGAAGATCACGTCGTAACGGTACTTGTCCGGCTGCGTTCCGAAGCCCTTGGGCGCGCGGGCGACGACCTCCCGCATCTGCTTCTCGCTGCGCAGGACGACGCTGGCGTCGTAGCCGAACGCGGTGGACAGCGCGCGCTCGATGCGGCTGCACAGCGGGCCGGCCGTGGACTCCTTGGCGCAGAAGACGACGTTGCCGCTCTGGATGTACGTGGCCACCTCCTGCAGCTTCTGTTTCTCGAAGCAGGCCTTCAGCGCCGTCATCTTGATCAGGTTGTTGCCCCCGACGTTGATCCCGCGCAGCAGAGCGACGTATCGATTCATGATCGCGCCGTAGCATACTCGGACGCGTGCGTTCCGAGCGGTTGACATACCGGGCCGTGGAGCCGGCCGACCTCGACGCTTTCTCCGCGCTCGTACAGGACGAGCACGTCCGCCGCTACATGATGGACGACAAGCTCCTGCCGCCGGACTGGAGCGCCGCCCAGATCCGCGCCAGCCAGGAACTGTTCCAGCGTCTCGGCGTCGGGTTGTGGCTGGCGCACGACCGCGAAACCGGCGCGCTGGTCGGGTTCTGCGGGTTCCTGGTCCTGCCGGACGCCCTCGCGACGCCGGAACTGGTGTTCGCCCTGCCCGCGCGGTTCACCGGCCGCGGCTTCGCCACCGAGATGGCCCGCGCCTGCATCGCCGAGGCCTTCGGCCGCAAGGCATTTGATGAAATCGTCGCCAGCGTCGACGCGATCAACGCCGCCTCCGTGCGCATCCTTGAAAAGCTCGGCTTCGTGCGCACCGCGACGCGCCCGGGCGCGTTCGGCGACATGCTGTTCCTTCGCCTCGCCCCGCCCTCTTCCTAGATTCCCGAGGGGCTCCACCTGCGGCGGCGATCACACCTCCGTGAAATTTCAGATGAAGCCGCCTCGGAGTGACTACTCACACTAGGTCGTAAGCGCGGCGTGCAGTGAAATTCTCGTGTCCCGGAGGTTGGCCATGAAAATGTTATTGAGCGTCTCGCTGCTTTCGATCGCCGCGGTGCTGCTTCCGCTGCGCGCCCAGGCCCAGGTCCTGTGTTCTCTCGGTCCGATGACGCCATACGATCCGATGGCGGACATGCCGCCCAGCGCGGGCGCGAAAGCGGATCTGACGAAAGTCACCGCGCTGCTATGCCCCAAGGGTTGCGGGAAGGTGCTGCTGTTCGCCAACGCGACGACACCGAACACGGCGACGGTCACCGACGGCGCGGGTGTGTCGAAGATTGCGTACAGCCCCAGCTTCACCAGCTCGATCCGTTCGAACTTCGGACCGATCGCGACGTTCGGGATCTTCGCGCACGATCTCGGCCACCACCTGGACGCGAGCGGCAACAAGGCGGCGTGGATGAAGGATGCGTGGGACAGCGAGCTGCGCGCCGACGCGTGGGCGGGCTGCGCGATGGCGAAGGCAGACCTCAGCCCGTCGCGCCTGCAGGCGGCGTTGCTGGCGATGTCGACGTACCCATCGCCCCACCATCCATCCTGGGACGTCCGTCGCCCGGCGATCACCGAGGGATTCACCCGCTGCGGCGGGCGCATCCTCCCGCCCCTCGCCAAGGAGAAGCCCGAGCACGCCGCCAAGGTGGAAGCGCGCAAGGACGAAGCCGTCAGCGACGCGACGCCGGGCGGATGCACCGGCGACAAGGACTGCCGCAACGGGCGCGCGTGCGTGAACAGCCGGTGCGTGGTCGCATCCGAACGGCGCCGCTGCGGCAAGGACACGGATTGCCCCGATCCGCAGGAGTGCGATCCCACCGGCACGTGCGTCGGTCCGGCCGTCCAGACGCGCGCGCAGGCGCAGGCGTCGGCGAAGGACGAACCGCCCAAGGCGAGCGGGCCGATGCTGGCCGCGCTGCAGGAACAAAAGTCCTCCGCGCCGGCGACCGCGCCGACCAAGGACGTCCCCGCCTGCCGGCAGTCGTGCGACGACGTCCGCAACCAGTGCGTCGAGGCAGCCACGCACGAGGCGAACAGGTGCGTGGCAGCGATCCAGTCGGAACCCAACTACAAGGCGTGCGGCTGTCCGAACTACCCTTCCGGAAATGTCGACTGCTATCACGTCTGCGCCGGCGCGTACCAGCGCGGAAACACCTGCGCGGCGACGAGCCTGGTGAAGGATTGCCGCGCCGACGGCGATCGCTGCCGCGCGCAGTGCGAGTGAACGCGTGAAATAGACAGGACTCGCCGTTCGGGCGCAGACTGATCGCATGACTCGTGCGATCGTTCTCGCCACAACGATTTTGGCGGCAACGCCCGCGCTGGCCGCCGAGGCGCCGGCGTCGGGGATCGAGCTCGGCCTCCGATTCGGCTACGCCTTCGCGGCCGGCAACCGCGGCATCCCGCCCGACACGAACAACGACGCGGCCGTCAGCGATTTCGTCAGCGGACAGTTTCCACTCTGGCTGGACGCCGGATACCGCTTCAACCATCAGTTTTACGCCGGCGCATATTTTCAATACGGCTTCGGCGTCGTGAACGACGACCGGCAGGACGTGTGCCGCAACGTGAACTTCGACTGCTCGGCGTCGGATGTCCGCCTGGGCATCATGGGCCGGTACCACCTCCCGCCTTTCTCGCAGCTGTCGCCGTGGGTGGGCCTGGGCATCGGTTACGAGTGGGGAACCTTTTCGATACACCAGACCCTCGCCGGCTCCACAAACACCGATTCCACCTGGTCGGGCTTCGAGTTCGCGAACATTCAGCTGGGCGCGGACTACCAGATCGCGCAGCGGATCGCGCTGGCGCCGTTCTTCAGCGTGTCGATCGGACAGTACGGCCACAGGACCGACACGACGACCGGCAACAACACGACGCTCACGATGGACGACGATCTCGTCCGCACGTCCACGCACGAGTGGATCCTGCTCGGCGTCCGATTCGCGTTCACGCCCTAGTCGGACGCCGTTCCGACACCTACTTCGGCTCGTCTTCGACGAACGTCTTCAACCGATCGAGGGCGGCGTCCCACTGGCGTGAGATCCGATCCAGGTAGCCGAGCGCGTCGGCGAACCGGGCGCGATCGATCTCCCAGATGCGCTCGCGCCCCTGCCACCGGTCGCGGATCAACCCCGCCCCGGCCAGCACCTCCAGATGCTTCGTGACCGCCTGGCGCGAGACGCGCGCCCGCGCGCCCAGGCGCGCGATCGATCCCGGACCGCCCGCCGACAGGCGCAGCAGCAAGCCCAGGCGCGTCTCGTCCCCCAGCGCGGCGAACAGCGGCGCGGCGTCGCGCACCGCCGCCGCCGCGAGGGGGACCGCCTCAGACCTCGACATACTTCCGTACGTTCTCCAGCTGCGCCTTCCAGCCGGCGTCGTTCATGCGGAACGCCTCGTCGCGCCGGTGCGCGGGAAGCTGGTCGAAGCCCGACTCGACGACCGACAGCTTCGTGCCGCCCGGCACGTCATCCAGGCGGAACTCGACCAACGTCATCGGCTCGCCCGAGTAGTCCACCTTCGGATCGACGGCGTACGGATGCCACCGGTACGCGAACCGCCGCTCGGCCTCCATGGCCTCGACGATCACCTCCATCGTCACATGCGTGTAGCCCTTGATCATGAGCGGACCCCGCACGCTCTTGCCGACCGCGAAGGCGCCCTCCAGCTTCACGTTGAACCAGGCGTTGAACTCGGCGGTGTCGGTCAGCGCGCGCCAGACGCGGCCGCGCGACGCCCGCAATACGATCTCCTTCTCGATCCTGTCGGTCGATGTCATGTGCAACCTCCAGGTTGCATATACGCCCCGCCGGACGAACATGCAACCTGAAAGTTGCCTATCGCGGCCGAGCTACTTTCGCCCGCGTTGTTCGAAGCTCCAACCTTGTGGTTACCTGGCGGGTCAAACGGGCACATGACCGACCGTCCGGAGAGCTTGCTGAAGCGTCCAGAACCGACGCAGCCGAGTCCGCTGCGCGATCCACTGTCCGACGTGCTGAAGACCGTCCGGCTGCGCGGCGCCGTGTTCTTCGCGCTCGAGTCGTCGGCGCCGTGGGCCAACGGGATGCCCGACGGCGAGACGCTGGCACCCGTCCTGGTGCCGCGCGCCCAGCAGATCATCTCGTTCCACGTGTTCACGCACGGCGCCTGCTGGGGCGGGCTGCTCGACGGACCGCAGGTCCGCATGGAAGCCGGCGACGTGGTCGTGTTCCCGCGCGGCGACGGCTACTTCATGTCGTTTGTGCGCCAGCAGCAGCCACCGCCGCCCAACGTCGACCAGGCGTTCGCATTCATGCGCGGGATGACCGGCGGCCAGCTGCCGTTCTCGGTCAAGTTCGGCGGCGGCGGCTCGGAGCAGGTGGGCGCGATCTGCGGCTTTCTCGGCTGCGACGCGCGTCCGTTCAATCCGCTCATCGCCACCCTTCCCCGCATGCTGCACATCAAGGGTGCGGCGCGCGCACCCGACGATCGGCTGGCGCGGCTGATGGAGCTGACGTTGACCGAGGCGCGCGATCAGATCCCCGGCGCGGAGAGCGTGCGCTTGCGCCTCAGCGAACTGATGTTCGTCGAGGTGATCCGGCGGCACGTGGCCGCGTTACCGGCCGAACAGGCGGGCTGGCTGGCGGGCCTGCGTGACGAGCTCGTCGGCCGCGCGCTGGGTCTGCTGCACGAGCGGGCCGCGCACCCGTGGACGCTGGACCAGCTGGCGAGCGACGTCGGCATGTCGCGGTCGGCGTTCGCGGATCGTTTCGCGCGCCTGGTGGGCGAGCCGCCGATGCAGTACCTGACGCGCTGGCGCATGCAGATGGCGGCGCGCCTGCTCAGCGACGGTTCCGCCAAGGTGGCCGCCATCGCGGTCGAGGTCGGTTACGACTCCGAGGCCGCCTTCAGCCGCGCGTTCAAGAAGGTCGCAGGCATGTCGCCGGCCGCCTGGCGCCAGCAACGGTTGCGCTAGGGTACGCGCACGATCGTGTCCGCGAAGTACTTGGCGGAGTCGGAAGCGTCCTTGCACGGGTCGCCGCTGACGTCGTGGTCCCCCTGATCGAACAGGATCTGAACGTCGCGCGTGTTCGGGTAGGTGACGATCGCTTCCGGTGCCGAGCTCGACGGCACGCCGGTGATGTCGCGGACCGCGATCGGCGCGTCCGCCGCCAGCCCCGACCACTTGAACAGCCGGAACGGGCCGGACGAATCGTCGTGAGGGCCGGCGATCAGCAGCACCGCGGCGTGCAGCGGCGACCAGGCCATCGCGCGAATCCCGAGGCCGCCGAGATCGAGCAGCACCGCCTCGCCGAACTGCGTTGTCGCGCCCGTGACGACCTCCGTCGCGTTCAACAACGACACGACGATCGCCTTCCCGTTCTGGGGCGGATTGCGGAAGCCGATCAGCAACTGGTTGGGGCGCGACGCCGTCGGAGCCCACGCCAGTCCCTCGATGTTGGTGCCGCCGGCCAGCGGCGCGAGGCTCGCATCGGTCGACGTTCCCAGACGGGACGCGGCCGTCAGCGTCGCGATCACGGCGGCATCGGGCGTCGCCCAGTTGGCCGCCGTCAGCATCTGGTCGAGGAGCTTCGTCGAATATCCGGGGACGGTCAGCGTGATGTTCGGGCTGGTGCCGGCGACGTCCATCGCGAAGAAGCGATAGCGCGCGCGATCGAGCTCGCCGTCCTTGTTGCGGCCGTGCGATTCGATCACGTAGACGCGGTTGCCGATGCGGGCCGCGTCCTCGAAGTCGGCCTCATCGCCGCTCGAGAGGCCGATCATCGAGCTGACGTCGATGGTCTTCAGCGGGTTGGCGTTCGCGCCGCGCGTGTAAAGACGCATGCCCTGTTCCTCGTCGTTGCCGTCGAGGAAATGCGTGGCGTCGATCATGACGCCCATCGATCCGTCGCACGTCTGCTTGTAGTTCCCGGGCGTCGGGTCCAGCGTGGTCTCGCCGGTTCCGGCCGCGCCGCCCGTACCGGCCGCGCCGCCGGTTCCGGCAGCAGCCGCCGTGCCCCCGGTGCCGCCCCGCCCGCCCGCGCTCCCGCCGGTGCCGCCCGACGCGCCGCCGCGTCCCCCGGCGCCCGTCGCGCCGGCAGAACCCGACGAACCGCCGCGACCTGCGCCGCCTGAGCCCGTCGTTCCTGACATGCCCGTCCCGGCAACACCGGACGTTCCGGCCAGCCCCCCCGCGCCCGTCGTCCCGGCCCCGCCTGTCGTCCCGGCCGCGCCCGTCGTCCCGGCCGCGCCCGTCGTCCCGGCCGCCCCGCCCGCGCCTGTCGTCCCGGCCCCGCCCGTCGTCCCGGCGGCTCCGCCCGCGCCTGTCGTCCCGGCCCCGCCCGTCGTCCCGGCCGCCCCGCCCGTCGTCCCGCCGACGCCCGCCTTATCGACGGTCACGGTCGCCGAGCAGCCTGTCGCGACGGCCAGCAGCAAGCAGAGTCGTGCGCGTCGATCGATCATGCGTCCTTTCGTCCTGTCGCACATTGTGCGCGCCCGATTGCACGAATCGAGGACCACCTGGGTTGTCCCGCGCGCGGCATGCGGCTCACCCACACATCGGCGGTCTGGCGACGTCGTTGATGTCGAAACGCCGCCCACCCCACTCATGGGCGTGCGTTCTGATTCCCCTCTCGCCACCGACTGGACCATGATCGGGTAGCCGTGCGTGCCGGGGCCACCCATAGCCATGGCGCGTCGGAGGCGGCCGGAACCGAGGTCGGGGCGGGGACGATGATGTTCGAGGAGACGTACCGCGCCCACTTCGCGTTCGTGTGGCGGAGCTTGCGGCGGCTCGGCATCGCGGAGGACGACGCCGCCGATGCCGCGCAGGACGTGTTCATCATCGTCCACCGCAAGCTGCCCGAGTTCGCGGGACGTTCGAAGCTGACCACCTGGCTTTACGGCATCTGCTTCCGCGTCGCGAGCGAGCGCCGCCGCGCCGTTCCCCGACCGCTGATCGGCGAGCAGGAGGCCGCCGCGTTCATCGGCCGCCAGGCGGATCCCGGCGCGCTCGCCGAACAACGTCAGGGGCTGGCGTTGCTGGAACGCGTCCTCGATCGCCTCCCCGACGAACAGCGCGCCGTGTTCTGCCTGTTCGAGCTGGAAGGGATGACCGGAGAGGAGATCGCGGAGGCGCTCGAGATTCCGCTGGGGACCGCCTACTCGCGCCTTCGCCTGGCGCGCGGCGCGTTCGCCGCCGCCGTCGACGAGCTGGTCGGTCAGCGCGGAGCGCGCGCCGAGAGCCGAGGGAGGAGCGCATGAGCACCGTGAACGATCCCGTTCGCCTGGTCGCCGATCCGGGCTGCCCGGAGAGCCAGCGCGCGCTGTTGCAGCACGGCGTGAACATCGCGCCGCCGCGCGACGCCGAGGCGCGGGTCTGGATGGCGCTGGTCGGCTCGCTGGGCGCGGCGGCCGCCGGCGGCGGAGCGGCAGCCGCCGCCGACGCGTCGACGAAGACCGTCACGACCACCGCCGTGAAGACGGGGCTGGTGTCGATGAAGATCGTCGCCGTCGTCGCGGGACTGACGGCGCTGGCGGCGGTGGTGGCCCTGGGCAGCTACGTCTTCGGCCCGAAGAC
>Ga0207691_10001829_pt1 | contig 20802 bp, 19 predicted proteins | sample KBSM13metaG_FD_184327 | JGI IMG/M metagenome (GOLD analysis project Ga0207691, IMG submission 184327) | Miscanthus rhizosphere microbial communities from Kellogg Biological Station, Michigan, USA - KBS M1-3 metaG (SPAdes) (version 2) | ecosystem: Host-associated > Plants > Roots > Rhizosphere >... | reverse complement strand
TGGGGAAGTTCATCCGCCAGATCCGCAAGACCACCGCGGACGTGAAGAACGAGATCGTCCTCGACGACAGTTTCCGCAAGCCGTTCGAGGAGTTGCGTGATGCGGTCACGCTGGCCCCCGAGGAATTGAAGCGGCGCGATCAGATCAAGCAGGCGCTGGAGGACGCGCGCCGTCAGGCCGAGGAGCTGGCGAGCGCGAACGCCGTTCCCGACGAGGGGGCCAAGACGCCGCCGCCGGAGCCGGCCAGCGACGCGCCTACCGTGGTCGACTCGGCGACGGTTGCCGCCGCGGGGCAGCCCCCGACGACCGACGCCCCCTGGCCGCCGCCCCTGCCACCCAACCCGCTTGCGGGGCCGCCGGCCGGCACGTTCCCGCGCTCGCCGACGCCGACGCCGTTTCCGCCCGGACGCCTCGGCGGTCCCCAGCGCGTCACCCCGCCGATCTCCAGCCTGTCGAGCGACCGCGCCAACATCACCCAGGTGCTGACCGAGGAGGATCTGCAGCCGGCTAAGAAGGGTGGCCCTCCGCCGTTGCCGCCGCCGCTTCCGGGCGTGCCACCGCCCCCACCCGGGACCAAGAAGAGCTGACCCGTGGCAACAGCTGACAATCCGGGGCAGGAAGCGGAGAACCCGCCGGGCGATCCCGACCGCAGAGCGGTCGACGACGCGCGGATGTCGTTCCTCGAGCACCTCTACGACCTGCGCAAGCGGCTGCGCAACGCCGCGGGGATCTTCATCGTGGTGACGATTGGCTCGTTCTTCTTCGCCGAGAAGTACTTCGAGCTCTTGACCCGCCCGGCGCGCATCGCCTACACGGCGGCGCTGAAGCGCGAGCCGGTCTTCATCATCACGAACCCGACCGAGGCGTTCTGGGTGTACACGAAGCTCGCGATGTACGCCGCGATCCTGATCGCGAGCCCGTTCATCATCTGGGAGCTGTGGAAGTTCGTGGCGCCCGGGCTCTATCGCAAGGAAAAGCGGATGGCGCTGACGGTCACGATGGCGACCGCGATTTGCTTCATAGGCGGCGCCGTCTTCGGCTACGTGCTGATCAGCAAGCCGGCTCTGACCTTTCTGTACAGTCTGGCCGAAACGTTCGCCGGCCCGATGCCGTTCAAGATCGAGCCGATGGTGAAGATGGAGGAGATCGTCGGCTTCATGCTGGCGATGCTGCTGGGCACCGGTGTCGCGTTCGAGCTGCCCGTCGTGCTGGCGGTGCTCGGGTGGCTGGGGCTGGTGACCGCGCGAGGCCTCTGGAAGTTCAACAAGTACGCGCTGATCCTGTCGGCGGTGGTTGGCGGGATCCTGACGCCGGGTCCGGACATCCTGTCGCAGCTCCTGATGGCGGGGCCGCTGTTCGGGCTGTTCAATATCTCGATCATGGTGGTGTGGATGATCGAGCGGGCCCGGCGCAAGAAGCTGGAGGCCCTCGGCAAGGAGACCGGCGCCGATCTGGTCCCGTCGGGCTGATTCGATCGATCTCGATAGCGATCGATCGAAAAATTTGACGCCGTCGTCGGTCTGCCCAAGATGGGAATCCTCCATGCTGGGCGAATTTTCAAAAGTCGACCGAGGACTGCAAAAGAAGATGCTCTCGCGGCGCGGGCTGGTCGCGGGGTTGCAGCGACGGCTGCTGCGCTCGCGCGACGAGGTCCCCGCCTGGGGCCAGATCGTCCGCCGGTCTTCCAATCAGATCCTGCGCTGAGGGCGCATGTTTACCCTGGTCAAGCTGGGCGTCTCGATGGTCGCCCTGCTCGCATTCGCCTGGTTCGGCATGACGGTCAAGCTCGGGTCGCACACGCTGTTCGAGCACCTGCACGCGATCGGTCAGACCAAGGAGTCGCAGGAGCTGATGGACGGCACGCGCGAGGCGGTACGGCACGGCGTCAGCACCGGCGGCGCGGCCGCCGCCGGCAACAAGGATGATCGCCCGCCGCCCGTGGCGCGGGACGCGGGCGCGCCGCTGGAACGGCTGTCGTCCTCCGAGCAGCGGCAGCTCAGGTATCTGCTGGATAAGGCGACCCACTAGCTTGCCGCCGCGCCCGATGGCGTAAGCTTGTTCGAATGCGCCGCAGGGTCGATCTGATCGTCGCCGTTTCGGCGCTCGCCGCGCTGTGGCCGGCCGCCGCCGCCGCCCAGCGTGAGGCGCCGCTGTGGACCACGGCCGCCAAGCACAAGCCCGCCATCAGCGCGTCGGCGTTCGCCGACCTGGCCGAGCGGGCGCGCGCCGCGGTCGTCCACGTGCGCGGCGAGGTCACCGAGGGCGGCGGCGCCGACGCGGATCCGGACACCAGCCGGACCTCGATCGGGACGGGATTCATCATCAACCGCGAAGGCTACGTCGTAACCAACGAGCACGTCATTCGCGGCGTCAGCGACCTGCGCATCCGGCTCTACGACGGCCGCGAGCTGCCCGCGTGCGTGGCCGGCGCCGATCCGCCCACCGACATCGCGCTGGTCAAGATCAAGCCGAAGGGGGGGACGCTGCCCGTGCTGCCGCTGGGCGATTCGGACGCCGTGCGCGTGGGCGAGCCGGTGATCGCGATCGGCAACCCGTTCGGGTTCAACCACAGCGTGACCGCCGGGATCGTGTCGGCGAAGGAGCGCGTGGTCGACCGATCGACGTTGCGCGAGCCGAAGCAGCAGGACATGTACTCGTTCTTCATCCAGACCGACGCGTCGATCAACCTCGGCAATTCGGGCGGACCGCTCATCGACGCGGGCGGCGCGGTGATCGGGGTCAGCGCGGCGTTCTGGGCCGGGCATCCGCTGCAGCCGGCGCAGGGGATCGGGTTCGCCATTCCGATCAACATGGCGAAGACGCTGCTGCCGCGGCTGGCGCGCGACGGCAGCGCGCGGCGTTCGTTCCTGGGCGTCGACGCGCAGCCGCTGGACGCGGCGCTGGAGTCGGCGCTGAAGCTGACGTCCGGGCGCGGCGCGCTGATCGCCAGCGTCGAGAAGGGATCGCCGGCGGAGGCCGCCGGGCTGGAGCCGGGCGACGTCGTGCTGTCGTGGAACGGCGGCGCCGTCGTGACCAGCGAGGACCTCAAGATCGACGCGCAGCTGGCCATCCCCGGATCGCACGTGAAGCTGGCGATCGTGCGCGAGGGCAAGCGCGTCGAACGCGACGTCGTGCTGCGCGCCGCGCCGCTGAAGAACGTGACGCCGCCGCACCCGGCCAGCTGCGCGCAGCCGCACGAGCCCACGCTCGCCGCCGTCGAGGATTTCGACGTGCAGGAGGTGCCGCCGGCGCGCGCGGGCGGGCTTCCCGGCGGGCGGGGCGTGACGGTCACCCGCGTCACCGATCACGGCGCCGCCGATCAGGCGGGGCTGAAGACCGGCGATATCGTGCTGCGGATCGGCAAGGCGGCGGTGCGGACGCCGGCGGACGTCACGGCCGCGCTGGGCGGATACAAGACCGGCGACATGTTGCCCATGCTCGTGCGGCGCGCCGGCTTCGACTTCTGGATGGCATTCTCGCGGAGATAGGAATGGCCCTCGACGAAAAACGCTACCGGCACCTGCTGGACGACGCCTACGCGCGCGTGGATCGCGCCTTCGAGGACGTCGATCCCGACATCGCGGAGGTTTCGATCTCGCAGGGGACGCTGACCATCACCTTCTTCGAGAAGCAGCGGCTGATGTTGACGCCGCAGCCGTCGCCGCGGCAGCTGTGGGTCGCGTTTCGCGACCGCGCCTGGCACTTCGACTGGGACGACGCGAAGGGCAGCTGGTTCGACGATCGCGGCGAAGGGATCGAGCTTTACGGCCTGATCGAATCGACGACGGCGGCGACCGGGAACGTCACCGTGCGTATCGCGCGCGCTTGATCGGAACACTCGAAGCGCCGAGAATCGCCGCGCGTGACGGGCGGCCGGATCAAGATGGGCGCGAGCACCGTTTGCGCGGCGCTGCTGCTCGCGCTGGGCGGCTGCAGCAGCCGGCCTGTCAGCAACCGGGACGCCGGCAGCTTCCGGATCCAGGACGGCGCGACGGTCGACGGCCCGCCCGGGGACGCGACGGGCGGCCGCCTGTTTCCGCCGCCCTTCACCGACACGGTTCGAACAGGGGCCCCGACGGTGACGGCCCGGGTGTTTGCCAGTATGGGGGGGGCGGGAGCGCGCTGGCTGCGCGCCGGCAACGACGGGTCGCTGTTCGTGGGAGTCAGCACAAACGAGCCGACGCCGATCTTCTACGATGCGGGCGGGCCGAGCGCGCAGTGGAGCAACCTCTCGTGCTTCAACTGCGTGGTCCACCTCGACAAGCAGGCGAACACCTCGTGGGTGGTCGAGTACGACAGCGACATCGATTCTCCGGCTCCGGCGCTGCTGCCGGACGGCGCGCTGGTGCTGGCGTCCCTGCCGACGACGCGGGGTGTGATTACGCCCGCGGCGGCGGTGGTGTGGCGGCTCGACGCGGACGGCACGAAGCGATGGAGCGTGAACTTCGGCTCGCTCGGGCCCTACTTCGGCGGCCTCGCGCCGACCGCCGAAGGAGACGTGATCCTGGTCGGAACGGCGTTTCAGGACATCGATCTCGATCCCGGCCCCGCGACGGTGGTCAGAGAAGAGCCGGGACCGTTCGTGATGAAGCTGGCCGGCGCGACGGGCGAGCTGCTCTGGGTGCGGACGCCGACCGATGCGCCGTGGACCGGTCTCTCCTCCCTGACCGGTCCCGACCGCGTGATGGTCAGGGCGGACGGTCGCATCGTCGTCGGCGCCTCCGCCACCGCGGACTACAGCGCCGAAACAGGGCAATCCGGCGCGATGATGTTACTGGCTGCGGACGGCACCGCCGACGCGGCGACGTGGGTCCGCCGCTTCTCGGGTCCGCTCTCGGGCTGGACCGTCCTCCCGGACCAGGACGTCCTCGCCTCCACGTTGGTCAGCTACCTGATGACGGGCCCCGACTACCTCCGCTTGATCGACGGGACGACCGGGGCCATTCGGAACTCGTACGCCATCGACCCCAGCTACGACTCGTTCGCGGCCGGACCCACGCGCGTCGTCGGTGCGCTGTTCGATCCGGTGTCGGGCCATCGCGTTCTCGATTGGTGGACCCCGGGCGGCACCTTCCAGGGGGGACTGCAGTTCGTGTTCTCGCCGGGCACGCCCGGCGTGGGCGTGAATCTGGTCGGTGGAGAGGTCGCCATCGGCGCCGACGGCCACGTCATCATGGCCGTCACGATCCAGGCGCCCGCCGGCACCACCCTGGACGTCGACCCGGGGCCCGGCGTCTCGACCTTCGTCACGCCGCGCGCGGGGAACACGCTGGCGATCCTCGAGCTCGCGCCCTAGCGCGCGCAGCCGCTGCTCAGTCGGGCCAGAACAGCATCGTGCCGGCTTTCTTGTCGCCGGCGGCATCGGGGCCCGCACGATACCGTTCGAGATCGCGCGTCAGCGTGCGGATGACGGTCTCGGACGCGTTCTCGGGCAGCCGCGACACGGCCGCGAGCTCCAGGGCGGCGGCGCGCTCTCGGTCGCCGGTCCGGAAGGTGGCTGCTGCGTAGGTGTGAAGGCACGACCAGCAGCTCGGATCCAGCTCGCAGGCCTTTGCGGCGGGACCGACGGCTTGCGCCACGCCGGTCTTGATGAGGTGATAGATGGCGACCGCGTCGTATTCGGTGGCGGTGGCGGCGATCTTGCCAAGGCGTTCGAAAGCGTCGGCCATGAGCTTATCGCGCTCGGCGGCAGGCCAGGTGCTGCCCGTCTTGTTCCCGAGGTAGAGCATCCCGCGCGAGCTGCGCTTCGGCCTGCGAAGGCTCCAGCCCGAGCGCCCGCTGAAGGTGACGCTCGGCCTCGCGCGGCCGGCCGAGCAGTGCCTCGTGGCGCGCCGTCCAAAGCAGGACGGCGGGATCATCGGGCGCCAGGGCGGCGGCACGTTGCAAGCGTGCGAAGGCGCGCGCGGCGTTGGGCCCGCGAAAGTTGTCGATCCGTGCCCAGAGCACCAGCACCTCCGCCTCGGACATCGCGCGTTTGTCCAGGTGACCGACGGCCGGTGCAGGGCTCTCGTGGTGCTCGCGCCAGGGAATCGGTTTGCGAACGTACTGATCGAAGGCGCGATCCACGTCAGTCGCGCGTGCATCCAGCGCGCGGAGCGCATCGGCGAGCGTACTGTTCTGGTGGTGATCCTGCAACGCGCTGGCGAGCGGCGCGCCGAGCGGATCGGTCATCAGCATATGCACCAGCACCCAGGCCGCGGCGTAGTTGCGCTTGAACTTCTCCTTGCTCTCGAACGACGGCGGCTGGTCGTTATCGAGCCGGTCCCCATAGAAGGTGGCGCGATCGAAGCGCATGAGCGCGGAGGGACGCGGCAGATCCGCGAACGCCAGGAGCTCACCCTGGAAAACGATGTGGTTCGGGTCCGCGCGCACGCTGCCCGACGCGAAGCCATAACGTGGATCGGTTTCGCCCACGACGGGGTGGTCAACGTCGCCCCGCACCGTCGAGTAGTACTGGGCGATGCCCTCGTTCAGCCAGACCGGGATCGCGGGCAACGCGAAGTGATTGAACCGGTGCGTGAGCTCGTGCGTGAACAGGATACTGTTCTCCGGCGATAGACCTCCGTAGATCAGCATCGTTGGCGTCGGCTCCTGGTCGTTGGGCAGCTGCCCCAGATACTGGCCGGACAGCGGCGCGGGTCGGAACTCGCGAAACTCTCCCTCGCTCCGGAAGGCGATGACCTCTGTCTCGAAGTCAGGGACCGCTTCGCTGCCGAAAACGACGCGACCGAGCCGCGCGTACCCCTGCTCGAAGGAGCGAACGACCCCTTCCGCTTCCTCGGCGTCGAGATCGGTCATCAGATGGAAGTGCTTCGAACGCAGGTCCAGCCACTGTTCGCCGTTCTCGGACGGCGGCTTGAGCGACCCGTGGACGATGCAACCGGCAGCGACGCCGATCAGAGCGAGCAATAAGACCGATTCCCTACGTTCCGATCGGACAATCTGCATGATGACGCCGCCCCTTCCGCGATTTACGCTCAGCGCTGCAAACGATGGACCGCGGCGGCGTCTTTCGCGACGCAACGATCGCCGGACTTAGCCTGCCCAAACGCGGCGCAGCTTGCCCGCGAGATACGGCAACCAGCCTCGGTAGACGAACAGCTGGCGCGCCCAGCGGGCGAGCGCGCGGACGCGGCTGCGGAACAGCAGGCGGGCGAGGGCGGCGGCGTCGCGGGCGCGGACGGCGGCGGGCCGCTGGTCGACGAGACAGTCGCCGACGACGTCGATGCCGCGCGCGCGCGCGGCGGAGGCGAGCTGAGCTCCGTAACGCGCGCGGTAGTCGTCGGCGAACGCGCGGTAGCGCGCCGCGAGCTGAGCGGCGGTCTCGGGCCGCGGCTCGGCCCGGTACGAAAGCGCGAAGCAACGCCGGCTTGCTTCCTCGAGCGATATGACGCGCGGGAGGGCCAGCGTCGTGGCCGCGGCCATCACGTCGGTGGCTTCCGCGAGCAATGCGCCCGCGTCGGCACGGGCGCGCGCATCACGCGCGTAAAGCAGGCGCGTTTGCTTCGCGAGCCGGCCCGCCAGCGAAAGGTCGTCCGGTCGGGCGAGGGCGGCCCGCGCCGACGCGAACGAGATGACGTTCACCTTCGCGAGCGTGGCGGCCGCGTCCGGCTCGCGGAGCGCGAAGGTGACCGGGGGAAGAATGCAGGCCAGCCGGCGGGCCATCGATCCGGCGTGGAACGCGGCCGCCGCCGCACCGACATCGTCCACGATCGCGATCAGATCCGGAATGCTCGTCGTCTTCCGGGTCGCGGGCGACAGCGTGCTGCCGAACAGCAGGACGGCGCGCAGGCCCGGAACGACGCGGGCGAGCGGCGCCACTGCACCCGAAGCGCTCACGCCGCCTCTTCGTCCCGTGTCGCGGCGGGAAGCGCGCGCAGGCGCGCGGTCGGCACCTCGCCCAGCTGCTCGACCGGCCGGGGCAGGATGATCTCCAGCCCGCCGACCTCGCATTCCAGTCGCAACGGCGTGGCGCTGTCGGGAAGCTCGCCGTCCAGCGCCGCGCGTGTTCCGCCGGCGGGATCCTCGATCGTCACCCACGGGCTCTGGGCGAGCGTCACTTGCGGCAAGCCGGCGTGCGTGCCGCGCAGGATGTGCGCGAACTTGGAGAGCAGCGAGATCCGCCCGCTGCGCGCGACGATGCAGAGATCCAGCGCGCCGTCTGTCACGCTGGCGCCCGGGCTGATCAGGAAACCGCCGCCGTAGCCGCGCGTGTTCGTGACGGCGGCGAACATCACCTCGTCCTCGAACGATCCGCCCTGCCAGGTGATGCGCAGCGGCCGCGGGCGGTACGTGAACAGCGCCCACAACGCGGCGACGACGTTCAGCGCCTTGCAGCGGGGCAGCCCGGAGTTGTGGACCACGTCCAGCGCCAGCTCGTCGAGGCCCACCGAGGCGACGCAGCAGTAGCGCGCGCCGGCGGCGCCGACGCGGCCGACGTCCACCTTGCGCGCCACGCCGTCGGTCAGAAGCGTCAGCGCCGCGGCGGGATTGCGCGGCAAGCCCAGATCCACGGCGAAGTCGTTGCCCGATCCGATCGGGATCACCCCGAACGGGATCCGGTTCGGGCTGGCGAGCGCCGCCAGCGCGTTGCGCACGCTGCCGTCGCCGCCCGCCACCGCGACCGCCTCGTATTCACCGGGCCCGGCGGCCTCGGCCTCGGCGACCAGATCGCGGAGGTGCGCGGCGGATCGGCTCACGACCCATTCGAGCGGCGCGGGCGACGGCATGGCCGCGAGATCGCGGAGCCGGCGCGGGCCGCGGCCGGACCGGGCGCTCGGGTTGACGACGATGCGGATGCGCCGCCGGCTGGTCATGCCGCGACCGCCATCGTTGATGTTTTCTCGCGCGACCACCACCAGTCGAGCGAGACGGGGGTTCGCGTTCGCGCCGCGAACAGGAACGGGAGGTCGGCGCGGAGCTTGTGGAGGATCTTCCGTCGCAGCGGCGGGCCGGCTTCGCCGAGGATCGGGGCGAGCTGCCGCGCCTGGTACCAGGCGGTGATGAAGAACGCCCAGCGGAAAAGAAATGCGAAGGCGCGCGCCTTCAGGCGGCCGAGCGTTCCGATGCGGGCAAGCTGACGCGCGAGCAGCTCGCGGTGCAGGCGGATGTGGCGCGCCTCGTCGCGCAGCAGGCGGCGCAGGAGATCGCGCGCGGCGTGGTCATGGAGGCGCGCCGCCATCGCCCCGTAGAAACATCCGGCGATGATCTCGACGTGATAGAACTGGATCAGCAGCGTCGTTCGCGCGCTGATCTTCCGGAACACCTTCTGGATCCAGAACGGTTGTCCTTTCGGTAGCTTGCGCCGCGTCAGCTCGGCGTCGAGGATGCGCGCGTGGCTGTCCTCCTCGGCGGCATAAGAAAGGAGGAGGGCGCGCTCTTCGCTGCTGGTCGGGTGCTGGAGCAGCTTGTCCACGACCGGCGTCGCCTCGTCTTCGGCGAAGAACGATGACGCGAGAAAGTTCGCGAGCAGGTCGTCCTTCGTCGCCGCGGCGTTCGCGTCACGGTCCTGGCTCCTCGTCATGGGCCCGGGCGTTCGCAAGCGCTGTGCCTGCCCGGACACCGCGCAAACACGCGGTCGCGGCGTCAGGTCTTCGTCGCGGCGTCGAGAAATCACCGATCTGAAGTGGGCGCACCACGTTGGAAGCGCGCGTCCGTGATGCGCGCTTGCTGGCGTTCGCCTTGCACCGATCGGCGCGGATGTTTGAAACGCCGCTCGCCTTGAACAATCCCGAGCTGCGCCGGCTGATGCGACTGTGCAAGTTGGAGCACACGTTTGTGCACGGCGACGGCGTCTGGCTGACAGACGAGGACGGCCGGCGGTATCTCGACGCGTACGCCCAGTACGGCGCCGTCGCGCTCGGTCATGCGGCGCCGGAGGTCGCGGCGGCGGTGCGCGCCGCGCTGGACGCGCGGGTCCCGGCGATGGTGCAGCCCTATCTGGCCGCGGAGGCCGAGGCGCTGGGCGAGGCGCTGGCGGCGGTGGCGCCCGGCCACCCGCGGCGCTGCGTGTTCGCGAGCTCCGGCGCGGAGGCCGTCGAGGCGGCGCTGAAGCTGGTTCGCGCGCGCACGGGCCGATCGCTCGTGCTGGCGGCGACCGGCGCGTATCACGGCAAGACCCTGGGCGCGCTGGCGTTGACCGGGCGGGAGCACGCGGAAGGCTTCGGTCCCCTGGTACCGGGCGTCGACCACGTCCCATTCGGTGACGCCGACGCGCTGGAGGCGCGGCTCGCGCGCGCGCCGGGCCCGATCGCGGCGCTGTTCCTCGAGCCGATCCAGGGCGAGGGCGGCGTGATCGTCCCGCCGCCGGGTTACCTCGCGCGGGCGCGCGAGCTGTGCAGCCGCCACGGCGTGGCGCTGGTGCTGGACGAGATCCAGACCGGGCTGGGCCGCACGGGCCGCCTCTTCGCGTGCGAGCACGAAGGGGTCACGCCCGACGTTCTTCTGATCGGCAAGGGGCTGGGCGGCGGGTTGTTCCCGCTCGCGGCCTGCCTGGTCGCCGACGACTGGTGGGACGAACGGTTCGCGCTCGGTCATTCGTCGACGTTCGCGAACAACAACGTCGCGGCGGCGGTCGGTCGCGCCGTGCTGTGCGCGCTGGCAGGCGACGGGACGACGCCCGGGCTGGTCGCGCGGGCGGCGGCGCGCGGCGAGCGCCTGGGCGCGGGTCTGCGGCGCCTGGCGGCCCGGTACCCGCGCGTCGTCGCGGACGCGCGCGGGCGTGGTCTGCTGTGGGCGCTGCAACTGCGGCCAGCCGACGAGGCGCAGGGGCTGCTGCTCGGCTACCTGCAGCACCAGGGGCTGTACGCCTACGCGGCGGCGGCGGTGCTGGCAGAGCAGAGCTCGGTGCTCGCGCTGCCCACGCTCGGCAGCGACAACGTGCTTCGCATCGCGCCGCCGCTGGTGGTGTCCGACGAAGAGATCGACCTCATCGTCGACGGCATCGAATCGATGTGCGGCAAGCTGGCGCGCAATCCCTGCGAGACGATCGTCCGCAACATGGGCTGGCTGCGCGACGGCGCGGAAGCGCGCACGAACCGGCCGCCGCCGACGCCCGCCCCGATGCCGGCGCCGCGCATGGGCGCGCGCGGTGAGCACCGCCGCTGGGCTTTCCTGGTCCACTACACGCGCCCCGAGGACGCGTGGGTGACGGAGCCGGGCCTGGCGCGCCTGTCCGACGCGGAGCTGGCGTCGTACTGCGCGCACGTCGGTGAGCTGCCGGCCGGTCTTTGCTTGCGGACGGCGGTCCTGCGATCGCCGACGGGCGCCGAAGCGGACGGGCTGATCATCGCGCTGCCGCTGCTGGCCGAGGAGATGATGCGCCGGGGCCGCCGCGCGATGGCGCCCGCGATCGCGCGCGCGGTCGATCTGGCGATCGGGCTGGGCGCCGACGTCGTGGGCCTGGGCGGGTTCACGGCGCCATTGTCGGGACGCGGGGCGGCCGTCACCGGTCGCGGCGCGCCGATCACCACCGGCAACGCGCTGACCGCCGCCGCCGCGTTCGAGGCCGCGCGGGCCGAGGCGTCGGCGCGCGGCCTGGCGATCACCGACGCGCGCATCGCCGTGCTGGGCGCGCGCGGGTCCGTCGGCGCGCTGATGGCGCGCCTCGCCGCGCGCGAGCGCCCGCGGCAGCTCGTGCTCGTCGGAAGCCCCCACGGCGATCCCGCGCCGCTCGCGGCGCTGGCGCGCGATCTCGCCGCGCTGGGCGTGAACGTGGCGGCCACTGCCGACGCCACTCAGGTCGCCGGTTGCGAGCTGGTGCTGTCCGCGACGGGCGCGGCGCGGCCCGTGCTCGACGCGCTGCCGCTCGCCGCCGGCACCATCGTCTGCGACGTCGCCCGCCCGCACGACGCGGGGCCGGTGGTGCGCGGGCGCGCCGACCTGACGGTCATCGACGGCGGGCTGATCGCGCTGCCCGATCGCCTGCTCACGTTCGGGCCGGGCAATCTTCAGGGGCTGCCGCCCGGGATCGCGCTCGCCTGTCTGTCGGAGACGATCCTGCACGCGCTGGAGGGGACGCGCGCGGACTTCGGCGTCGGTGACGACGTTCCCGTCGAGCACGCGGATCGCGCGCTGGCGATCTGCCGGCGTCACGGGTTTCAGGTGGCGCCGCCGGGCGCCGTGCGGCTGGGCGGGGAGCGGGCGCAGGGCGGAGGGGCGCGATGACCGTCGCCGACCGGCTGGGGCAGGCGCTCGCGTGCTTCGTCGAGGCCTATCAGGCGCGGCCCGAGCTGGTGGCGGAGCAGCGCGGCTGGAGCCCGGTGATCGCGCTCGCCGCCAGCGACACGGGCGCGCGGGCGGTGGTGTCGCTGGAGGACGGCCGCGTCGCGCGGGTGGGCGGCGAGGCGCGACCCGCGACGCTGGAGGTGCGGGCCGATCTCGACATCCTGTGCGACGTGCTGATGCTGCGTCGCGATCCGAACGAGCCGTATCTGTTCGGCGAGCTGTCGGTGCAGGGCGCCGAAGCCGACTTCGTGCGCCTCGACTACATCGTGAGCCGGCTATGCCCGCAATGAACGCAGAGCGACCGGGGCCGATCACGCTGGTCGCCACCGGCTGCGGCACCGCGATCGCCTGCGTGTGCGCGCTGGGCCTGGGTGAGATCGAGCGGCGGCTGGGCGGCGTGTGGTCGGTGGCCGCCGTCGGCGTCGCGGCGCTGCTGTGCGCCGGCCTGGCGCGCGCGCTCGCGCGGCTGACGGCCGTGGTCCCGAGCGGCGCCGGTCTGCTGGCGTTTCTGTCGCGCGGCCTGGGGCGGCGCTGGGCGCTGCTGCTCATGCTGCCGTACGTCGCGCTGGTGCTGGCGCTGGTGGCGGTCGAGGCGCGCATCGTCGGCGCGGTGAGCGCGCGCCTGTTCACGATTCCACCCGCGGTCGGCGCGCTGGCGTTCGTCGTGTTCACCTGGGCCGTCGCCCGCAGCGGCGTGCGCCTGGGTCTGCGCGCGCAGGCGGTGGCGACGGGCGCGCTGGTGATCGGCTTCTCGGTGCTCGCGGTCGGCAGCGTGGTCGCGGCGGCGCGCCGGCCGGATTTCGTGGCGCACCTGCTGCCGGCGACGCCGTCGTTCATGGCGCTGCTGGGCGGGGTGGGCCAGGCGCTGTTCCTGTTCATGGGCTTCGAGCTGGTGACGAACCAGGTCGAGCTGGTGCGCGCGCCCGGCGTGATCGCGTCGGCGCTGTCGCGCAGCGTCCGCCTGCTCGCGGTGTTCTACGCGCTGGCGGCGCTCGGCTTCTCGACGCTGGCGCCGGAGGCTGCGGGCGCCGGACTGGCAGGCGACAGGTGGCTGACGCCGCAGCTCGGGCTCGGGTCGGCGGGCGGCAGTCCGCTGGGCGCGGCGGCGATCGGGATCCTCTGCCTGCTCGCCTCGTTCACGTCGTTCAACGGCGCGCTGCTGACGCTGTCCCGGCTGGTCTACGCCCTCGCGTCGCAAGGAATGTTGCCTCGCCGCCTCGCCCGCATGGACGCGCGCCGCATGGTTCCCCCCGACGCGCTCGCCGCCCTGCTCGCCGCGGTCGCCGCGTTGACGTTCCTGCTGTCGACGCGCGCGCTCATCAATGCCGTGCTCGCCGGCTCGGCCGCCGCCGCCGGGCTGGTCTGGGCGGCGGCGGTCGCCGTGCGGGAGCGCCCGCCCTTCGTCGAGCCGGGGCGCCCGCGCGGCCGGCAGATCGCGGCGCTCGCGCTCGCATCGCTGTTCCTGGTCTTCGGCGTCAGCGCGCTCGCCGAAGGATTCGCCGCGCCGTCCGCACCCGCGCACGTGGAGGTCGCCGTTGCCCATTGACATGAGTGTCTCGCGCTGGACCCGCGACGTCGCGGTCACCCAGTGGAACCGCGACGACGGCGCGCTCGCGTCGATCGGAAGCGCGCTGCCTGCGCCGATCGCCGGCGAGCGCGCGCTCGGCGAGGTTCACCGCCTCGACCTGTCGCTGTTCGTCGTGTTCGAGGAGGTCGCGCTCAGGGTCTCGGGCGCGCTGGCCCGCAGCGCGCCGTCGCCCGAGGCGCTCGCCTTCACGGCGCAGCAGACGCTGGACGAAGCGCGCCACCACGAGATCTTCGCCCGCCGCCTCGCGCTGACGACGGCGGCCTGGGGAACGCAGGCCAGCGGCGACGACATCCTGATCCCGCCGCTGCGCAAGTTCATCGACCTCTGCTACGAGGTCGCCGACCGGGGCGCGTTCGTCGACGGTCTGGTGCTGACCAACCTGGTCCTGGAAGGGATGGCGTATCCGCTTTACGGGTACGAGGAGCGCTACTGGAAGCCGGTCGATCCGTACCTGGCGCGCCTGATCGCCAGCGCGTTCGCCGACGAGACCCGGCACGTCGCGTTCGGCGCGGCGCTGGTGACCAAGGCGCTGGACGACGATCGCGCGGCGCGGGCGCGCGTCCAGCGGCTGACGCACGACGCGCGGCGCGTGATGGGCGAGGTGTTCGACTACTACGTCCGCAAGTTCGTGAAGCTGTTCGACGCGGTCGCGCGGCGCCACCGGTCGCTGTTCGCGGACGCCGAGCTGGAACCGGGCCGGCGGCTCGCCGACACACCCTACGAAGACCAGATCGCCAGCATCCGGCATCGCATCGACACGGAGCACGCCCGCTTGCTCGGGCGCGCGGGCCTGGAGGACGCATGCGCTGGTTGACCCGCCTCGAATACCTGGCGCTGATGACCGCGTCGGGGCTGGTGATGCTGCTGCACGCGGGCGACGTGCACTGGGGCCGCGCCGTCGTCGCGTTCGCGGCGATCGATCTGATCGGCTACATCCCGGGGGCGCGCGCCTTCCGCCGGGCGGGGAAGGGCCGCATCTCGCCCGTCTATCACCACCTCTACAACGTCACGCACAACTTCCTCACCGCCGCGGCGGTCACGGCGCTGTGGGCGATCGCGGGCGGCGGGCTCGAGTGGGCGATGCTCGCGATTCCGCTTCACCTGGCGGGCGATCGCGGGATCTTCGGCAACGGCTTCAAGCCCGTGGCGCGGCCGTTCGAGGAGGCGCACCCCGCCGAGACGCACGGAGCGGCGGAGGCGGTGGCCCGATGACCGCGCCGCTGACCGTGGCCGCGCACGCGGATCGCCTCGCGCTGGCCGATCACATCGATCACCCGTCGGGCTTCCTGGCGCTGTCGCCGCGCAACCTGCGTTTCCAGGTTCCGGGCCAGCCGGGCTTCATCGCCTTCCGGCGCCAGGGGCGCTACCGGCTGGTCCCGGGCGGCGTGCACGCGCCGGATGAAAGCCGGGGCGAGTTGCTCGAGGCGTTCCTGCGCGACGCCGCGCTCGATCGCGAGCAGGTCGTCGCGCTGCAGGTGCGGGCCCGCGACGTGGCGCTGTTCCGCCGCAACGGCTTCCGGGTGAACGCGTTCGGGTCCACGTTCGCGCTGGGGCTGCAGAAATTCAGCTTCGCGGGGACGAAGCGGATGAAGCTGCGCAACCGGATCAAGCGCGCGCGCGACGCGGGCGTCACCGTCGTCGAGCTGGGCCGCGACCGCGCCTGTCCGCCGGGCGTGTGGCGGCAGCTGGGCGACATCAGCCGCGCCTGGCTGGCGACGAAGGGCGGGCACGAGCTGGATCTCCTGATCGGCGAGATGGGCGAGCCCGGCGATCCGGAACGGCGCGTGTTCGTGGCGCTGGACCGCGCCGAGCAGCCGCTGGGGTTCATCACCTACGTCCCCGTGTGGGGCGAACGGCCGGGCGTGCTGCACGATCTGACCCGCCGCTCGCCGGACGCGCCGTCCGGCGTGATGGAGCTGATCAACGCCGTCGCGCTGGCGCGCTTCCAGGCCGAGTCGATCCGCTTCCTTCACTTCGGCTTCACGCCGTTCCTGGTCGGGATGGGCGGCGCGGCGGTCGAGCCGCCCGATCACTGGCTGGTGCCGCGCATCGTCCGCTTCGTCGGCCGCTGGGGCAGCGCGATCTATCCGGCGCGCACGCAGCTTCAGTACAAGCAGAAGTGGGCGCCCGAGATCGTCGAGACCGAGTACATCGCCTTCCAGAACGTTTCGCTGGGCGCGCTGTGGGCGCTGCTGATCGCCACGCGGTCGCTTGTGCTGCCGTGGCGGCGGGCGCTCTCCCCGGGGGAGGCCACATGAGAGACCACGACGCCATCGTCATCGGCGCCGGCGTGGGCGGCGCGGCGCTGACGCTGGCGCTGGCGCGGGCCGGGCTGCGCGTGCTGCTGGTCGAGCGGCGCTCCGGCCCCGGCAACATCAACCGCGGCGACAGCTTGCTCCCGGCGGTCACGCGCCATCTCGCGGACTGGGGCGTGCTCGACCGCGTGCGCGCCGCGGGCGCCGCGCCGGTGGCGAAGATGCGCGTGCATCACCTGACGCGCGGCCTGCTGATGGAAGCGCCGCTGGGTGATCCGGCGGGTCACCCGTACCTGGTGCTTCCCCACCCGGAGATCGAGCGCGCGCTCACCGAGGAGGCGCGCGCCACCGGCCGCGTGACCGTTCGCTACCGCACGCGCCTGACGAATCTGATCGAAGAGCACGGGCGCGTGATCGGCGTCGAGCTGGCGGAGCGCGAGGGGGGCAGCGTCGCGCGCGAGACCGCGCGCCTCGTGATCGGCGCCGACGGGTCGTCGTCGCAGCTGCGGGCCGCGCTGGGCATCGAGCTGCCGCTGGCACCGTATCCGGCGGGCTACTTCATCATCGACTTCGAGCGGCCGCGCGATTGGGAAGAAGCGATGAACCTGCACCTCCACCCCGACGGCGGCGTGATGGTCGTGCCGCAGCGGCCGGGCGTGGTCGGCGTCGCGGCGCTGGTGCACGGGCCGCAGATGGATCTGTTCCGGGCGGGCGCGCTGGACGACAAGGTCGCCGCGATCCGCGCGCGCTGTCCGGCGCTCGCGTCCGTCGCGCCGCTGCCGCGCAATGCCCACCTCTACGCGCTGTCGCGCGGACACGCCGCCCACTACTTCGCGCGGGGCGCGGTGATGATCGGCGACGCCGTCCACGTCACCAACCCGACGGCCGGGCAGGGGATGACGATGGCGATCGAGGACGCCGCTGCGCTGGTGCGCCACGCGGCGCCCGCGATCGCCGCCAGCGCCGACGAGGCGACGGTCGACGCCGCGCTCGCCGCGTACGAACGGGAGCGCCGGCCCATCAACGAGGGGCTACTCGGCTGGTCGCACTTCATGGGTCGGTTCTTCGCGATGCGCGGGATGATCGGCACCGAGGTGCGCGCCCGCGTGTTCGCGTTTGGCGGCAACCCGATCGGGCAGTGGATCCAGCGGCGCGTCTGGAGCCGGGTGGCCACGCGCCCGGTGGTGGCCCCGCCGGCGTCGCTGGTGATGGAGCCGCAATCATGAGCGCATCCGCGGTCAGACACGCAATCGTGCCGGCGCCGGCGCCGGCGCCCGCGCCGAACGCGAGCCGCTGGATCCTCTCGCCGCTCTCGGATCTGATCTGGTTCCAGGGGTCGGTGCTGGCGGGGGTCGCGCTGCTCGTGTTCTTCGCGCTCGCGCCGCCCATCGCCGCGGCGCCGAACGCGGCGCAGCCGGCGCTGCTCGCGCTGTTGCTCTGGGGGATCTTGTTCGACGGCACCCACGTCGTCGGAACGTACGCGCGCAGCTACCTCGCGCCCGAGCCGGGCGCGCGTGCCGGTCTGCCCGGCTTCTGGTCGCTGGCCATGTTCGCGGTCGGACCGGCCGCCGCGGTCGCCGACTGGGCGGCGAGCGGCGTGGTGTTCCCGTACTTCCTGCAGGCGGCGCTGCTCTGGGCCTACTACCACCTGGTGCGCCAGCACTGGGGCTTCGTCGCGCTTTACCGCCGGCGCGCGCCGGACGATCCGACGCCGGTCCGTCTCGACGAGGCGTTCCTCTGGCTCGGCTGCCTGTATCCGTTCGTCCGTTTCTCGCTGACGCCGGCGTTCGCGACGACGGGATTGCCGCAGCTGCTGCCCGTGGCGGCGATGGCGCCCGTCCGCCACGTGCTCGACGGCGCGGTCGCGCTGGCCGCGGTCGCGCTCGGCGCTGCCTGGATCAAGCGCGGGGGAGCGCGGACCCTCGGCCCCAAGCACGCGTTCGTCGCCATCGTGATCGCGTTCCACCTCGCCACGTTCGCGTACCTGTCGAACCTGCTCGAGATCACCGCGACGCTGACGATCTTCCACAACCTGCAGTACCACCGCATCGTCTGGCAGCACGAGGCGGGCAAGGGACGGCGCCCGCTGGGCGGTCTGGTTCCGTACCTCGCGGCCGGCCTGGCGCTGGGCGTGGTCTGGTACGGGCCGCGCGTGATGGGCGCGCACCTGGCGGGTCCGGGGCTGCTGCGCAACGTGATCCTGGGCGTCGCGTGGGGCGTCGCCTTTCACCACTACCTGGTCGACGCGCGGATCTGGCGGCTGCGCCGCGCGCCGGCGGTCGCGCAGGCGATCGACGGCGGCGCCGTCCGGCCGGCGCCGTCGCCAAGACCAGGGCCAAGACCAGGCCAATGAACAGCGCGCCGTTCTGGCTCGACGCGGGCGCGATCGCCGGCCTCGAGTTTCCCGCCGGCGACACCATCGACGCGGACGTTGCCGTCGTGGGCGGTGGCTTGACCGGGCTGTCGGCGGCGTACCACCTGGCGGCGGCGCGGCCCGGCGCGCGCGTGGTCCTGCTCGAGGCCGACAACCTGGGCGGCGGCGCGAGCGGCCGCAACACCGGCATGCTCGGGCCCGGCGTCGGACAGAGCCTGCCCGCGCTGGCCGCGCGCCTCGGCCGCGCGCCGGCGGCGGCGCTGTATCGCGCGACGCTGGAGGCGGTCAGCGACGTGCGGTCGCTGTGCGGGCGCGAGGGGATCGCCTGCGATCTGCAGATGACCGGGCAGCTGCTGCGCGCGCGCTCGCGCGGCGATCGGCGCCGCCTCGGCCGGCAGGCGGCGCTGATGGCGGAGCTGGAGCTGCCGTTCGAACGCCTCGACGATGAAGCGACCGCGCGGCGGCTGCGGCTTTCGCCCGCGCCCGGCGACGACGGCGACGGTCCCGCGGCGCTGCGCTTCGCGCACGCGGGCCTGCTTCACCCGGGCAAGCTGGTCGCGGGCCTCGCTTCGGCGGCCACCGCGCGCGGCGCCACGCTGTACACGCGGGCGCGCGTGGCCGCGATCGGCGGGCCGGGCGGCGGCCGGCGCGCGACGGTCTCCCTGGCGGGCGGCGGCACCGTCGTCGCGGACGACGTCGTGGCGGCCACGGCCGGTTACACCGCCGGGCTGGGCATGCTGCGCGGGCGTGTGCTGCCGGTGCATCTGCAGGCGCTCGCCACGGCGCCGCTGCCGGCCGAGGCGTTCGCGGCGCTGGGCTGGCGCGGGCGGGAAGGCGTCGTCGAAGCGCGCCGCATCTTCAACTACTTCCGGCTGACCGCCGACGACCGCCTGGTGTTCGGCGGCGCCGCCCCTCGTTACCACTGGGGCGGCCGCCCGCCCGCCGGCGACGCCGCACGCATGGCGGAATCGCTGCGCCTCCGCCTCGCGTCGGTGTTTCCCTATGCCGCGGGCATCGACCGCCTGCCGGTGACGCACGCCTGGAACGGCGTCATCGGTTACACGCTGGACGCGCTGCCGGTGATCGGCCGGGATCGCGATCGGCCGGCGGTGCTGTACGCGCTCGGCTGGTGCGGCCACGGTCTGGCCCTGTCGGTCGCCTCGGGGGCCTGGATCGCGCGCCTGGTGTTCGAGCCGCGCCCCTTCGAACAAGGGCAGCCGTGGTTTCGCGACAGCTCGCCGCGCCTGGCCGGCGAGGCGGTGCGCTGGCTGTCGTTTCGCGCGGCGGTCGGGGCGATGGCGGTCCTGGATCGGGTGGCATGAACGCGGAGCGTCGCTGGGCGCGCGCCGCGGTTCCGATCCTGCTGGGCCTCGCCGTACTCACCGCGTTCCCGGCGGCGCGCCGCATGGCGCGTCTTTATCAGCACCTGCGGCCCGAGCTGGACGAGCTGCTGCCGTCCGACTCGCCGGCCGTGCGCGGGGCACGCACGCTGCGCGCGCGCGCGGCGGGGTCGCAGTACCTGGGTGTGGTGATCCGCGGCGCGTCGGCGGGGCCGCCCGCGGCGATGGCCGCCGCGCTGGGCACGCGCATCAACGCGTTCGCGGCGTCGCGACCCGATCTGATCGCGGCGGTGAAGACCGACGTCGCGGCCGAGCGCGCGTTTCTTTCGCGGCGGGGCGCGCTCTACCTCCCGCTCGACGACCTGCGCACGATCGCCGATCGGCTGTCGGCGCGCGTGAGCTGGGAGAAGGCGCGCGCCAACCCGCTGTTCGTGTCGATCGACGATGATCGCGGCCCGCCGTCCGTCGATTTCAGCGACATCGACGCGCGCGCCCGCGCGTCGGACCCGTTCGCCGGCCGCTTCGCCGACGACCGGCTGGTCTCCGCCGACGGGCGCACCGCCATCGTCCTTGTCTTCCTGGCGACCGCCGAGGCCGGGGCGGGCGAGCTGGCGCCGATCGTCGACCGCGTCCAGCGCGAGGTGGCGGCGCTGCGTGGCATGCCCGGGGCCGCGGCGCTGCAGGTCGGCTACGCGGGCGACGTCGCCATCGCGGTGGAGGAGCTGTCCGCGCTGGAATCGGACGTGGTGGTATCGGCGCTGCTCGTGCTGGTCGGCGTGGTGCTGTCGATCCTGCTCGCGTTCCGGGCGCCGCGGGCGCTCCCGGCGCTCGCGCTGCCGCTGGCGATCGGTACGGTGTGGGGATTCGGGGTGGCGTCGTGCTTCGTGTCGTCGCTCGGCAGCAGCACCGCGTTCCTGGGTTCGATCGTCATCGGCAACGGCATCAACCCGGGGATCATCCTGCTCGCCCGCTACCTCGAGGAGCGCCGCCGCGGCACGCCGGTCGCCTCCGCCGTCGCCG
>Ga0207691_10001826_pt1 | contig 20814 bp, 20 predicted proteins | sample KBSM13metaG_FD_184327 | JGI IMG/M metagenome (GOLD analysis project Ga0207691, IMG submission 184327) | Miscanthus rhizosphere microbial communities from Kellogg Biological Station, Michigan, USA - KBS M1-3 metaG (SPAdes) (version 2) | ecosystem: Host-associated > Plants > Roots > Rhizosphere >... | reverse complement strand
AGGACGCCACCAACTGCGTCATCGAGAACAACACGATCGAGGACGCGTTCTTTGGCATCTACCTGGCGCGCGTCGATCGATGCCGAGTGGCAGGTAACCGGCTGCGCGCGAGCAAGGGCAGGGAATCCGCGTCAGGCAACGGGATCCACCTCTGGACGTCGAACCACGTCACGGTCGAAGGGAACGAGATCACCGGTCACCGCGATGGGATCTACCTGGAGTTCGTACACGAGAGCGACGTGCGCGGCAACCTCAGTGAAGGCAATCTCCGATACGGAATGCACTTCATGTATTCCGATGACTGCCGGTACGTCGCCAACACGTTTCGCCGCAACGGATCGGGCGTCGCGGTCATGTACACGAAGCGGATCGAGATGACCAACAACCGCTTCGAGGACAACTGGGGTGCCGCGTCCTACGGTCTCCTGCTCAAGGAGATCCTCGAGCCCGTGCTGTACGGCAACCACTTCACCCGGAACACCGTCGGCCTCCTCGTCGACGGCGTGACCCGCCTGCGCGCGGAGCGCAACGACTTCGTCGATAACGGCTGGGCCGTAAAGCTGATGGCCAGCGCCCAGGACGGATCGTTCACGGCGAACGAGTTCAGGGGCAATACGTTCGATGTCGCGACGAACAGCCGAGAGACCACGGCGACGTTCGCTGGCAACTACTGGGACGACTACAAGGGCTACGACCTGAATCGCGATGGCGTCGGGGACGTCCCGTATCATCCCGTTAGGCTCTTCTCGCTGCTCGTCGCCCGGAACGAGCCGGTGCTGATCGCCCTTCGCAGTCCGTTCGTCACGCTCCTCGATCTGGCCGAGCGTGTGTTGCCGTCACTCACACCGGAGACGCTGGCGGATGGGTCGCCTTCGATGCGGAGACTGCGATGATCAGGATCACGGAGCTCACGAAACGCTTCGGTCCGCTGCACGTACTGCGCGGGCTCGATCTCGAGATCGCCGCGGGCAGAGTGACGGCCATCCTCGGACCGAACGGCGCGGGCAAGACAACGCTCATGAAGACGATCCTCGGCCTAACGAGAAGTGACGGTGGGAAAATTCTGGTCGACGGCGAGCGGGTGAGCGATGACCCGGCCTATCGGTCGCACATCGGCTACATGCCGCAGATCGCGCGCTTTCCCGAGAACCTGACCGGGGCGGAGCTCATCGCGATGCTTCGCGATCTGCGCGGCGCCGACGCCGCAATCGACGACGACCTGATCGCACGGTTCAGGCTCGACGATCAGCTGCGGAAGCCGCTGCGCGTGTTATCGGGTGGGACGCGGCAGAAGGTGAACGCGGTGCTCGCGTTCCTGTTCCAGCCCGACCTGCTCGTGCTGGATGAGCCGACGGCGGGTCTCGACCCCGTATCGAGCGGAATTCTCAAGGACAAGATCGGGGAAGTGCGCGATGCTGGCCGGACCGTGATCGTGACGTCGCACGTCCTGAGCGAGCTCGACGCGCTCGCCGACGACATCGTGTTTCTGGTCGATGGGCAGCTTCGCTACACAGGCTCGATCCGCGATCTCAAGAGAGCCACGCGACAGCTCAGTCTGGAGCGGGCGATCGCCCACGTCATGGTAGCGGCAGAGGGCGCAGTCGCATGAACACGACCACGAAGATCGTCCGATACGAGCTCCGCGATGTGCTGCGGAGTCGCGCGCTGATCGTCTACGCGCTGTTCTTCTTCGGCCTGACCGATGTGCTGCTGCGCTTCGGTGGCGGCGGGGCGCGGGCCGCGCTGAGCCTGATGAATGTCGTGCTGCTGCTCATCCCGCTCGTCGCGATCGTCTTCGGGACGATCTATCTCTACAACGCGCGCGAGTTCACGGAGCTACTGCTCGCGCAGCCGGTCCATCGCCGACAGCTGTTCGCCGGTCAGTACCTGGGGCTCGCCCTGTCGCTCTCCGCGGCGTTCGTGACAGGCCTCGGGTCGGCGCTCGCGCTTCACGCGGGTGACGACGTCGATCATCTCGCGACGCTCGTGGTGGTCGCAGCCAGTGGCATCCTGCTTACCCTCATCTTCACGGCGTTCGCGACGCTCATCGTCGCGCGCGTGGACGACAAGGTGAAGGGCATCGGGATCGCGATCGGACTATGGCTCGCGGGCACGGTGTTGTACGACGGCCTCGTGATGTTGGGCCTCATGGTGTTCGCCGACTATCCGCTGGAGCGGCCGGCGCTGGCGGCGATGATCGCCAACCCGATCGATCTGGCGCGCGTGCTGATTCTCATGCGGCTGGACGTCTCGGCGCTCATGGGCTACACGGGCGCAGTGTTCGAGAAGTTTTTCGGCAGTGCGGGCGGTACCGCGCTCGCTTCGCTGGCGCTGGTCCTGTGGACTGGCGTCCCACTCCTGTTGGGAGCTCGACGCTTTCAGCGGAAGGATTTCTAACCACACGACCAGGGAACTTCTGATGCGATACGTGAATCCGACTCCGATCATTGTCGCGGCCGCGTTTCTGCTCGCCGCATGCGGCGGAAACGACAAGGAGCAGTCCGCGTCCGAGAGCGCAGCGCAGCCTGCGGCGGCGGCAGCAGCAACCACCTCGAGCAGCGCCGCCTTCGGCGAGAACCTGACGCCCGACGCCGGCGGCAAGGTCATCGAGGTGCACCTGCTCACCGATGACCAGGGGAACAACAAGTTCGAGCCGAACCAGTTCGAGGCCCATCAGGGTGATGTCATCCGGTTCACGCTCAAGACCGGCGTGCATAACGTGGACTTCTTCGCGGACTCGAACACGGTCAAGGCCGGGCTGCCCGCGGCGAGTGCGCTGCTCCAGCTTCCGGGACAGACGGCCGATCTCAAGGTCACGCTCGCGCCAGGTAAGTACTACTTCCAGTGCGACCCGCACGCCGCGTTAGGCATGAAGGGCCACCTGGAGGTCGAGGCAAAGGAGTGATGAAAAGGGGGTCAGTGTGGAGGCAGCACGACGTCATTGAGGAAGAACGCCGCCAGCTCGGCCCGGCCCGCAAGCCCGGCCTTTTCGTACACGACGCCGGCGTGCTGCCGCACCGTACGCTCGCTCCGGCCGGTGAGCGCGGCGATCTCCTTGTGTCCGTGACCCTTGAGCAGCATGAGCGCGACCTCGCGCTCGGTCGGCGTTAAGTGCCAGCGCCTGAATTGTGAATCGATCGCGCAACCGAGCCCCTCGAGCGCGGCCTCGGCGCTTGCTTTCCACGCGTCGCGCTCCAGCCGCTGTGCCTCGAGCGACTGGCGGAGCGCCAGGCTCGAGTGCGCCGATCGCCACCAGCCAAGCCATAGCGTCGTTGCCATCACGAGCGCGCCGGCGATCATCAGCGTTTCCACGATGACGTGAAACGACAGCCACCTGGCTGGCCTGTCCATCGCAAGATCAACGGTCCCGCCCACCACGATGGAAACCAGTGCGACCGCGAGAATCCACCGCAACCTCGCGTTGACGCCGTCGATCTCGGCGGTTCCTCGCAGAGCCTCGCCTCCGTCATTTGACGGAGGGGACGAGAATGCCGGCGATTCCGACAAAGAGCGGATACCCGCGCCCGCGCCGATTGCCGACGTTAGGGTCGACTCTCGGTTCACGGAGGCACCGCTCATGTCAGGCATACCACTGCACCCTCTCGTCGTCCACTTCCCAATCGTGCTCGTGACACTGCTTCCAATCTCGATCGCGATCGCCCTCTGGATTATCAGGAAAGGCGCTACGCCGCGTCGGGTATGGTCCGTACCGGTGGCATTGGCTGCAGCGCTTGCTCTGAGCGCCTGGGTCGCCACGCAGACTGGCGAATCGCAGGAGGACCGCGTCGAGCGCGTGGTGACGCGCGGCGCGCTGCACGGTCATGAGGAAGCCGCGGAGCGATTCCTGGTTCTTTCCACCGTCCTCGTGCTCGTGACCGCGGCCGGACTCGCGCGCGGCACCGTCGGCCGCGCCGCCCGCCTCGTCTCGGCCGCCGGGGCACTCGGCCTCGTGGTGGCCGGCGTCCAGGTGGGACACAGCGGCGGGACGCTGGTCTACCGCGAGGGCGCCGCCAACGCCTACACCGGCCCGAACGCCACTCCGACCCGCGACGTGTCCGAGACGGAAAGCGACAACCATTAAGTAAGACCGCGGGCAAGCGGTGCTCCCCGCCGAACTCCCAGGACGAGCGCGAGCCGGTCGGCGATGCTCCCGTAGCAGGGGCAGGCCAGGCGCTCGAGGCCGCGGCGGTTGACGAGCGCCACGCGTCCCCGACTGTACTCGATGAGCCGCTTGGCCTGCAGCTGCCGCGCGACGACCGACACGGTCTGCCGGCTCGTCCCGAGCATGTAGGCGAGAAACTCCTGGGTCACGGGGAACTGCCGTCCCTCGACGCGGTCGTGGATCATGAGCATCCACCGCGCGCATCGCTCGAGCGGTGTGTGGCCGACGTTGCACGCGGCACAGAGCGCCACCTGATCGAACAGCGCCTGCGAAAACCGTGTGACCGCCAGGCGGAATGGTTCGCTTTCTGCTACTAATTGCCGCAGGACGCTTTCGCTCACGCGGCACGCACGGCCGGGAATCTGGACGAGCACGCGAGTGACGGTCGTTGGGACGCCAAGAAGTGGAGCGTGCCCGGCAAGGCCTTCGCGCCCGATCATGGCGACCTCCAGCGTGCTGCCGATCGCCGGACAGCACACGTGGGAGATGACGCTGTCCTCGGGGAAATAGGCGTGCGAGATGGCGTGGCCCGGCTCGTAGATCACCTGGCCTGCGACGAGTGAGATCTGCTCGACGTCGACTGCGACCCGGCGGTACTGACGCTCGGAGAGCGCGGCGAGAATGCGGTTACCCGGTCGTCGCGTCGCCAGCCGCGAGGTCACCCGCGTCGCCATCCGGCCTCCGTTCTTCTTAATGCCTCCACCCGCGCCGAGTCGCGTGTCGCGGAACATGCTTTGCAATGTCGGGTCCGCGACATTGGCAAAACAACCAATTGTCGATGTGGAGGACCCGTGGGACTGGCGACTGAGCATCTGGAGACCGCCCCCGCGACGACCGAGCGCCTAACGCGCCTGTGGCCGCCGCCGCGATCGATCCTGGCCTGGCTCGCGACCGTCGACCACAAGAAGCTCGGCACCCGGTACATCGTCACCGCGTTCGTGTTCTTCGCGCTCGGCGGCGTCGAAGCCGCGGTCATGCGGGCACAGCTCGCCCGACCCGAGGCGCAGCTCCTCTCCCCAGAGGCGTACAATCAGCTGTTCACGATGCACGGCGTGACGATGATGTTCCTCTTCGTCCAGCCGGTGCTCTCGGGGTTCAGCTTCTACCTCACGCCGCTCATGATCGGCGCGCGTGAGCTCGCGTTCCCGCGCCTCAACAGCTTCAGCTACTACGTTTTCCTGCTCGCCGGCGTCTTCATCTACACGAGCTTCCTCATCGGCGCGGCCCCGAACGCGGGCTGGTTCAACTACACGCCGCTTTCGAGCTCGCTCTACAACTCCGGGCCGAACATCGACTTCTACGCGCTCGGGCTCCTCTTCCTCGGCATCTCCACCACCGCCGGCGCGATCAACGCCATCGTCTCGATTCTCAAGCTGCGCGCTCCGGGCATGTCGGTCGACCGCATGCCGCTCTTCCTCTGGAGCTCGCTCACGATGTCGGTGTCCGTCGTGTTCGCGATACCCGCCCTCTCCGCCGCGCTCCTCTTCCTCGAGCTCGAGCGCCATTGGGGCTTCGTGTTCTTCGACAGCCGCTTCGGTGGCAACCCGATGCTGTGGCAACAGCTGTTCTGGGTGTTCGGCCACCCGTGGGTATACATCGTCTTCCTGCCGGCCACCGGCATGCTGTCGATGGTGATCCCGACGTTCTCACGCCGCCCGATGGTGGGACACACGTTCATCGCGCTCGCCACGGTGGTGACGGGGTTCGTCGGGTTCGGCGTCTGGCTCCACCACATGTTCGCCGACGGACTGCCGCAGCTCTCCATGAGCTTCTTCGGCGCCGCGAGCATCACGATCTCCATTCCGAGCGCCGTCCAGATCTTCGCGTGGCTCGCGACCATGTACTACGGACGCGTGATCTTCGCGACGCCGATGCTGTTCGCCCTGGGCTTCATCGTCCAGTTCGTGATCGGCGGCATCAGCGGTGTCATGACGGCCGCGGTGCCGTTCGACTGGCAGGCGACCGATACGTACTTCGTGGTCGCGCACATCCACTATGTGCTGGCGGGCGGAACACTCTTCGGCGTCTTCGCGGGAATCTATTACTGGTATCCGAAGATGTTCGGCCGCATGCTCGACGAACGGCTCGGGAAGCTGAGCTTCTGGGTGATGTTCGTCGGCTTCAACGTCGGGTTCTTCCCGATGCACGTGAGCGGCCTCCTCGGCATGCCGCGTCGCGTCTACACCTACGCGCCCAGCCCCGGCGTCGACGCGGCCAACCTCATCTCCACCATTGGCGCATACGTGTTCGCGATCGGCGTCCTCGTCACGCTCTGGAACGTCGTCCGAAGCCGCGCGACCGGTGCGGTCGCGGGTCCGAACCCGTGGGGCGCGGGAACGCTCGAGTGGCTGGCCCAGTCGCCACCGGAGAACTACAACTTCGCGAGCATGCCGGTGGTGAGCGGCCGCGACCCGCTGTGGACCAACGCCGTCTCACCAGGCCCGGCGTACGATGCGGACCGCCTAACGCCCCGCACGTCGGCGCTCGACGCTGACATCGAAGCGGCCGTCGAGCTGCCGGACGACAACTACTGGCCGGTGGCGGCTGCCGTCACGCTGCTCGTCGCCTTCGGCGCGCTCCTCACGCGCTGGTACTGGCTATTCGGCCTCGCGCTCGCGGCCACGCTCCTCGGCAGCGCACGATGGATGTGGCCGCTCCAGACCGAGGTCGCGGAGACCGAGGTATGACGGCCGTCGAGCTGCGCTCCGACCATCTGCTGCCGCCAGTGTGGAAGCCGAGTCAGGAAGTCGGCTGGTGGGCGATGGCGCTCGTCTGCATGAGCGAAGCAGCGCTCTTCGCCTACTTCCTCGCCGGCTACTTCTACCTCGGCGCTGCGAACCCAGCCTGGCCACCGGCAGGAACCGAGAAACCGAAGCTCGAGATCCCACTGATCATGACGGCGCTGCTGGTGTCGAGCAGCATTGTGCTCATCGTCGCCGAGAAGCAGCGAGAGCATGGGAAGCGCGCCATCTACCGAGCCGGCAGCGCCCTCACGATGCTGCTGGGCATCGGGTTCCTGGCACTCCAGGCGACCGAATATCGCGAAAAGCTCCGCAGCATGGGGCCAACCGAACACGCGTACGCGTCGCTCTTCTATACCATCACGGGCGTCCATGGCGCGCACGTCGCGTTCGGTCTGCTCCTCCTCCTGTACACACTCCTGCGCGACGCGACCGGCCGCGTCGATCCCGAGCGGCCGATCGTGGTGAAGGTGTCGTCGCTCTACTGGCATTTCGTGGATGCCGTGTGGCTCGTGATCCTGGTGTCGCTCTACCTCTCACCCCGGCTCACCTAACGAGGCGTCATGACGACTCTCAGCCAGCGTGAGCCATCGCCTATCCCGACCGGCCGACTCTGGGCCGGTGTCGTCCTTGCCCCCGCGGCGTGGTGCGTGGCCGAGCTCCTGGGCTACTATCTCGTCTCGCGGGCGTGCGACCGTGGCGCCGCGAGCACGGTGGCGCATGCGGGGATGACGCAGGACGCCGTGGCCATCGGGCTCGGCGTCGTTGCGGTCGTCGGGCTTGTGATCGCGGCGGGCAACTGGCAGCGCGTTCGTAAGCGGTCGACGCCGAACCCGGCGGCCGCCTGGGGCCGCGCCCACTTCATGGCCCTGGCGGGCGTCGTGGCGAGCGCGCTCTTCGTGTTGGGCATCGTGCTGTTCGCGCTGCCGCCACTTCTGGGGAACGCGTGCGATCAGGTGCGGTGACCATGAATCCCATGCTCCGTATCGGTCGTGTGGCGCGCCTGGCCAGCATCGCGGTTTCGGTGGCGACGGCTGTCGCGTGGGTTACCGCGTGCCGCGCTGCCGAGGGAAGCGTGATCGCGGGGGCGAGCGTGAAGCGTGGCCGCCAGTCGCTCGCGGATTTTGGCTGCGGGTCGTGCCACGAGATCCGCGGTGTCACCGGCGCGCACGGGAAAGTCGGTCCCCCACTCACGGGTGTTGCGGATCGCAGCATCATCGCCGGCGAGCTCGCGAACACGCCGGAGAACATGGTGCGCTGGATTCGCGATCCCGTCGCCATCGAGCCCAACACGGCAATGCCGAATCTGCACGTGATCGAGCCGACGGCGCGCGACATGGTGGCCTATCTCTACACGCTCCGCTGATGCGACGAGACGGAGGAAGGCAGAGACTCATGATATCGATGCGCAGGATGACGGTCGCGGCTGTCGTAGGGGCATTGGGGTCTGGTGCGGCGTGCAACGACAAGACACCGGAGCAGCGCGATACCACACGTGCGGCGCTTCCGCCGAAACCGGCGGCACCACAGCTGGCGTCGCCGGCGGGGAACACGACGGCGCCATCCGTCGCCGAGTTGCCGGCGGGCGCGACGGCCGCGCAGGGAAGCGGCGAGTGGTGGATGCCGGGCCGGGACTTCTCGGGAAGCCGGTACAGCACACTCGACGAGATCAATACGTCGAACGCCCGGGGCCTGAAGGTGGCGACGACGTTCTCGACCGGCGTGCTGCACGGACACGAGGGACAGCCACTCGTGGTCGGCAGCACGATGTACGTGGTCACGCCGTACCCCAACCTCCTCTATGCGATCGACCTGACGAAGCCCGGTGGTGCGCTCCGGTGGTCGTACACGCCGGCGACCGACTCGCGTGCGGTCGGGATCGCGTGCTGCGACGTGGTCAACCGCGGTGCCGTGTATGCGGACGGCAAGATCATCTACAACACGCTCGATGCGCAGACGGTCGCGGTGGACGCGACGACGGGCAAGGAGGCGTGGAAGGTCCGCATCGGAGACGTGAACATCGGCGAGACGATCACAATGGCGCCGCTCGTGGTCAAGGGCAAAGTCATCGTCGGTAACAGTGGCGCCGAGCTTGGCGTGCGTGGCTACGTCGTGGCGCTCGACCTAACGAGTGGCAGACAGATCTGGAAGGCATACAGCACCGGCCCCGATACCGACGTGCTCATTGGGCCCGAGTTCAAGCCCTTCTACGCCAGGGACCGCGGTACTGACCTGGGCGTGAAGACGTGGACGAAGGACCAGTGGAAGTTGGGCGGCGGGACGGTCTGGGGATGGGTCTCGTACGATCCCGAGACGAATTCGCTCTTCTACGCCACCGCGAATCCCGGCGTCTGGAATCCGGACCTGAGGCCCGGCGACAACAAGTGGTCCATCACGCTGTTCGCTCGCGACCCCGACAACGGGCACGCGAAGTGGGCCTACCAATTCGTGAAGCACGACGCGTGGGACTACGACGAGATCATGGAGAATGTGCTCGTCGACATGCCCGTGAACGGTCAGCCGCGGAAGCTGCTCATCCATCCGGGGCGCACCGGCTTCGTGTACACGTTCGACCGCACGACCGGGGAGCTGCTCAACGCGGAGAAGTATCAACCCACCAACTGGGCGCTGCGCGTCGATACGAAGTCGGGTGAGACCATCGAGGACCCGACGAAGCGGACGCACGACGGCGTGGTGACCCGGGACATCTGCCCGTCCTCCACGGGCGCGAAGGATCAGCAACCGTCGGCGTTCTCCCCGCGCAGCGGACTGCTCTACATCCCGGCGCACAACGTGTGCATGGACTACGAGGGCGTCGAAGCGAACTACATCGCCGGCACACCGTACCTCGGCGCCAGCGTGAAGATGTTTCCCGGGCCGGGAGAAGGCGGCTACCGCGGCGAGCTGGTGGCGTGGGACCCGGTGCGCGCTCGCCCGGTGTGCAGCGTGAAGGAGGATCTGCCGCTCTGGAGCGGCGTCCTCGCGACGGCCGGAGATCTCGTCTTCTACGGCACGATGGATGGCTGGTTCAAGGCGATCGATGCACGGACGTGCGCGGAGCTGTGGAAGTTCAAGACCGGCTCGGGGATCGTCGGCAACCCGATCGCGTACAAGGGCCCGGACGGCAAGGAGTACATCGCCGTGTACTCGGGCATTGGCGGGTGGATGGGCGCCGTCGCGTTCCCGGACGTCTCGACGGATGACCCGTACACCGCGTTAGGCGTCGCCGGTGCAGTCCCGGATCTCAAGATGAAATCGGCGATGGGAGGGATGCTCTATGTCTTCGCGCTCTGACGTCCCGGCCGGCGTCAGCCGGCGAGGAGCCGCGGTTCCGCCGCGCACGGAGCTCCTGGTCCTGCTGTTGCCGGCAGTGCTGCTGGGTCTCGTGGCGTCACGCAGTCACGAGGATGCTTACGGGCACGAATCTGCGCCCGCGCCACGCGGCGTGCGCGCGCTGCGCGTCTGTGCGGACCCGAACAACCTCCCCTTCTCCAATGACAGGGAGGAAGGATTCGAGAATCGGATCGCATCCCTGATCGCGAGCGACCTCGGCGTACCGGTGAGGTATACGTGGTGGCCCCAGCGGCGCGGGTTCGTTCGCAATACGCTCAAGGCCGGAATCTGCGACGTGGTGATGGAGGTGCCGAGCGGGTACGAGCTCACCGGCCACACGGCGCCGTACTACCGGTCGACGTACGTGTTCGTCACGCGCGCGGACCGGCACCTCTCGATCCGGACGTTCGATGACACGGCGTTGCGCCACCTGCGCGTCGGCATCCACATGATGGGTGATGACTACGCCAACTCACCCGCGGCCATCGCACTGGCCAAGCGCGGGCTCGGTGGGCAGGTCGTGCCGTACATGATCTACGGTGATTACTCCGAGCCCAACCCGCCGGCGCGGCTCATTCGCGCGGTGGCGACGGACTCGGTGGATGTCGCGGTGGCCTGGGGTCCCTTGGCCGGCTACTTCGCGAAGCGCTCACCAACGCGGCTCGTGCTGACGCCGGTCTCGCCGAATGCCGACGGGTTCGCGTACAGCATGTCGCTCGGCGTCAGGCGCGGTGACAGCACATGGCGCGCGACGCTCGACGACGAGCTGGCGAGGCGGCGCCGCGACATCCGGCGGATCCTCGAGGAGTACGGCGTACCGCTCGTGCACGGTGGCGCGCGGTGAACCGTGAAGGAGGCACTCATGCGTGAGCTCGGTCGTGCGAGCCTTCTCGTCGTCACCGTCGTGGCCGCGGCCGCCGCGTGCCGCCAGTCTGACGCGAGGCAGCTGGCCGCCGCGGGGGCGACGTCGGACAGCCCATTTCTCATGGGTCCACAACCCGGTGCGGACCGGGCGATCGCGCGGCCCGTGAACCCGTACGCCGGGAACACGAATGTGCTCGCCGACGGGCGACGTCTTTTCAACTGGTACAACTGTTCGGGATGTCATGGGGACCACGCTGGTGGCGGCATGGGGCCGAGCCTCCGCGATTCCCTGTGGTATTACGGCGGCGACGACGCGTCGATCTTCGCGTCGATCACCGAGGGGCGGCAGCACGGGATGCCGGCGTGGGGCGCGAAGGTGCCGCAGGACCAGCGGTGGGAGATCGTGACCTACATCAAGTCGCTCCGAACGCCGAACGAGCCCGACCCGCCGCGGTGAGGACGACCGATGAGTGACATGAGCATCTTCTCGGACGCCACCGACGCTGCCGCACGGGTGACGCGCCTAACGTGGTTCATGATCGTGCTGGCGGCGGTGGTGTACGCGGCCGTGATGGCGGTCATGGTGGTCGCGATGCGGCGCAACCGCGAGCGGGATGCTGGTCGCGTCGACCTGTCCGATCGGGGGAACCGGTGGGTGGTCGTCGGCGGGCTCATCATGCCGGCGATTGTCCTCGCGGCGGTCCTCGTCGCAGCGCTCGGCACCATGGGACGCGAGCGAAACCCGCGACCGGCGCTCACGATTCACGTGACGGGACATCAGTGGTGGTGGGAAGCGCGTTACGAGTTCGCAGACCTGCCCGATCGCTTCGACACCGCCAACGAGATCCACGTGCCGGTCGGCGTACCGGTCCAGCTCGAGCTGACGACGAACGACGTCATTCACAGCTTCTGGGTGCCGCAGCTTCAGGGGAAGATCGATCTGATCCCCGGCGACACGAACCAACTCCGCCTCGTCGCCAAACGCGCGGGTACGTATCGCGGTGTCTGTTCGGAGTTCTGCGGTGCGGAGCACGCGAAAATGGGGATGGTGGTAGTTGCGGAGGATTCAGCGACCTTCAGGCAATGGGCAAGGAAGGAGCTCGGCGACGCGGCGATCCCGACCGACAGTCTCGCGGCCGAGGGAAAGCGGCTGTTCGAGTCCGCACCGTGCTCGTTATGCCACACGGTACGCGGCACATCGGCGAAGGCGACCCTCGGGCCGGACCTGACGCACATCGGCAGCCGTTCCACGATCGCAGCCGGGACTCTCCCGAACACGGTCGGAAACCTCGAGGCGTGGATCGCGAACGCGCAGGCGATCAAGCCCGGGGCGCTCATGCCGACGCTCTCGGTGTTCTCGGGCCAGCAGCTGCGTGCGGTCGCGACGTACGTGGCCAGCCTGAAGTGAGCAGCCGGTGAGTCTGCGCAACGAAGCGCCTAGTGACGGAGGAAGCGTATGAGCCGACAGCGGTCGGATACTGAAGCCCTGCCGATGCGGCACCCCGAGCGGTGGCTCGCCGTGCTCCGCCTAACGGTCGGGCTCTGGTTCCTCAAGAGCCTGTTCACCAAAGTGTCGGTGGCGTTCGTGGGCGGCGTCATTCCGCTGCCCGTTGCATCGGAACGCTGGATCGCGACGATGCCGAAGCTCATCACGAAATATGCGGCCGAGAACCCGTTTCCGGCGTACAAGGCGTTCCTGCTCGGAACGGTCGTTCCGAGCCACACCTACGCACATCTCACGGCCCTTGGCGAATCAGCCGTCGGCATCTCGCTCACGCTCGGGCTTCTCACCGAGGTCGGTGCGGTATTCGGCGCGCTCCAGGTCATCCTGTATGGTCTCGCCGTACAGCACATGAGCTCGGGACAGCAGGGGTTCCACGTGATGCTGCTCGCGATGATGATCGCATTCCTGTTCGCGCATGCCGGGCGTGTGTGGGGAGTGGACGCGTGGCTGTGGGCGCGCCTGTCGCGTCGGCCGTTTGACTGGCAAGTCAATCAGGCGCCGCACGCATCGGGTGCGCGGCTGGCGGTCATGTTGATCGCGGCGTTAGGCATTCCGCTCGGTCGGGCGCGTGGCCAGCAGGTGATCGCCACCAACGAAGGGAGTGGCACGGTGAGCGTGATCGAGGGCACGGCCGTCGTCGCAACGATTCCCGTCGGAAATCGGCCACGCGGGCTCGTCGTCTCGAGGGACGGAAAACGCGCGTACGTCGCGCTCGGAAAGGACGACGCCGTCGGGGTCATCGACCTCGAGGCCCGGCGCGTGGTGGACAAAATTCCCGTGGGAACGGATCCGGAGCAGGTTGCCCTGAGCTCCGATGGCCGCACGGTCTATGTCTCGAACGAGGCACTCGACTCGGCAACGGCTGTTTCCGTGGACGGACACGCCACGCACTTTCGGGTGCCAGTAGGAAAGGAGCCGGAGGGTGTGTCGGTGAGCCCTGACGGGGCGAAGGTGTATGTCACTGGCGAGTCCGACTCGAGCGTGACCGTCCTCGATGCCTCGACGGGGCGTCGGCTGCGCGTCATGCAGGTGAGCAGGCGGCCGCGATTCATGGCCTTCGCCCCTCGTGGTGACTGGGCGCTCGCGAGCACGGAAGAGGGAGGTACGGTGCACGTCATCGACGTGCGGCGAGACAGTCTGCTCTCGACCATCGTGATCGGCGATCGGACGACGAAGCCGACGGGCATCGCGATCTCGCCAGACGGGCGCTGGGCGTACGTCGCGAACGGCCGCGCGAACCAGGTGAGCGTGCTCGACATGCAAGACCGGAAGGTCGTCGCGTCGATACCGGTCGGCGAACGGCCGTGGGGCGTTGCCCTCACGCCTGACGGGGCGACGCTCTACGTCGCGAGTGGTCGCTCGAACGCGATTACCGTGGTGTCGACGGCGAAGCGCGTGGTCACGCAGACGATTCCGGTTGGAGAACGGCCCTATGGTGTCGCTGTGGTAGTGAGGAATCGGGAATAGGGAGCTTTTGCGTGATTCGTTCTTCGCGATCAGTCGTCAACCCGGACGACGCGCGGCGTAGCTGACAACGGGCAATACACGGCAGATTCCTCAGTCAGTGCGGAACACGATCGCCGGATCGGTACGTGCCGCACGATTGGCGGGCACGTACGTCGCGATGACCGCCACGACGATCACCGAAGCGAGGGCGCCCACCATCGTCGGAACATCGACCGGCGCGATGCCGAAGAGCCACCGGGAGAGCAGCGGAGCCAGCGCGACACTCGCGGCGAGACCAAGCGCGGCGCCGGTCCACATCGGCCGAAGTCCCTGCCTAACGAATAACGCAACCACCTCACCGGGCCGAGCACCGACGGCCAGCCGAATCCCGACCTCCTTGGCTCGGCGCGCCACGACGAACGACACGACACCGTAGAGCCCCACGGCGCTCAGGAAGAGCGCGAGCGCCGCGCCCACGGACAGCACGGCGCCCCCGAGCCTCAGCTCCGTGTACGTCGAGCGCCGCTGCGCGTCCATGGTGATCATCTCGGTCACGGGGACCGCGACGTCCACCGCCTCCAACGCTCGCCGGATCGGCGTGAAGAGCTGCGCCGGATCGCCCCGCACACGAATCGCCACACGGGCGTCGATCTGCGGCTCGAAGCTGTTCTGCCAGAACGCGACATAGGCCGACGCCGGCGGCGATTCATCGGAGCGATGCGCGCGATAATTCCGGACGACGCCGACAATCTCGAACGGCTTCCCGCCCAGGATGATCGTTCGCCCGACGACGTTGATCGTCGACCAGAGTCTCTGCGCCAACGCTTCGTTCACCATCGCAACCGGTGGTGACTCCGGTGTATCGCGACTGGTAAACTCCCGCCCCGCCAGCACCGACACGCCGAGCGTCGCGAAATACCGCGGCCCGATGTCGAAGTAGTCGACCGCCGGCCTGTTACGGCTGCTCGCCGTGGGTTCGCCGGGAAGCGCCAGCGGAACGGTCTCTGTCGCCTGCCTCACGATCGACCCGCGCACGGGCACCGCATCGACGACGCCGGGTACCCGACGAATCGACTCGAGCGCGCGCGAGAGATATGCCTGCGCACGATCCGGCGTGTACCCAACGAGGCGCGGACGCAAGCGGAGCTGGGCGAGGTGATACGAGTCGAGGTTCCCGCTCGTCATCACGCGTGCGAAGCTGCGCGTCAACAGTCCGGCAGCGATGAGCAATGAGAGCGAGAGCATCATCTGCCCCGCAACGAGCACGCTCCTGACGTGGTTTCGAGCCGTGCCTCCGCTGCCACTCTTCAACGCCTCTACCGGATCGACGCGTGAGATCCGCATGGCCGGCATGAGACCGAACAGCACTACGGTCAGGATCGTGATGGCCGCGCAGAACGCTGCGACACGCCAGTCGAGTGAAACGACCAGGCGATGGATATAGCCCTCATTGTCGGCGGCGAAGAAGCCGACGAGCGCGCGGGATGTCCAAACCGAAACCAGCAACCCCACCGCGCTCCCGAGCAAGCCGATGATCACGCTCTCGGCGATCAGCTGCCGCGCGAGACGCCAGCGGCTTGCTCCGAGCGAACGCCGGAGGGCAAGCTCGCGGTGTCGCGCAACGCCTCGGGCGAGCAGCAGGCCGCTCAGGTTCGCGCACGCCACCGCCATGAGCACGACGGCGATCGCCGCGAGGAGCGTGCTGAGCCGCGCGTAGTCGCGCTGCTGCCACGTTGGGACGCCGGTAGCAGGCGTCACGGCGATCGCGTGGATCGAGTCGCTCGGGTCGGTCGCATCGAGCAGCGTCTGGCGTAGCCCCGCCAGCTCGGCGCGTGCGGCGCCTAACGACGCGCCGGGCGCGAGCCGTGCCATCACGGACGTGATGGGACATGTCCGCTCGAGCGCGTCGCACCATCGGTAGCCCACGTGAAGCATCATCGTGGGAATCCAGAGCTCGTTGATCCAGCCGCTCGTGACGCCCTCGAACCCCCGCGGTGCGACGCCGATGATCGTGAACACGCGCGTGTTGATCGTAACGTGCTCGCCGATGACACCGGGGTCGCCGGCGAAGTGGCTTTGCCAGAGCCCGTAACTGATAACGGCGACCGCGTCACGATCGGGCACCGCGTCCTCGTTGCGATCGAAGAACCGCCCCAGCACCGGCCGAACACCGAGCATCGGGAAATAGTCGGCTGACACGACCGCACCGAGCACCTCGGCGGACTCGTTGTGGCTCGTTAGGTACAGCGGGGCCGTGGAGTAGTGCGCCGCAACGAGGTCGAAAGCGCGGGCGCGCCCGCGAAGCGCCTGGTATGCCGGAAAGCCGAGTTGGCGATCGAACTCCGGGCGATCGGCGCCGTAGATCCTGACGAGGCGCTTCGCTTCCGGCACGTTCAACGGGCGAAGGTAGACCGTGTTGACGAAGCTGAACACGGTCGTCGTCGCGGCGATCGCGAGCGCAATGGTGAGAACGGCACTCACGGCGAACCCGGGGTTGCGACGAAGCGCGTTTCCACCGTAGCGGACGTCGCGCGTGAAATCGTCGACCAGTCGGCTGCGCTGTTGGTCGCGCGCCTGCTCGATCCAGTAGGTGCGTCCGCCCAGCGCGGCGAGGGCGACTCTCCGTGCTTCGTCGGGCGACATGCCGCGTCGCACGTTCCGCTCGGTCGCCTTGGCGATGTGGAAGTCGAGCTCATCATCGAGCTCGCCGTCCTGGCGACCCCGGCCAATGAAGCCAGCGGCGAGGCGACCAGTGCTTCGCGCGCCGCGGTACCAGCTCATGAGCGACATGTCGTCGCCTCCGATGCCGGCGTCAGCCCGGCGTGATACGCATGATGAGATTCACGGCCTCGGAGAGGCGCTCCCAGCTGGTCTGCTCGCTGGAGAGCGCGCGCCGGCCGGCGGCGGTCAGCGCGTAGTATCGCGCGCGCCGGCTGTTCTCGGTCACGCGCCATGAAGACGTGATGAACCCGTGCCGCGTTAGGCGATGGAGGGCGGGGTAGAGCGACCCTTGGTTGATCTGGAGGACGCCAGCGGACCACTGCTCGATCCGCTCGGTGATGCCCCAGCCGTGCATCGGCTCCACCTGGAGCGATTTGAGCACGAGCATGTCGAGCGTGCCCTGAAGCATGTCGCCGCGGTCGCCCATTCCGCCTCCTCTCGACGGCCGAGAGTACGATGCGACGCGTACTCTCGACTGTCAAGAGTACGCGTCGCATCATGATCGGGAATCGAGGGAGTCGGGCGCGTGCGAACGCCGCCGATTCTGCCGACGACTAAGCTGTCGCTTCCGAATCGGTGGTCCGGCTCCGTCGTGACGAGCTCGATGAACCGCTCACCGCGTCGGCTTTGCGCTCCACGCCTCGGCCAACCTGACTATCTCCCGTCAGCGCGTCGATGTTGATCACGCGCTCCGCGAGGTCGGTCAGCAGATGGTCGGTGTCGCCTTCTTCGTCGAGCGTCTGCTGCAGCAGCTTCAGGTCGTCGTCGAGCCCGAGCAGGTGCGCGTACGTGCGCGCGCAGCCGTACCCGGCCATCTCGTAGTGCTCGACCCGCTGCGCGGCAGCGATCAATGCCGCATCGAGAACGTCCGAGTCGGCACGCTCCTTCAACGTCTCCTCGCCTTCCTCGAGGAGCCCCGCCATACCCTTGCACTTGTGGCCGGTGAGCTTCTGACCTGCTCGCTGGCCGATCTGATCGAGGCGTCGGAGCTGCTCTCGCGTCTGCCTGAGATGAGCCTCGAACGCCTGCCGCAGCTCGGCGTGCGATGCCTTCTCGATCATTTTGGGAAGCGCCTCGATGATCTGCTCTTCGGCGCTGTGAAGATCCTTGAGCTGTTCTACGTACAGCTCCTGCAATGACTCAAGTGCCATGGGATTGCTCTCCTGAAAAAAAAGGTGACGACAGGAGTGCAATCCCCTCGCCAGCGAGCGTCTGCGGCCCGAAGTTCCCGACTAACGACTGCAGACTCACGACAACCAACTGAGTCAGGCGGCCGGTTTGGACGGAACCAGCCTCGGCACGCCGGAGATCGATCGCACCGCAGGGTCGGCAGGGTCGGCTGCAGGTTCCCGATCCCAACCTGCGCGGTGCACGTGCGTCACGAACACCACCTCGGTTCCGTCCTCCTCGCCGCGGTACACCACACGCGTGCCCTCCGACAGCGCGATGACTTCACCTGCTCGCGCCACTTGCTCACCGCCATCGAACCTGACGCGAAGCGCTCCCCGCGTCACGATCATCGTCTCCTCGTGCGTCACGACCCACTCGTGCTGCGCGCCCCTGGCGTACCGGCCAAAGCGGACGCGCATCGCGGCCGTGGTGGCAAGGTCGAGCACGTCTCCCACCATCACGTCGTGATCCCCGGCCAGAAACCAAGCGCGTGTGTCGTCAATTCTCAAATACTGAACCGCCATGGGTACCCAACTGGTTACAGGTATTTGGTTGCTCGACGTAAAACCCTCGGGATGTTTCGACCGCACATCGCAGCATCCCGAGGGTGTTCAACTGCGAGTAACCAAGTACCAGTAACCAATGTCAGTGGATTGGCCACGTTCCTCCCGTCGCTTTATAGACTGCTACCAACGCTGTCGCCGCTGCCGTGTGCGCCACCGCGAGCTGATTCTCGGCGTCGAGCAGCGTGCGCTGTGCGTCGAGCACCTGCAGAAAATCCGTGAGCCCGGCATCGAACCGCTGCTGTGCCAGCTCCCACGCGCGTGAGCTCGCCCGCACGGCCTCGCCTAACAACGCAAGCCGCGCATGCGCACGATCGTAGGTAACGAGCGACGTCTCCGTCTCCTCCACCGCTCGCAGCACGGTGGCGTTGTACTGTGCCTTCGCCTCGTCCTCGTGCGCATGGGCGACGTCCACGTTTGCCCTCACCCGTCCGAGGTCGAGAAATGGGAACGTGATCACCGGCCCCGCGATGATCCGTGAGGTTCCACGGCGACTGAGCGAGTCGAAGGTCGTAGCGGTGTAACCCGCGCTGGCAGCGAGTGTGATCTTCGGCAGGTACTCGGCCTGCGCGGCGCCGACGAACTGACTCTGCGCCGCTAATTGCCGCTCGGCGCTTAACACGTCGGGCCGTTGGCGAACGAGCTGCTCCGGGGATCCAATGCGTACCGTGTCCGGCAGCGTCGGCAGTGCGCCGGTGCCGAGCCAGTCCGCCGACAGTGTGTTAGGCGCGCGACCGACCAGCGTGGCAATCCGGTTGCGATCCGCCGCGATCTGCGACTCGATGCTCGGGATCGCGGCCAGCGTCAGCTGCAGCACCGACTTCGCACGCTCGGTGTCGAACGCCGTGCCGCGCCCGGCAGCCAGCCGATCCTCGGTGAGCGAAACGGTGTGACGTTGGTTTTCCGCGTTGCGCCGCGCGACAGCGAGTTGCTGCTCAGCGCCGCGCATCTCGAAGTACGTGCGCGCCACCTCGGCGGCGAGCGTTACCTGAACGTCCTTCAGGCTGTGCTCGGCCGACGCCGCCAGCGTGCTGTAAGCGCCAACGGTTCGGTTGACCCGCCCAAACACGTCGAGCTCCCAGGACGCATCGAAGCCCATATCGTACAGGTTCTGCTGCGGCAGCTGGCTCGTTAGGCCCGGGCCCTGGGCGATCGAAGCCCGCTGGCGTGTCGCGCTGCCGACGGCCGTGATCGTCGGGCCGAGGTCGAACGCTGACGCCCGCCGCGTTGCCCGGGCGCCGGTCACCCGCGCCTCGGCCGCGTCGACGTCGACGCTCGTGCGCAGCGCCTGCTCGATGAGATGCGCGAGCGTCGTGTCGCCGAGGTCGTGCCAGAACGGCGCCGCCGACACCGCGGCGCTGTACTGCGCCGATTCCACGCCGGGTGCCGTGATCGGTCCGGACGAGCCGGAGCGCTGCGTCACCCCGGTGGGCGACGCAGTCACGACCGAATCTCGCGACGGTGTGCTCGAGCCGCGCGCGACGGCGCTGTACGACGGCGCCACACGAACGCTCGGTGGTTGATACGCCGGTGCGCTGCACGCGGCGATGAATGCCGCGAGTCCGAGCGGCAAGAGATTACGCATGAGAGGCTCCCTCCCCACCGATCGCACGCAGCCGCTCGTGAATTCTGAGCGGACGCACGTCGTCGTCCGATGGAGTTTGCACGTGCGGCGCTCGCCTGGACACGAGGCCGCGAATGAGAACGTAGAAGACCGGCGTGAACAGCAACCCGAAGAACGTCACGCCGAGCATACCGGAGAAGACCGCAATCCCCATCACCCGGCGCATCTCGGCGCCGGCGCCATGGGCGACCACGAGCGGGACCACGCCCGCGATGAACGCGAACGACGTCATGAGAATCGGGCGCAGTCGGATGCGCGACGCCTCGAGCGCAGCGCTCAGCCGGTCGCGGCCCTGACGCTCCAGGTCGCGCGCGAACTCCACGATCAGAATGGCGTTCTTGCACGCGAGTCCCACGAGCACGAGCAGCCCGATCTGCGTGAACACGTTGTTGTCGCCACGCGTGATCCACACACCGGCGATGGCCGAGAGCAGCGTCATCGGGACGATGAGGATGATCACGAGCGGCAGCGACCAGCTCTCGTACTGCGCCGCGAGCACCAGAAACACGAGGAGCACGCACAGCGGGAACACGAAGATCGCCGTGTTGCCAGCAAGCTTCTGCTGGAAGGTCAGCTCCGTCCAGTCAGCGCTGATCCCGTTAGGCAGCGTCGCGGCCGCCATGCGCTCCATGATGGCAACGGCTTCGCCCGAGCTGATGCCGGGCGCCGCGCTGCCGTTGATGTCG